>Ga0180431_10003932_pt1 | contig 18754 bp, 18 predicted proteins | sample SS_ome_11_FD_132459 | JGI IMG/M metagenome (GOLD analysis project Ga0180431, IMG submission 132459) | Hypersaline lake sediment archaeal communities from the Salton Sea, California, USA - SS_1_MS_1 metaG | ecosystem: Environmental > Aquatic > Non-marine Saline and Alkaline > Hypersaline >... | reverse complement strand
ATATGCAGTGCACTCGTATTGGTCCCAGCATAAGAGAGTTCATCCGCTACTATGTGCTAGTGTTGCTGGCCGAGGAGAACCGAACCAAGCGGGAACTCATCGCAGAGATCAGGGAGCGTAGCAGCAGGAATCGTTCCTATCGGTCGAACGGAATACTATGGATCGCGAGCTCTGAGATGGAGAATGTCTTGTCGGATTTGTCGGACAGGGGGTTTATTGAGCCCGCCGGCCGCAGCGACAAATGGACAATAACCTGGCATGGCAGGCGCGCGCGTCGCCGCATCGAGCGCGACAACCAATGCGAGGCAGGTGGTAAGGACCACGCAAGTGACAAGATCATCTCGCTGTTGGACGGCGCGCCTTGCAGTAGCTATATCCTTGATGTGGGCACAGGCCAGGGATACCTGGCACTCAAACTTGCCAATAAAGATTTTCGGGTATTGGGCATCGATTCCTGCTCATTTGACTACTCCAGCGATAGCATCGAGAAGGCTAAACAGCAGTCTCGGGCCGAAAGCGGAAATGTCGAATTCCGCCAGGCAGACGTGAGGCACTTCGACGAACCCGATCATACCTTTGATTACGTAGTGTCCAGCCAGGCCATGCACTGCATGGAAAACCAGCGAGAGTCTCTGCAGGCCATCTATCGGCTCCTAAAGGCAGGTGGCAAATTCTTCTGCATAGACTACCTGGTTGGCACAAAAGGGTTTCTCGTTCACGGTTCACACTGCTTCCTGGCTGGCTCTCGTGAACAATGGACCGAAATGCTGGTCGAGTACGGATTCAGCAACATCCGCATGTATGAGTTCGGCAGTTACCTGCTTGTAGAAGCAGAGAAACAGTGAAACGCTCGTGCGAAGACTGATGGCTCACGCGGCAGTGGGCGACCATTGTGCCGAAGCCGACTGCGCTAGTCAATTTCGCTGGCCCCAAATCTCAAGTATCTAGCCCCGCTGACGGTCTCTGCCCGCTGACAGTGGTGTGCGCTCGGGGCGGCCCATATTCTCATGCCAGGCGGACCAAGAGCTGGACTTCGGAGCAGTTGTCACACCTGAAACGATGATTGCTCTTTTGGCTGTGTATTCGGGCTGCCGCGCAGGCTTTCTCAGTCCCTCAAACCGCCTCCCCATATTCAGCCCGAACTTGTTGCGCCCTGCAATCCGCCATTGACCGTATGCTCATCTCCCAGGCAGAATACTCCCCCTGCGACAGAACAATGCCTCTCGGTGAAGGAGATTCATCCAATACAGTCGAAAAGCGTAGCAGATACGGCTTCGCTGGAAGGTGGCTGCACAGTACAACAGCCAGTGCCACAGACAGAGGAGAGCAGATATGAAGCAAGTCAACATCGGGATGGCCGGGACGGGTTTCGCCGCCGATTTTCACGCTGAAGCCGCCCGCCATGTCACCGGCATCAGCGCCGTGATCGTAGCGGTCACCTCCGGACACTTTGACAACGCCGTGCGGTTCGCTCAGCAACACAATGTGGGCAAGAAGTATCAGACCTACGATGAAATGCTGGGCGATGCGGACATAGACGTGGTGGATCTGTGCGTGCCCACCCACCTGCATCTGCCGATGGCTCTGCAGGCGGCGGCGGCAGGCAAGCACGTAATCGTCTAAAAGCCCCTCACCGGCTACACGGCTGCCGCGGGACATCAGACTGCCGAGCTCATCGGCGACACCGTGCGGCGGCAGCAAATGCTCGACCATACCCTGGCGCGGATGGATGAACTCGAGGCGGCGCTGGACGCAGCCGGTGTCAAGCTCCTCTATGCGGAAAACTGGGTCTATGCGCCGGCACTGGCCAAGGCCCGCGCCCTGCTGTCGGCCGGCAACGGCACGATCATGCGCCTGAAAGCCGAAGAGTCACACTCCGGATCTCATGCATCCTACGCCACCCACTGGTCGCTCGCCGGCGGTGGATCCCTTCTGCGCACCGGCTCGCATCCCGCCGGCGGAGTGCTACACATGAAGCAGTTCGAAGGACTGCACAGGCGCGGCAAGCCGATCCGGCCTCGCTCAGTCATGGCGGAGGTTGGCTTCCTGACAAAAATGGAAACCTTCGTAGCCGAGCAGCACAAGTACCTGGGCCACAACTTGGTTGACTGCGAGGACTGGGGAGCAGCGCTGATAACCTTCGAAGACGACTCAGTCGCAGAAGTCGTTTCTTCCGACGTGGTGCTGGGGGGCATCTACAACCAAATGGAGATATTCTCCTCCAATGGTCGCATCCGCTGCAACATGAATCCTAATGATCAGGTGCTGGCATACGCTCCCGGCAACGATAGCTTCGGAGATGAGTATCTGGCGGAGAAGATCTCGACCCGAGATGGCTGGAACTTCGCGTCCCCCGATGAGCACTGGGCCAGTGGTTACCACCAGGAGATGCAGGACTTCATCGAGGCGATAGCGCACCAGCGCGAGCCGTTGTCGGGATGGCTGCTGGCCAGAGACGTAGTCGCGGTGATATACGCGGCCTACGTATCCGCCGAGGAAGGCCGCAGGGTGGAGGTCCCCACCTGAGTTCAACCGTGCCTCTTCATTGTGCCGCGCCGGAATCCAAAACGCCGCCCAGCAGAGGCGGCGCTTTCATTCATTATCCACATCAGAACTCGCTGCTACTGCACGGGGGCTTGCGCGGCGATATCCTCCTCCGGCATGACCGGCTCCAAAAAACCCAGCAGGCACCAGATCACGTCCCTGGTGTCACGAGCCCGCAGCGACATGCTGTTCATTGCGTCAACAAGACAATTGCGCACTCGCTCACCGAACTTCAGCCCTGTTCCAGACCCTTCCTCGACGACGACTTCGGCTACCTGTTCGCCTTCGCGGATATAGCCGAGGTCCTTCCCGAGGCAGTACGCCTGACCCGCCTCCGTGTTATAGAACTCAAGTTCCGCTTCGGTCCACTTGTTCTCAGCAACGATGCGCTTGTACTCACGCGACTTGGCAACTGTGTTGCGGGCCGCATCCAGGCCCCTGAATAACGGCTCACTCCCGCTGACAACGCCCCATAGCAACAAAACCACCAGACCAATAACAAAAGCCCAAGGGCGCCAGTCAATCCCTGACGGTGTGCCCCTCGGGCCTCGGTTCATCTTCCTGCCCACCGGCATCCTCCCCGATCAACTGTATCAAAGTGGCGTAAGAAACGGGTCGGCACCTATCCTGCGATAAGTGTAACTGCTATTCTAAACACATTTGGGCAGCTAACGCAAGTTATAAAACGCCGCCATCCCCGGATAGGTCGCCGTGTCGCCCAACATTTCCTCTATGCGCAGGAGCTGGTTATACTTGGCAACGCGGTCTATCCGACACGGTGCTCCGGTCTTGATCTGGCCCGCATTAGTGGCTACAACCAGGTCGGCTATCGTCGCGTCATCAGTCTCCCCACTGCGGTGAGACACAACAGCCGTCATGCCGGCGCGCTTGGCCATCTCAATGGCGGCCAAAGTCTCGGTAAGTGTGCCGATCTGGTTCAGCTTGATGAGGATCGAGTTGATCGCGCCGGCCTCAATGGCCTGCTGAAGGTACTTGACGTTGGTGACGGTCAGATCGTCACCGACAACCTGTACCCTGTCGCCGATCTTTTCGACGAGCTTCGGCCAGGCCTCCCAGTCGTTCTCCCCCAGCCCATCCTCAATCGAAATAATGGGGTACCTACCGCACAAGTCGGCATAGTAGTCCACCATCTCTGCGGAGGTGAGCTGGCGGCCCTCGCCGGCCAAGTTATACATGCCGTCTTGCGTGTAGAACTCGCTGGCTGCGGGGTCGAGAGCGATGCGTATCTGCTCACCGGGCGTGTAGCCAGCCTTCTCGATGGCCTCCATGATCACATGCAGCGCCTCTTCGTTACTGCCGAGGTTTGGCGCGAAGCCGCCCTCATCACCAACGCCACCGCCGAGGCCCCGGTCGTCGAGCACACCGGCGAGAGTATGATATATCTCCGCACACCAGCGCAGACACTCGGCGAATGACGCCGCGCCCACCGGCATGATCATCCATTCCTGGAGGTCAACGTTGTTCGCCGCGTGCTCGCCGCCGTTGATGATATTCATCATCGGGACGGGAAGCTGCCGAGCTGCGGTGCCGCCGATGTACTGGTAGAGAGGCAACCCGCTGACGAGAGCCCCGGCCTTGGCCGTCGCCAGTGACACCCCCAACACTGCATTCGCACCGAGCTTGCTCTTGTTCTCCGTCCCGTCGAGGGCGATCATCATTTCGTCAATATAGGTCTGGTCAGTGGCATCCAGACCGACGACCTCGGGCGCGATGACCCCGTTAACATTCTCGACGGCCTTCAGGCGACCCTTGCCACCATAGCGCGCCTTGTCGCCGTCCACAAGTTCCAGCGCCTCCCGCTCACCCGTCGAAGCGCCGGACGGCACGGCCGCGCGGCCAACCGAACCATCCGCGACCACTACCTCCACCTCGATAGTCGGGTTCCCCCGCGAGTCCATGATCTCTCTGGCCCGTACTTCGCATATCTCTGTCATCCTGTAATCCACCTCCAAATGATAAAAAACGGCCGGGCAGCAGTCCCGCCCAGCCGTTTCTCTCTAGTGCTGTCTCAGCGTGGGTTGGCAAGCTCGGCCCGGGCTGCGGCGAGGCGCGCGATCGGCACGCGCAACGGCGAGCAACTCACATAGTCAAGACCCACGTTGTGGCAGAACTCGACGGACTTGGGCTCACCGCCATGCTCGCCACAGATGCCGACCTCCAGATTGGGATTCGCCTCCCGCCCCAGCTTCGTACCGTGAGCCAGAAGCGCGCCCACGCCGTTGATGTCTATGCTCTCGAATGGGCTGATCTGAAGCACCCCTTGCGCTATGTAGGCGGGGATGAACTTGCCCTCGACATCGTCACGGCTGAACCCGAATGCGGTCTGTGTCAAGTCATTGGTCCCGAACGAGAAGAACTCCGTCATCTTGGCGATATTGTCGGCGACCATACATGCTCTTGGCAGCTCGATCATCGTCCCGATCATGTAGTCAACCTCAACGCCGGCCTCTGCCATCACCTCGGCGGCAACATCCTTGGTGTACTCCGTGCAGATGCGCAGTTCGCCCTCGAGACTCACCAGCGGAATCATCACTTCCGGTATCGGGTTGAAGCCCTCTTTCTTCAGCTGGCAGGCCGCGTCGAAGATCGCTCGAATCTGCATCTTGTAGATGATGGGGAAGGTCACACCCAGGCGGCAGCCGCGATGACCCAGCATCGGGTTGCTCTCCTTCATGTTCTCGACGAGATCCGCGACCTGGGCGGGAGTCTTGCCTGTCATTTCTGCCAGCTCCGCCTGGTCCTCCGGGTCGTGGGGTAGGAACTCATGCAGCGGCGGGTCCAGCAGGCGGATGATCACGGGCATGCCGTCCATCGCCTTGAGGATACCGTAGAAGTCATCTTTCTGATACTGCTCGAGGACGTCTGCGGCTGCCTGCATCTCCTCGTCGCTGTCGGAGGTAATCATCCGCTGGAAGTTGATAATGCGGTCCTCGCCAAAGAACATGTGCTCGGTCCGCGTCAGCCCGATGCCCTCAGCGCCAAGAGCCACGGCCAGCGCAGCATCATCCGGGGTGTCGGCATTCGTGCGCACCCCCATGGTGCGGATGTCGTCGGCCCAATCCATAATATTGGTGAACTGCGTATAGACCGCCGACTCCTCCGGCTTCATGTTCCCCTTACGGACCGCGATGATCTCGCTGTCCGCCGTCTCCACATCGCCCAGCATGACTTCGCCGCTTGCACCGTCTATCGAAATGTAGTCACCTTCCTGGACGGTCTGTCCGCCGATGGTAAACCGCGCGTTGGCGAAGTCCAACTCGATGGCACCACAGCCCACGACACAGGGCTTGCCCATCTGGCGACCGACGACGGCCGCGTGCGAGGTCTTGCCACCGAAGACGGTGAGAATGCCCTGCGCGGCAGCCATGCCGGCGATGTCCTCCGGTGAAGTCTCATGCCGCACTAGAACTACCCGTTCACCCTCTGCGGCCGCTTCCACAGCGTGCTCGGCGGTGAAGACGACCTTGCCGGCAGCGGCCCCCGGAGACGCAGCGACTCCTGTACCGACCGCTTCAGGCTTCTTCGAGATATCGAACTGCGGATGTAGCAACTGGTCCAGTTGGTCCGGCTCGACGAGTTTGACCGCGCCGGCCTTGTCTATAAGCCCCTCCTCATGCAGGTCATTGGCGATCTTGATCGCCGCGGCGGCGGTCCGCTTGCCGTCACTGGTCTGCAGCATCCACAGCTTGCCCTTTTCCACCGTGAACTCGACATCCTGCATGTTGCGGTAGAAGTCCTCGAGGCTGTCGCAGATGTCAACGAACTCCGCGTATATCTCCGGCATTGCATCTTCCAGTTCGGAAATCGCGACCGGCGTCCGAGTCCCGGCGACAACATCCTCACCCTGAGCATTCACTAGATAGTCTCCGTACATAACCTTCTCGCCGGTGGCCGGGTCGCGGGTGAACGCAACGCCGGTGCCGCAATCATCGCCCATGTTGCCGAAGACCATCATCTGCACGTTCACGGCGGTGCCGAGGTCGTGCGGTAGCTTGTGGATGTTGCGGTACGAGATGGCGCGCGGGTTGTCCCACGAACCGAACACGGCTCGCACCCCGTCCATCAACTGCTCCATCGGATCGCTGGGGAAGTCCTCACCCAATTCGGCCCGATAAACTTCCTTCTCCAGCTCGACTACCTTCTTGAGGCCCGCCGCGGACACCTTGGTGTCGTCGCTCACGCCCTCCTCTGCTTTCACCTTGTTAAAACATTCATCGAACTTGCTCCGCTCGACACCCATCACAACGTCACCGAACATCATCACGAAACGGCGATAAGCGTCATACACGAAGCGTTCGTCGCCGAAAAGCTTGACCATCCCCGCCGCGACCTCATCATTCATGCCGAGGTTGAGCACGGTGTCCATCATGCCGGGCATGGAAAACTTCGCGCCGGAACGAACGGATAGTAGCAACGGGTTACCCGGGTCCCCGAACTTCTTGCCGGCAATCTCTTCGAGCCGGCCTATGGCCTGCCCAACGGCATCTTCAAGGCCATCCGGAAGTTTATGGCCGCCCTCAACGTACTCGTTGCAGACATCCGTTGTCACGACGAACCCCTGCGGCACGGGAATGCCGTTACCCGTCATCAGGCAGAGGTTTGACCCCTTACCACCCAGCAGGTCCTTGAGTTCGCGACTCTCCTCAGCCAGCTTCGCGGCCAGAGCTTCGGTGTCACAGTCAAACATGTACACGTAGTCGTAATTCGACATCAACAGTCCTCCTCAGACATGGCGGGCGTTTCCAGCCCGATTTGCGAAATGGTGCGCATTGCACGAACAATCCGATTACTCATAAACGTGCCTAAAGCTCCGCCTGCTACTACCAATCATCAAACTCGCTGCGCCTTTCTGACAGCAGACGCGCATATTCCTCGCGCCGGCGCTTCGCCACCGGGACCTTCGGGAGGTCGAGAATCTCATACTCCCTCACAGAGAGGCTCAACTCAATACGGAGCTTCTGACCTCGCTGCACCTCACTGGCAGGCTTCACCACTTTCCCATCCAACCGCACGAGACCCTCATCACAGGCCTCCTTTGCACGGCTTCGGTGTGGGATGATACCCGCATTGCGTAGGAACATGTCAATTCGCACAGGCTACTATTCCTCTGCCTCAACCGCAACCTTCGCTGCCTGCCAAAGATCCTCAAGCTCGTCAAGACTCATCTCCGCCATGCTGCGGCCGGCTCGCCCGGCCGTCTGTTCCATGTGCGCGAAACGCGTCCTGAACCGGCCTACCGTCTCGCGCAGCGCACTCTCACTGTCAATGTGCAGGAAACGCGCAAGGTTGCAGATGGCAAACAGCAGATCACCGAGTTCACGTTCGGCCGCCTCCGCGTCACCGGCCTCGGAGGCCTCCTCTAACTCACCGATTTCCTCATGTACCTTCGCCAACGGGCCACCGGCGTCATCCCAGTCAAAGCCGACACGGGCTGCCTTTTTCTGGACCTTAGTGGCATACTGTAGTGCCGGCAGGCTGGCCGGAATCCCATCCAGCGCTGAAGTCCGAGCCGCTGCTTCGCGCTCCTCCAGCTTCAGCTTCTCCCAGTTGACGACCACTTCTGACGCTCCGTCCACTTGGACATCCCCAAATACGTGGGGATGGCGGTGAACGAGCTTCTCATTGATACTGCGAGCTACTTCCTCAATGTCAAACTCGTCATTCTCAGCCGCGATCTGCGCATGGAAGACGATCTGCAGCAGCAGGTCGCCCAGTTCCGCCTTGAGGGCCTCCGGCTCGCCGCTGTCGAGCGCTTCGATGACCTCGTGGGTTTCCTCGAGGAGGTGCTGCCGCAGGCTGCGGTGCGTCTGTTGGTGGTCCCACGGGCAACCGTCCGGCGCTCGCAGTTGAGCCATTATCTGTATGAGCCGCTGGAATTGAGTCATCGCTGCCTGTTACTGCCTGGCATTTATATACGCTGACAGACGGCCACCGCAAGTGGCCGCCTGCCTGAGTGTGTTTGCTGTCAGACAACAGCCTGTTGCAGCTAGTCCTGCGTCGCTGCAGGCTCCTTGTACGTCTTTTCCGCTTCTTTAGTACTATCGCCCGCTGCAGCAGGTTTGGCCGCGTCGGTCGCAGGCGCTGTCCCCGCATCATTCGGTTCTGACTTCTCGCTATCAGGCTTCTTCTTGACCTCTGCAGGCTTGGTCTGAGACTCGTCACCCGCGCCGAACTTCGGTAGCGTCTCCGACGGTGCAGGCCGGAAAAACTCATTGAGTTCGTAGTATTTGGGATCAACAATATTGACCTGCCCGGTCTTGGTGATCTCCTTGACAAGCTCTTGCTCCGAGGTCGCGTGCTGCTGCATGTAGGCTTCCTTGACCTGCTCTTGGATCTCCTCGTAGGAAGGCTGATGGGCGTCCTTGTGTCCCTCGAGCTTGAGAATATACCAGTTCTCCTGGATTTCCACCGGCTTGCTGATCTCGCCGATATTCAGCGTCCGCACCACTTCCCTGACAGTCACCGGCGTCATCTGCTGGATCGGGACATCCCCACGGCGACCGCTGCGCTCCCGCGTAGGCGAGAGCGAGTGCTGCCGAGCCAGGTCCCCAAAGCTCTCCGGGTTCTGCGCCAGTTGCGCCACCAGCTTATCGGCCTCCGCCTTGTTGCTCACCACGATCTCCGAGAGGTCCACAAGCTCCGGGCGGGCGAAATGCTCCTTATTCTGCTCGTAGAACTCCTTGAGTTTCTCCTCACTGGCATCAACGTTCTTCGTGGCAAGTTGTTGGACTTTCAGCGAGAAGGTGACGAACTCGCGGAATTCGGCCTCGTCCATACCACGAGATTCCAGATACTGCTGCCAGGCGGCCTCATCCGGCGCCGAAGACTTTGCCTCCGCGATCTTCGCCTCCACTTTCTCGTCCGTCAGAGTCAGGCCGGATTTCTCGAAGGCGTCCTCGATGAGCGCACGCAGAATCAGGTCGCTCAGCACCTGTTTGCCCTGTGCGCTCTCCAGTCTGTCGAGGAATTCTGCCCGCGTTATTTTCTGCCCATTCACGATCGCCATCGGTTGCTTGCTGCAGCCCACAAAGCAAAAAACGCTCACACTAACGATAGCGGCAAGCAATGCTACGGTCACAATCATACGTTTCCCCAAGAACTCACAACTCCTTACGGATTATCCGCGCGTATTGATGGTACTTAGCTGAACCGGGAAGCATTATAGCACAGAAGGGATTGAAATAGAAGGGGCCTAATCGTCTCAGGGGTGAATCCGTGTTCCGGGTACACTCAGCACTTCACTTAGACGCCTTCCAGCCACTCATCCCATAGACCAAGCTCTACGCCGCTAAACTCCGTACGGATCCACGGTCTTCCCGCCGACTCATGGGATGCCCAGTTCGCGGTGGAGGCTGGCTCGGAGGCGTGCAACGGCCTGTGTGTGAATCTGGCAGATTCGCGATTCGGTTACACCCAGGACGTCGCCGATTTCCTGAAGAGTCAGCTCTTCCTGGTAGTAAAGACCGATGACGAGTTGCTCTCTCTCCGGCAGCCGCTCGACGGCCGCGGCGACGCAGGCGAACAGCGCTTCCCGGTCCACCACAGCCGCCGGGTTGTCACTGTCAGCCGATGTCAGCCTGTCTATACCACCGCCCACATCAAGCTGCCATTCATCAATCAGTTCGTCGAGTGACACCAGGTTTGCGGCACTGGTCTCGGACAGCAGCACATAGTACTCATCTATCTCGATCTCGAGACTGTCCGCGATCTCGACATCGGTGGGAGCTCTGTGGAGGCGCGCTTCCAGGCCGGCAACGGCAGCCGCCACCTCACGAGCCTTACGCCTCACGCTCCGTGGCGCCCAGTCTTTGGCACGCAGCGACTCCATAATCTCGCCACGAACCACCGTGCTCGCGTAGGTCCGGAACTTGATACCGCGCCCCTTATCGAAGCGATCCGCCGCCTTGACCAGCCCGAGCAGGCCCGCACTAATGAGATCGTCTCGGTCAACCTTGTCCGGCAAACCGATCGCGATGCGACCGACGATATAGTGCACGAGGTCCACGTTCTCGGTGATCAGCTGCTCCCGAGCACTCAGTCCGCCTGGCCGACTTCCCCCCGCGACGGCCTTGGTCTGCCTCAAACCTATCACTCCTCGCCATCGTGACTAGGCGCTTGGTGTTCCGAAAGCTCCACTTCTGTGATCGTTGCCAGCCGCTGCACCGAATAACCTGGCTGCAGTTCATCGTACGCAATCGCCAATAACTTCTGACCACTCCCGCAGAGCAGCTTGCTGACGGCCGGCCGCGCCTCACTGCCACAGAGAATCGCTATCGGATGGTTGCGCCCAACTGCCTCGCGGCCGTACTCGGCAAGCAGTCCCAGCCAGCGCTGCGCAAGTTGCGGCGGAATCGCCAGTTGCCCCTTGTCATAGCAGGCGAGCAGTTGCTGCTCCACCCCGGGCTCCATCTCGATCGACAGAATCTCGCCGTCCGGAGCCGCCACCCGGCAGATGTGCTCTGGTAACTGCCCGCGGACGCTCTCGGCAAGATCCCGCTGCCCAACACCTTCTCGCAAGCTCGCGACGGCAGCCTGCACAATCCTCGCCGTATCCTGCAACCCGATGCCCTCCGCAAGCAATGCCGAGCCGATGTTAGCCAGCGCTATCGCGTCTATACCTTCTGCCTGTGCAGCCGCGACCACAGCCGGATGCGTCTGCGCCAACGTTTCCAGCATGTCAGCTGCGTATTGCGTGTCAAAGATCCGGTCCGCGCATGCAACCAGCCGGTCTTGCACAGCCAGCAGCAGCGCCTCGCTGGGAGTGAGCACCTCGGTGCCCTGGCTGCGAACAGCAACCTCGTCGTCAGACCGAATCCAGGTACCCAGAATGTGAGGCCCGCATTCAGCCCGCTCTGCTTCAGCTACATCTGGCGCGCAGTATCCGACCGCCAGCAGCCGACTCGCTCGAATCGTGCAGAGAGCAATCCGCTGCCCATCAGCCACTACTGCCATCTGCTGCATACCCAACTCTCCGTTGTCGGCAACCACGAAGGGCGCTATCTCGAAGCCCACGGTGCGTTGAACTCGCTGACGCATTTGGCTAAGCATCGCCCCGAAATCTGCCTCCTGAATAAGCTGAACTAGTCCCAGCCCGATCTCGACGCGGTTCCCCCGTGGCTGGTGCGCTTGCGGCTCCGCCGGCGACTCCCGGGCCGCTCTCCTACCGACTATAACTACTACCGCCGCGATCGCCACCGCCACCACTATGAGTGGCAGGCGTCCCCCCGGCGCAAGTAGAGCGACCACGAAGAGGACAATGGCGGTAGCCGCAAGTGCTACGGGCTGGACCAACAGTTGTTCTGCAATTTCTGCGCCAAAGACCCTGTCGCTACCGGAGCGCGCGAGGACGATTGCGCCCGCACCGCCGACCAGCAAAGCCGGTAGAAGTATCACCAGGCCGTGCCCGGTGGTCATCTGCAGGTATGAGCTCAGTCCGCCCGCGGCTGTTGCGGCACCACTCCCGCCGATTAGCACCGCTACTATCGGCGTCGCCGCGACAATGATGATGGTGGCAATGCAGTCACCCCGCAGGAACCGCGCCGCCCCGTCCATGGCACCATAGAAGCCACATTCGGCATCCACCTCCTGCGCCCGCGCAGAGGCCTCCTCGGCGCTAATGCGACCATCTGCAACTGCCGCGTCAATTGCCATTTGCCTGCCCGGTAGAGCATCCAGAGCAAACCGGGCCAGCACTTCCGACACCCGCACCAGACCTACGGCGATAACCAGCAGGTCTATCAGAGCCACCATCAGGACGACGACGATGCCTGTCAACCAGCCGCTACCCGCACTCATCCCTCCAAGCGCCGACACCACTTCGCCGCCGCCGCCACCCAGCAGGATGTTGCGGGCGACGGCCAGTGCCAAAACCACCCGCGTCAGACTCGACACGACCATCAGCCCGGGCAGCCCGCTGAGCCGCGCCGGTCTGCCTACCAGCAGTGCCAATGCAAAGACCGCCAGCGAGACGGCGAGATGCGCCGCTACCAACAAATCCAGCAGCCAACCCGGCAGCGGAACGATGAGTACTAACATCGCCCCTGCAACCACTGCGGCAACAATCACCTGAACCGAGAGATGCGGACCGACCCTCATCTTTTACCTCCGTCCCGACGCGCCTTGTCACGCCGCCACCGCGTCAGCCAGTTCGTGCCGCTTTCGCGTGCCTCTCGGCGGTGTTCGTTCTCGCTCATCGCGGCCGCGCTCATGTAGCTGTACCGGCACCAGACCAAGTCAAGAATGATCACCGCCCCCAACACCGGGATGAAGCTGCTAAGAACGGGCCGTAAGCAGGCGCTCACAAGACCTTGCCCCGGCATAGTCGCGCTCGTTGCAGCGGCCCCGCATACCCCAACTATCGCTACAAAGCTGCCGACAAGCAGCATGACCGCGAGGATTGCTCTAACCGCTATGTCGCCCCGGCCCTGCCTCGGTATGGTGTAGTAGCGCGGGCCTTCGCTGCTCGCGCCGGGCCACCGCAGCGCAAAGCCTGTTTGCAGGGTATTGCCCGCAAACCAGCCGACAAGTGCGCCGAGGCCGGCCGGAAGAACAGCGCGGGCAGCCACGGCCATGCCGTCCCCAAAACGTTGCACCATTTCTTCAGTGCCCATCTCGGAACCGCTCAGGCCCGTCCGCAGCAACTCAGTGAGCGGGCCGATGATGCCGTAACTGGCGAATACCACAACGGCCAGGCCGCCGCACAACACCGCCAGCAGACCCGAGAACATCGGACTGGAACCGTGAATCCCGCGACTCCGCAGGTACTGCAGCTTGCGGGAGCTCGGCTCGTACCGTTTCGGCGACTGCTCTGCCATAACTTCCTCTCAGAAATCCCGTCCGTTCTCAGCCAATCAGCAACGCAACTTGTTCCAGTACCACGCGGAACTGCTCCAGGGCTACGTAGGCGACAGCAGGCAACGCTGCGATGACGGCGACATACACTACTAGCGGCGCAGTCACAGCATTGAGCCCCGAAGACGCCAACTCGACGGAGACGCGCTCGGCCACCGCAAGCAGAGCCCGTGCGATGAGCACAGCCAGCAGAGCGGGAGCCGCGATCAGCAGTGAAGCCGCAAACATCCTGCCCGGTAACAGGATCAGCGCCTCGCGTGCCAACCCCGCCAGCGCACCCGGGCCGGCCGGCACTGCCTGAAATGAGCCCGCCAGAGCCGCGAGCACGGCATGGTGGCCGTCAATGAGTACAAAAATAGTCGCACAGAGAAAGTAAAAAATCGAGCCGATAGGTCCTGCCTCAGTCGGTGCGGCCCACCAACCGGCCAATCTATCGGCGTAGGTCCCGGCCATCGCCGACGCCCACACAACCGCCGCCACCGCCCCGCCAAGCACCATACCAACGACCAGGTTCCTCGCCACCCACAGTGCGTATGTGGCGAGGTCTGCAGTGGCGGGAACACTCTCGCCGGCCACGTAGTAGAGTGGAACCGCAATGACGGCCGCCGCACCAAATCTGATACTGACCGGCACCTGTCTGACCCCGCTGGGTGGCACGAGCAGAGCAACTCCCACAGCGCGGGCGAAAACAAGACCCCAGAGCGGCAATGCCATTGTCAGTGCTTCCATCAGGCAGCAATCCCAGTCACAGCAATCCCTGCGGCTACATGCTAGCCGATTAGCTCGGGAAGGCTTGTCCAGAGCCTGTACCAGAAGTCCGTCGCTAAAGCCACCATCCACAGCCCGAACACCATCACCGCAGCACCCGCCGCCACCAGTCGCGGGAAGAACGACACAGTGGGATCGTTGTGTCCCGTGGCAGACTGCAGCAGGCCGACAGCGAAGCCCGCCAGAGCCGCTGCAGCAACCGGCGGCAAGCTCAGGTAAAGCGCGACAAGTAACATCTGGCGCAAAAGTTCCACTGCATCTGTCACGCTCATGTCAATTCAACTCGCTTTCGGCACAGCCCATATTCGACGGAATGCGAATTCTCCACGTTGACTGACATAGCTCCATGTGCAATAATAGCAGCAGTCAGCAACTCCGAGCGGCAACTCGCATCTCTTTGGGAGGGACCCATGCGTAACTGCACTGTGCTCACTCTCCTGGCAATCAGCGTGATCGTTGTCTGCGGCGGCTGTGGAGGGGACGATGTCCCACCCAAAACGCTCACCGGCGACTTCTTCCCTCTGGCAACAGGAGCGCAATGGACCTATGACTTCCACGTAGAGACCTACTACGGCAGATACCGCCAGGATACGCAAGGGGTATCTACTCGCAAGGTGGAGAATAACGTTGTTTACACCACCGAGATTGCGCCCCTGATAGCCGCTAATGCCCTGCGAACCAGCACGGTCACCACATTCTTTCCGCGACGCGGTGCTCCCGGACTCCACATCCCCGCAGGCTCCACAATGCGCGACTACGCCGATTACCTCTTCGCCGCCGACGGTGGCCTCCAAAACTGGAACGCCTATTTCGAGTCGCGTGGCCATGGTACCACGGTCACCAGCATAGTACACACCGCCTCCGGAACCCAGTCCGGTCCTGCGATACTCGTCCCCAATCCGCAGCCCTATCTGCGTGTCCCCATCGTTACCGGTGAGGCCTCAGACAACTCCATGCCCTTTGTCACCATGCCCTTCTTCAGCAACAACGAAACGCTTAGCGGTAGGAAAACTACCTGCGGCATCCAGTGGCGAGCTCCTGAGAAGTTTCTCGGGGAGGTCCGCGAGTGGGTCACCCTGGTGCAGCACCTCCAGGCGACCATTGACTTCCAAGGCTCCACTGGGGCATGTACCGGCGTGGTCAAAAACAACATTGCCAAGGACTGTGGCCCGTTCAGTACGGAGGCTGACCTCGAGTTCAAGCTCGCCGGCGAGTACCTCCGCCTCCATGTCTTCATGAACGCGACTGACTACACGCCCTAACCGAATGCAACGCCGGTAGCTCGACTGACCCGCTGAAAGCCGCTGCCCACAGTCCACACATCCAGGGAGCAGTCCGCTATTCATCAACGGATTGCTCTCTTGCCGCCGGTCACCCCTTCGTATCCATTCCCGCTCTTCCTCGCTGTATTTCAAGGAGCAAGTACCGCCCACAGCGACCCTCAGAGTATCGTTGCCAGCAGCGAGTGCGTCAGTAGCGCCCACCCATCAACCATGACGAAAAGCAGCACCTTGAACGGCAGAGCGATTGCCGGTGCCGGGAGGCTTAGAAGCCCGATAGACGCTAGCGTGCTGCCCACTACCAGGTCAATGATGACAAACGGTAAGTAGATGATGAAACCGACAAGAAATGCCGCTCGCAGTTCACTGATGATGAAGGCCGGCACCACGGTGTTCATCGGCGTCACCTCGCCCGCGGCCGGCTCAGCAGCGAACTCTGCGAACACCGCCAGATCAGAGGCGCGGGTGCGCTCCCCCATGAAGCCACGTAAGTGCTCCACAAAAATACTCGCCGAAGCATCCAGTTGCTGATTCCCGGCCATGTACGGAACCAGTGCGTCTGAGTAAATACCGCTCATTTGGGGCGACATGCTGAATAGTGTGAGGAAAATCGCCAGGCCGATGATGACGACGCTCGGCGGTATCTCGTTGGAGCCCAGGCCTGCGCGCAAGAAGAACAAAACGATCGCGATCCGAGCGAAACTGGTCACCACTGCCAGTACGGCCGGTGCCAGAGCGATTGCCGCAAACAGCAACAGCAGCCGTCCGTAACCGCCGGAGTCACCTGCTCCGAAGTCCACTGTCAGCCCCTCCTGCGCACCGGCAGGACCGGCAACCAGCGCAGAGAGCGCCGCAGTACACACAACAACCACGGTCTTACTCGCTCCGTCAGTCGCCGAGACTCTCGCTGAGTGTCTCATCAACCTCTGCCCTTTCTACTTCCCCGATCAGCGCCACGGCATCCTGCGACCAGGCGACGATGTAGGCCCGATCCCGGATACCGATGACATAGATACGCCGACCCGGCTCCACCGGCAGTACCTGGAGGAGTTCCACAGGCCCGCTCATCAAAGCCCCCGGCTGTGGCCACGACAGCTTCCTAAGCGCGTAGTACGTCAGCAGGATCAGAGCGATGACGATGAGCAGACTGCCGATCGCTTTCAGCAGGTAGTGGCCGGTTGACGGCGGCGGCAACGGGGCCGGCATCTGCTGGCACCATCCGGGGCCTGACGACATCACCGCCACGACAACCATCAGCACCCTCTCAGCCCTCATCAGCGCCACTCCCCGCGACGATCTCCACGATCCGCAGCCCTAGCTGCGTATCTATCGACACCAGTTCCCCACGGGCCACAAGCTGCCCACCGACGAGTAGGTCCACAGGCCCGCTAACCGGGGTATCAAGCTCCAGTACAGTCCCCGGACCGGATTCGAGCAGTTCCCCAAGCGTGATGCGAGCAGCACCGACACGCGCCTCAACGGGTAGTTCCATCTCACCGAGCGCAGCGAGCACCAGCGGGCTCAGCACAGTGCCCGCATCACTTGGCTCCTGCCCGGGTTTCTCTGCCGGCATCTTCTCCTTATCCACTCCATCCCTGCCTGCTTCATCTCTCTCTTCGGTCATTGGCAATCTCCCCTGTGTGGCCCGCTTCTCTGCCCCGACTACATTTGCGACCAGTGCGTTTCCGATATCCTCACAGCCCACCGGCCCTTGTTCGCTCCCAGCCTCGCGCTAGCTACGCAACGATCACCGACCCACAATTCAACGCCACTGCTCACATCCGCATCCAGAGCCACCACGTCACCCACCTCAAACTGGAAGCTCTCTCGCAATGCGACTACACCTCCGGCGATGATGACATCAGCAGAGGTCTGAATTCCGCGAAGGTTGGCCGCCTCGATGCGATCGCGCTCCGCGACCTCGACGGCTTCTCTCTGCAACGTCTCGCGCAGAGCTCCCCAGGGTATCACCAGGTGCCACGTCCCCTGTTGGGAACCCACGCTGACCGAGAACTGAAACAGCACCAACGACACTGCCTCCGTCCACACTGCCTCCCGCTCTGCCGCAGGGCTCACAGTCACGCGGTCCAGCCCTGCTCTCTTCTCCACCCACGTTATCACCGGCCCCAACCATGCGCCGAGAATTTCGGAATCGAGAGGCCCCGGAGGCAGATCGGAAAACGTCCTCTCATAGCCCAGACAGCGAGCAACCAGCGGCAGTGCCACAGACACGGGAATGGCCACGCTGCCAGTCACAGCTCCCCAACGAACAGTGAGCAGCGTCGCATCAGCGGGCCGCTGCCAGTAGTCGGCGCTGGGCAGAATGCTTACCGTGCAACTCATATTCTGGGCAGCAAGCGACGCGCTTTCCGCAAGCCGTGAGCCGCATTCGGACACCAACAGGTCTGCCCATCGCCGCACGGCGATCCTGTCCAGATGCCCGGGCGCGTCCACAGCCGGTATCATCAACGGGCGCACATCCCCTGCCCTAGCTCTCATCTGTCTTCATCTCTTCGCTCACGCGATATTCCTGCTCTCTGATCGGCTTCCGCCTGCTGCAAGCTGTCCTCCCGCCTCTGCTCAGCGCCCTCGGCAGCCCTCAGTAGGTTCGCGATGCCACGCTGCCGGCCCGAACTCCGCCGCAGCCCCCGCGTCTGCCGCGCGACGGCGACACGCAGTTGTTCTCCGGTTGCCACCAGGGCTCGCATTTCCTGATCCGTTTTGCCAATATACCCCCCACGCAGCTTCACCCATGCGGCATTCCCGTCTGTCGGCCACTCCGCACGCCGAACTTCCTCGCCGAGTGCCCACAGCCATTGTTGTCGTCCCTGTACCCGACGCATCTCGCTCTCAGCCTGCCGCTTGGCCAACTCGAGCCTGTCGTGTTGTGCCGCGTAGTACTTTGCGATCCGCCCCAGCTTCCTTGACTTCTTCAAAACTGTAGCACCCCTATGTGCCCACCCAGTCTGCGTCCACCCTGCCATCAATTATCTCATCAGCCACATCCAGCACATCCCGCAAGCCCGCAAGTGCCTCCTCGACCTCCGTCCGCTCACCCATTCCCTGGGTCAGAAACTCCCTCATCCGGTCGTTGATGGCGACCGCGGCATCCACCCACGGGTCACCACCGGGCTCGTAGGCCCCTACTGCAATGAGATCCTCGATTTCCGCGTACGCACGCAGCAGACGCCGAGCCTTCTCGGCAAGCCGCCAGTGCTTCTCATCAGTCACCCGCGCCATCGCACGGGACATACTCGCGTTGATATCTATCGCGGGGTATTGACCCTTTT
>Ga0180431_10003931_pt1 | contig 18755 bp, 17 predicted proteins | sample SS_ome_11_FD_132459 | JGI IMG/M metagenome (GOLD analysis project Ga0180431, IMG submission 132459) | Hypersaline lake sediment archaeal communities from the Salton Sea, California, USA - SS_1_MS_1 metaG | ecosystem: Environmental > Aquatic > Non-marine Saline and Alkaline > Hypersaline >... | reverse complement strand
TCACACGCAAATGGTGGTTTTTCCTGTTGTTTGTGGTGCTGCAAATCGTACCGCTATATGTGTCGAGAGATTTCTCCATGGAGGTATTCGGCCTCGCGATTGGAGAAATCTTGAGCGGATCCCTGCTGTTTGATGTATCTTTTCTATACCCGCTTTTTAAAATCCTGCCGATCATTATGGTTGCGTTAATAATTCTAAAAGGAAACCAATTTTCACGTCTCTTCAGCCTGTTTGCGGGGATAAATTACATCTTTATCGCAGTTCTGCAGAGTATGGGAAACTCTGATATCTATGGATTTGGGATTGTGTTGAATAATTTGATGATGTTCCTGTTGGTAGCGGCAGGATGGTTGTGGGAAGCACAAGTAGGAAGAAACGATTTTAGCAAGCGAGCGATGAAACGAAGGAGGGCATGGGTTATCCCGTTGGCTGTGCTGGCATTCTGGTACCCGATCGATGCAGCCAGCTTTCAACCGAATTTTAGCCCAGCCAATATCATAATAAATGAGGCGGGCTTGACGTTCTGCATGATGACGCCGGTATACCTGGCAACCCTAATCCTGGCTTTTCCCGTGGTAAACACCGTAACGATGCGTATCTTGAGCATAGTAGGAACGATCAATGGGTTGTACAATGTTTCGCTGAATTTCATCATCAACCCATCAGAGTTATGGTGGAATGGCTTACTGCACCTTCCCTTGTTGATCCTTTCCATTTACAGCCTGATTCTATCCTACCTTAAAAGAAATGAGATTTAGGCAAAATCGCAGTTAACGAACCTGTTTCAAGGGCAGCGGATGGGGTTTAATTTGCGCTGTCGATTGGGTAGCCTGTGGCAACCCAGCTATCAAATCCGCCAATTAGCGCGTACACATTGGTATAACCCTGTTCTTCTAATATTTGCACCGCACGGGCACTGGAAGCTTCATTCGTTCAAGTGCAGTAGGTATAGATGAGAGCGTTTTTTTCCACCGGGGGAAGGGAGCCGCCGATCATATCTGGTAGCGGAAGGAGTTGGGCGTTTTTAATATGCGAGGCGGAAAATGCCTGCTGACTGCGCACATCGATAAAAAGCGCGGTTCCCGCGTCAAAGGCTGCTTTGGCATCTTCCAACGATACCCGCAGCGAACCGGATGCGGTCGGCGCACTGGAGGGAGCACGCAAATAAGCTACCCCAGCGATGATGATAACCAGGGCGGAGATGATGAAAATCAGAAGGAAGCGATTTTGTTTTTTGTTGGTCATGCGGGTTCTCTTTCTCATAGTTGTAGTTTGATGGTAGCCGTCAAGCGGGCGGAAGTATATTAGAGAAAAATTAATGTTTCGTATAAAATATTCGATAAAGATTAAAGCCTGTGACTGCGCCCAGGGCGTCGTAGCGCGCCAATTGACAGTACAATAAAATAACCAACGTGATGAACCAATAAAGGAGCGGCATGGTAGACACAAATTTCACGCAAGCGATTCTGAAACGCGAACATCCGCTGGTGATGCCAATTGGCGTGTATGCGGGGTTAGAAATGATCGGCGCCACTGTCAGCCAGTCGGTGAGCGATGCGCAGGTGCAGGCGGAAGCGGTTTTAGCGATGCATGACCGCTTCCAGACAGAGATGCTGTTAACGGCGATGGACCTGAGCGCGGAAGCGGAGGCGTTTGGCGGAGCGATCCGGCTGTCGGAAAATGAGATCCCTACGATGGTCGGGCGGCTGATACGGAACGCAGAGGAAGCGGCTGCGCTGCCAGAGCCAACCCCGGGCGCGCTGCGCACGGCTGTACACCTGGGCGCGGCGGAGCATTTGGCTGCAACCAAAAAGGGCATTGTGATGGGCGGATGCATTGGGCCATTTTCTCTGGCAGGACGGTTGTTTGGGGTGAGCGAGGCGCTGGAGGCGACGGTGCTGGATGCAGACCTGATCACCCTGCTGTTGAAGAAAGTAACCCGCTTTCTGACAGATTATGCACGCGCTTTCCGCGATGCGGGGGCGGCCGGGGTGATTATGGCGGAGCCAGCGGCGGGATTGCTGTCCCCGCGCGGCATCGCGCAGTTTTCCGCTCCGTACGTACAGCAAATCGCGGAAGCGGTACAGGAAGCTGATTTTACAGTGGTCTATCATAACTGCGGGGCGCGCAATGTGCATCTGCCAAGCATTTTTACATCGGGTGCCGGAGTCTATCATTTTGGCGCGCAGGTAGATTTGGCTGCAGCACTTGAGGAGGTTGACAGCAGCACAATCTTAGCGGGCAATGTGGACCCGGCCAGTATTTTCTATGGGGGAACGCAGGATGATGTGCGCCGAAAAACGAAGGAGATGGTCAGGTTGGCCCGCCAGCACCGTAACTTTATCATTTCATCCGGCTGTGACCTCCCGCCCGGGGTGCCAGTTGAGAATATGGAAGCTTTCTTTACAACGGTACGCGGGGATTCCTCAAAATAATCTTAATCCAATAATCCCGCACGGGAGGCTTTGACGGCTGCCTGGAGAATAGAATCGCAACCAAGCTTGACCTTAGCCTGGCGCAGGTGATCGCGCACCATACGGATGGAGATGTACAAACGCAGGCTGATCTCGGCGGCAGTGCAGCCCTTCACCAGCAGGCGCAGGCACTGCTTCTGGCGGCGGGTTAGGGTTGGCAGAGATGGTAAGGTGCTATTTTTCACAAATTCCTTTGCGGATATGCTGGCTTGCTATAATTCTCTGTTTGTTTGCTGGAAGCACTCCGGTTAATAATAGAACAATAATTCTATATTAATAAATAGTGGGCAACCCGCATGGGTGATTTTGGGGTGGATTATGAAGAAACAGACGACTACCTTAAATCGCTGGGTTTGCCGCGCGCACGCGGTTACCCTGGCTGGCGGTTGAACTGCGTCTGGTAAAGTTTAGCGTACAAGCCGTTTTTTGCAAGTAGTTCCTGGTGGGTTCCCTGTTCGATGACGAGGCCGCGATCGAGCACCAAAATCTGGTCGGCGGATAGAATTGTGCTGAGACGGTGGGCGATGACGATGCTGGTACGGTTTTGAAGGACACGCTCGAGCGCTTGCTGGATGAGTTTTTCCGACTCACTGTCAAGGCTGCTGGTGGCTTCATCGAGGATGATGATACGCGGATCTTTGAGGATAACGCGGGCAAGGGCGATGCGCTGATTTTCTCCACCACTCAGACGGTAGCCGCGTTCGCCGACAATGGTCTGGTATTGATCGGGCAGGCTGGCGATAAACCCGTGGATATTGGCCGCGCGGGCAGCTGCTTCAATTTCTTCCTGGCTGGCGTCCGGGCGGGCATACCGCAAATTTGTGGCAATGGTGTCATGGAAGAGATAGGTTTCCTGGGTGACCATGCCGATGTTGGCGATTAAGGAATCGAGGGTGATGCTGCGCAGGTCGTACCCGTCAATCATGATGCGCCCGCGGTTGGGATCATATAGGCGGGGAATCAGGTAAGTGAGAGTTGTTTTTCCAGCTCCGCTCGGCCCGACCAGGGCGGCAAGCTGACCAGGCTGGATGGTGAACGTGAGGCCCTGCAGTGCGGTGGTGCGCGCCTGCGTATGGGAGGGATCTCCATTTATCCGATTAGGCATTGGTTTTCCCGAAAGAATTCCTTCGGACTCATCCACTTTCCCCGCGCGGTGAACACTGGAGAGCATATTTTCCAGGCCATTATCGTATTGAAACCAGACGTTTTCAAAACAGATTTCTCCGCGGACAACGGTGAGGGTTTGCGCTTCCTGTTTTTCCTCAATTTCGACCGGCAGGTCGATGACCTCAAAGACACGCTCGAAACTAACGACAGAGGTGCTGAATTCAACCGGCGCGTTGGAGAGATTTTGCAGGGAACGGTAAAGCATGGATAGATAGGACCCAAAGGCGACAATGGTACCGATCGTAAAGGTACCCTGGATAACCTGATACCCGCCGAAGCCATATACCACAGCAGAACCGATGGCGCTCAGCAGGCCGATGATGACGAAAAAAACCGATCCATACAAGGCACGCTGAACGCCGAGATCACGCACATTGGCGGCACGCCCCTGAAAACGCAGAGATTCCGCAGCCTGGCGGCCAAACAATTTCACCAGCAGGGCGCCGCCGATATTGAGGGTTTCATTCATCATGGCGTTCATGCGGGCGTTGGCGTCCATCTGCGCGCGGGCGGTATCCCGCAGGCGCCGGCCCATAACGCGCGCGGCAAAGATAAACAGGGGCAGGATCACCACGCTGATGAGCGTGAGCTGCCATTGGATGGTAAGCATGACCGCCAGCACGGTACCGGCTTCAATCAAGTCGGTGATGATGTTGACGATGGTGTTGCTGACGGCATTTTGTGCACCGATGACATCGTTGTTGAGCCGGCTGGTCATTTCGCCCAATTTGGTATGGGTAAAAAAGCGCAGCGGCATATGCTGCAGTTTCTGGTAGAGAGCGGCGCGCAGGTCAAAGATGACGCCCTCACCCACACGGGCGTTCAAGAGCCGCTGGATGACGCTGACGATGCCTTTCAGAATGGGAACGGCCAATAGGCCTATTGAAAGCCAGACCAAGCGTCGAATATCAGCCGCAGGGATGGCACTGTCAATCAGGTCACGAACGATGAGGGGCGAGATCAGGGACAACCCTGATCCAGCCAGGATGAGGAACAGCATGCCGGTGAGGTGTCCGCGGTACGCCCGGGCATACGCCAGCACGCGTTTGAGTAGATGCCAGCTCATGCTGGGTTTTTCATCTTCCGCTCTTAGAAATTGGTGATAACTGCGACCGCGCATGAGTTGTCCTTATTTAATACGCACCATTGATTGTACTGGAGGCAATGGTTGCGAGGTAGGAAGTTGGGCTTATCCATTTTGTATCAGCTAGTTATTTAAAGTTGCACCAGAGCATTTTGGCGGCAGGATCATAGGATATTCCCGCATCTTTTTGGTCAAAAATCAATTCAGCGTGATCATCAGTGTCAGCAACAGCCCGCCGGCGATGACAGAGCCAAGCTGTCCAGCCGTATTGGCACCCATGGCGTGCATGAGGATGAAGTTTTCAAAATCCTCGTCCTGCGCCATTTTTGCGGAAAGGCGTCCGGCCATTGGAAAAGCGCTGATGCCGCACGCGCCGATGAGGGGGTTGATGCGTCCGCCGGTGATAAGCGTCATCAATTTTCCAAACAGAAGTCCCATGACCGTGTCTAACACGAAAGCCAATAAACCGAGTGCGAGAATGAACAGGGTATCCAGATTAAGGAATGATTCGGCGGTCATGGTGGCGCCGATCGTCAATCCCAGGAAAAGGGTGGAAATGTTGATAATCTCGTTCTGCGCGGATTGGTTGAGGCGCTCCACAACACCAGATTCTTTCAAAAGGTTGCCGAGCATCAGAGCGGCGATCAGAGGCGCAGCGGAGGGTGCCAGGATGCTGATGGCGATGGTTACCGCGATGGGGAAGATGATTAATGTGGTTTTGCTGATCGGGATGGGAGCATACTCCATACGAATTAAACGTTCTTTGCGGGTGGTGAGCAGTTTCATAATAGGAGGCTGAATGATGGGAATCAAGCTCATGTAGGAATAGGCGGCGACTGCGATTGGCGCAAGCATATGCGGGGCAAGGCGCCCGGCCACGTAAATGGCGGTAGGGCCATCGATGGCGCCGATCACGCCAATCGAGGCAGCTTCATTGAGATCAAAGCCCAGAGCGGTTGCCAGGAGCAGGATGCCAAAAATACCAAATTGACCGGCGGCGCCCAACAGGGCCAGGTGTGGCTGGGAGAGGAGGGGGCTGAAATCGATCATTCCGCCAACCCCGATAAAAATCAGCAAGGGGAATAATTCTGATTGAATACCAGCCCGGTACAGAACGGAGAGGAACCCGTCTCCATCCGCAGATGCAGCCATCCCGAGGTTGGCTAATACACACCCAAATCCAATCGGCAGCAGCAGGACCGGTTCATATTCCCTTACAATGGCTAGAACCATAAGGACCAATCCTATGGCAATCATCACCAGATTTTTCCAGGTCAGAAAAAGGAAGCCATTTGATAGAAAATTCCAGAACACCGTATCTGACGCCAATTATGATTCCTTTTTGAAGTTCATCAGTATTTCTCCCTGATTGACTTGCTGGCCTGATGTGACCATGATGTGATCGATGACCCCTGCTTTGCCGGCACGGATGGCGTTTTTCATTTTCATAGCTTCTAGGACGCATAAATCCTGGCCAAGCACAACCGAATCGCCGGGGGAGACATTGATCTCGATAACCACACCCGGAATAGGGGCTATGACCGCGGCAGGATCAATAACCCCGCCGGATGATGCGCGTTCAGCAAGCGGCATGCCAGCAGGAGTGCTGGTGGGAGCGGCGGACGGAACACCTGCCGCGGATGGTTCTTCCTGCAGCCAGACTTCGATTTGTTCGCCATCCACGGTTACGCTGATGGGATAGGTGTGCACGTCCTCCACAGTAACCTGATATTTCTTTCCGTTAACTTCGATTTCCATTTTCATGAATGCGGGCCCTTCCGGTATGGTTTGGAAACTAGCTGGGATATTTGCCTGCTGCGGTGGGCGACCTGCCAGGAGGTTAGCCGATCCCCCTGGGAGGATTGTGCAGCAGCGGCTTTTGAAAGAGAAAGCGCAACCGCGGCGGCTGCACTGGCAGCGATATATTTCCCTCCGGATTCTTCCTGCGAGATGTGCGGGGTTGGGGTGGTGTTTGGCTGGTTTGTGACCTTTTTCCGGGGCGTGGACAATCGTACCAGAAGCACAATCAGCCACCACATGAGAACCAATCCGATCAGGACAGATCCGGCGCCTATCAATGAAATGCGGACAGCAGTTACCATGGATCTTGCCTCCTATACCGGCGGATTGCCATGTTTTCTGGCAGGGTTGTGAACCTGTTTGTTTTTTATGGCAGATAGGGCATAGATGATGCGCACACGCGTTTCGGATGGCAGGATAATCTCATCAATGAGGCCGGACTTTGCAGCTGGATACGGCGTCAGGTAATTTTCTGTGTACTCTTTGATCACGCGGGCGCGTTCCGCCTCAGGATCATCGGCCTGGCTGATCGTGCGGCGGTAGAGGATTTTCGCGGCGCCATCCGCGCCCATGACAGCAATCTCCGCGGTAGGCCAGGCAAATGTAACATCGGTCCCGAGGTATTTGCTGCTCATGACGATATAGGCACCCCCAAAGGCTTTGCGGGTTACGACACTGATCTTTGGCACGCTGGCTTCCGCATAGGCAAAGATCACTTTGGCTCCATGGCGGATGATGCCGCCGTGTTCCTGCTTGATGCCCGGTAAAAATCCGGGTGAATCAACGAAGGTAACCAGGGGAATGTTAAACGCGTCGCAAAAGCGCACGAAGCGGCAGATTTTATCGGAAGCATCGATATCCAGAACGCCTGCCAACTGGGACGGCTCCTGCGCAACCAGGCCTATTACTGATCCGTTCATGTGGGCGAAACCTGTGATCGCGTTGGGAGCAAAGGCAGGATGGATTTCCATAAAGGAGCCAGTATCCACAATTCGTAAAATGACATCATGCATGCTATAGATGTGGGTGGTGTCTTGCGGGATGATTTCATCCAGCGATTTATCCATGCGGGCTAGGTCATCCTGCGCCTCGCCGCTGGGCGGGTTTTCCATGTTATTCAAGGGCATGTAGCTGATAAGTTTTCGGCACATGGCTAAGCAGGCATGTTCATCCGGAGCAGTCAGAGAAGCGACCCCGCTGGCTGTGGCATGAACAGCCGCGCCCCCCAGGCCTTCGAAGTCAATTTCCTCGCCTGTGACCGCTTTGATGACCTCCGGTCCGGTGATGAACATATAGGCGGATTTTTCTACCATGAAAATAAAATCGGTCAGGGCGGGGGAATAAGCAGCGCCGCCGGCTGAGGGGCCCATAATCAGTGAAATCTGGGGAATGACCCCAGAATAAAGGGCATTTCTGCGGAAAATTTCCGAATACCCTTCCAGGCTGCGCACACCTTCCTGGATCCGGGCACCTCCAGAATCCATCAAGCCGATGATCGGGGAACCGTTTTGGGCAGCAAGGTCCATCACACGGCATATCTTTTTGCTATGACCTTCACCGAGCGAACCGCCCATAACGGTAAAATCCTGGGCGAAAAGATAGACGGTTCGGCCGTCAATTTTGCCATACCCGGTAATGACACCATCTCCTAAAATACGAGAGGCATCTGTTCCAGGAAGGTCTTTGCGCTGCTGGATGAAGGAGTTTATTTCCTGAAAACTGAACGGATCGAGGAGTTCGCTGATGCGTTCACGGGCGGTCATTTTGCCTTTTTCATGCTGTCGGGCGATACGGTCCTGGCCACCGCCCTTTTTTGCACGCTTGCGATTTTCAATCAATCTTTCGTTAGGCGTTTGGTCATTTGGCATAAACAGTACCCTGTTATTAAATCATAATAAAATAGTTGATAGAATAGAATGTACATTGATATTATAATTCATGCTTTATATAACATACGGAATATAAAAAAAATTGCTTCAACGAAGTATACACTACAGCGTATGGAAGAATTTGGATATGATTCCATCAAGGAGTCGATTATGATTGGAGCGGATTTTTTGAAGAGGAGCAATTGAGATGGCTAGAGTAATCACTTTCGGGGAGATCATGCTGCGGCTGAAATCCCCTGGTTTTGAAAAATTATTTCAGACGCCCGTGCTGGAAGCGACTTTTGGCGGAGGGGAAGCCAATGTAGCGGTATCGCTGGCAAATTTCGGGATGGATGTCGCTTTTGTAACTGTTTTACCGGATAACGATATTGGTAGGGCGTGTTTGATGGAACTTCGCAAATTCGGAGTAGACGTCTCTTTGATCCAAAACGGTCCAGGCAGGATGGGGGTGTATTTCCTGGAAGGCGGAGCGAACCAGCGTTCTTCGAAAGTAATCTATGACCGCGCGAACAGCGCAATCGCCACAGCCTGCAAGACAAGCATCAACTGGAAAAATGTTTTCCCTGAAGCGGATTGGTTCCATATCAGCGGAATCACGCCTGCCTTAAGCCAAACGGCGGCGGACCTGGCACTGGCTGCGGTTCAGCAGGCGAAAGCAATGGGTGTGCGTGTGTCGTGCGATTTGAATTTCCGCTCTAAATTATGGAAGTATGGCAAAGAAGCGCCTGATGTGATGGGTGAGCTGGTGCAGTATGTGGACGTGTGTATTGCGAATGAAGAGGATATTCAGAAATCATTGGGGATGAGTGTTGATATCGATGTGGAAACCGGACAGCTGGAGGTTGAACCGTACCGATTGATGGCGGAGCAGGTGATGAAGCGCTACCCGAATGTATCGATGGTGGCGATTACCCTGCGTGAAAGCCTGAGTGCCAGCCACAACGACTGGTCAGCCTGCCTGTTTACTGGAGAGGGATTTTTCGTATCGCAGAAATACACCATCATGAATATCGTGGACCGGGTGGGGGGCGGGGATAGTTTTTCCGCGGGGTTGATCTATGGTTTGCAGATGATGGACAACCCGGAGGATGCACTCGCGTTTGCGACTGCGGCCAGCTGCCTGAAGCATTCTATCAAAGGAGATGTCAACCGGGTAGGGGTAGCAGATGTGGAGCGGCTGATGTGCGGCGACCAGTCCGGGCGCGTGCAACGGTAAAATGAACGATGGAAAAAAGAGAACCTGAAGATGGCATCGAATCCAAAACTGGCAGAAAACAACCTGCGTTTTAAGTAGATAAATTTTCGCTACATGGATAATCCCAAAGATATGATTGACCAATTGATCGAACCCATTTTCAATTGCCGCTAGAAATGGCACCCCGGCGGGCGACGCTCGAAAGCGAATATTGCTGCATGCCTTTCATGACCGTTGTGATGAAAAACAAAACGCTTGATAAAAATTATCAGGCGTTTTTTTATACCGTAATTTGTGCGAACGAAGATATATTTATCTGAGATGCTTGTGGACTTTGTCTGCCGCTAGTTTGCCTGTGATGAGGGAAACCGGAAAACCGGATGGGGAATAGGTCCATTGGCCAGATTGATAGATATTGGGAATGGGGGTTTGGATAGCGCTGGCTATGCGGATGAGGCGATTCTCTGCCGGTACTGGCTGGTTGGTAAAGGCCCAGCCGGTGATGGCGCCATGGGTGGTACCGGCAACCCGCTGGATGGTAAGCGGGGTGGAAAGAAAACTGTCGATGATTTTTCCGTCTAATTCCGGATAAATGGAGGACGTGAGGATACTGGCCCAACTATTTTTGGCGTGATCCTTGAACTGTTGGTACCAACCACCTTCCTGGATGCGCCGGGTGAGGTGATAATCAAAGAGAATACTAACGATCAGGCCGGTCTTTCCGGTAGGCGCCATGGCGGGATCGCGCAGAACCGGGATAGAGATCTCATAGGTGGTGAGTGGGTAGAAAGCATCCAGCCAAGCCCTGACCGTGTCCCAAGATCCGCTAGAGGGAGGACTGCCAGCTTGGGACTGGCCGTGGCGGGAGGGTGTGTAGAAGAAATGACCGGCGGATATCGACTTGAAATAGGATGGATCGAGATCCACACTCAGGTTTAGTGTGAGGACGGAATCATTGCCCTGTAGTTTCTTGAGGGAGGCGCGTTTTTTTCCTATGATTGATTGAAGGTCGGGATCAGAGATCTTTTCTTTTTCCAAACATCGATACAGCGCGTTCTGATCAGCAGCCCAGATCAATTGACGGTAGGCGTAGGTTTTTCCATTGACATCGGTGACCGATTTTTCTGCCAGGTTGAGGGAGGTGATCTCTGTTTCGGTTTGGATGGTGCCGCCAGCTTCCTGGATGGCGTTCACGAGCAGGTCAGTGAATTTTCCAGTCCCTCCCTTAGGATAAAAGTAATCCTGGTAGAGTTTGATGTAGCTGAGGGCAAAGAAAGCGGGTGTTTCGGTGAAGAAATGCTGCGCGATGATATCCAGCAGGGATTGGTTGGATGTGAAATTCCGAAGATACTGCATAACCGCAATATTTTTTTTGGTCACTTTGCCAACTGTGGCAGCATACTGGAACATCCAGGGCAGCACCCTGGTACCAAAGTATTTCCAATCCTGTTTGGGGTCCAGGAACAGGGGATTGTCAATGCCGTACTGGATATCCATATACCGCATAATCTCCTGCATATCAGCGGCGATGGTTTCAATCTCCTGGGCGGATCGCGGATACAAATCTTTCAAAAGCTGGCTGTATTGATCAAGATCGGCATCGGATTGGATCGAAATTACACGGTCTTCGATGCCGACGGAAACCTGGTTGCTGGTACAATCCAGCTCAAGATCGAGTGCTTTGAGCATAGGAAACAGGGCGCCCGCGTTTTCCAGGGCGCGGATGCCGCCGTCAAAGACGAATCCATTGCGATCATAGGAGAAGATCAGCCCACCGCAACGCGGCTGTTTTTCACAGATAAGGATTTTGCGGCCATATTTTGTGAGAAAAGCACCCGCGGTAAGGCCGGACGCGCCGGCGCCGACAATGATTACATCGTATTTCATACTCCCTCCATGTTTGGTGCGGTTAATGTTTCGCTGATTTTCCATATCTCTTCGGCCGAAGCGCTGTGCATCGCCCAGCGGGCAGGTTTCTCCTCAATCGTCAGGTTGAAGAATTTTCCCGTAATTTTTTCCATTTCCGGGGCGGCGGCTAGATAGTAAAGTGCTTCTGCGGAGCGGGCAGGGTCTTTGAGAAACCAGCGCAGCACATAGCGGTTGTAGAGGCGGTACAGCAGGCCATTGTTCATGCCGATATTCGTGCGCACAGCTCCCGGGTGCATGGCATTTATGGTGACGCAGTTGCCTGTGAAGCGGCGGGCGAATTCCTGCAAACAGAGCAGTTGGGCGGTTTTGGCAGCCGCATAGGAACGCAGCCCGATATAGGGGCGCTTGGCCCAATTTAGATCTTTTAAATTGAGCCCGCCGAACCGGTGTGCTTCTGAGCTGACATCAATAATCCTGGCAGGTGCGGCACGCTTTAGATTTTCGATAAGTTCCCTGGTTAGAAGGAAAGACGCGAGGTGGATCACGCCAAAAACCATCTCGTTGCCATCCGCGGTCAGGCGGCGGCGTTTATTGAAGACGCCGGCATTGTTGACGAGAATATGGATGTTTGCGTATTTTTTTGCAACTGTCTGGGCAGCCTGACGCACCTGTGCCAGGTGGGCAAAGTCGGCAATGAAAAAATCGGAGGGCGTACCGTAGGCCCGGCTAATCTCCCGGACACATTTTTGTGCTTTTTCCCGATTGCGGCACAGAAAAATAACCCGCGCACCGCCCTGTGCAAAGCGTTTGGCGGCCTGGTAACCGATGCCGGAGGTGGCACCGGTGATGAGCGCAGTCTTGCCGTCCAAGCGGGCGGAAGTTGTTTTTTGGGGGAGATGGCTGTTGCGTATAAATTGGAGTTCTTCAGGAAGCATGATTGATTATCACTTTCATCCAAATATGCGGTGCATGATGCCGGGGTAAATTGTGCGCATTAGGGGGACATTTTGAAAGATATCCCCCCACAGGTCATAATAATCGCGCTGGTGGATGATACGGCCATCTGACCCCAGGGTAAGCTTGGTCATGCCGTAGATGGGTGTGCTGGGCGTTTTGCGAAAGATCATGGTCATTTTCCATTCCATAATGATGATATTTTCATTGGAGGCAATGGCGGTTATGTCCATTTCCAGTTGTTCACAGCGTTTGGTCAGGCGGGCGCACATGTCCATAAAATCAGATTTGCCTTTGACTTCTTGAATAATGTCCTGAAAAACAATATCGTCATGGTAGTAGGGAAAGATATGCTTCCAATCCGGCTTTCCATCTGTATTGTAGGTTCGTGACCATAACTCAAGAACGCGATCTGTCGTTAGCGCAGGTCGTTCAGGTTGATCTGATTTTATTATTTCTGTCATCATATGTTCCTTTTTGAATACGATAGGTAATTTTACAAGAAAAGTTGAAAATCGATCAATATAAATCGAATTCTCTTAGAAAAAATTTATCAAAGAAAATGATTGGAAAAATGAATAGGAAGGTATTCTGTGCGCCAGGTTTCAAGACGCTTTTTCAAAGACCAACTTTCCATCGCGTAAGGTGGCAAGTACGCGCAAATCCTGATCAAGTAGGGTAATATCCGCCTGTTTCCCGGCGGTTAGGATGCCAATTTGATCCTCACAGCCAATTACACGAGCAGGATTGAAGGAAGCCATCTTGACTGTGTTAGAAAGTGGCTGGCAACCTTCCTGCACCATATTGCGCACGCATATATCCATGGTAGCGGTGCTGCCGGCGATGGTGCCATCTGGCAGGTAGGCGCGCCCGTGTTTCACGACCACCTGCTGGTCGAGCAGGGAATAATCTCCATCGGGAAGGCCGGCGCCCGGCATAGCGTCGGTGATCAAAACGACACGATCCACGCCGACACATTTCATGAGGACGCGCATGGCGGCTGGATGGACGTGAACGGTGTCCGCGATCAACTCCGCCGTGGCGGATTGGGAAGTGAGGACGGCGCCAACCACGCCCGGTTTTCTATGGTGAAAAGGCGATTGGGCGTTGAAGGTGTGGGTAACGTGGGTGAAATCTCCGTTTAGGGCGTTGGCTGCTGTTTCATAATCTGTGGCGGAATGAGCCAGGGCGACCGTGATTTTTTCTTTATGCAGAAAACGCGCGAGGTCGCCGGCGCCAGGCAGTTCCGGTGCAAGGGAAACCTGCCTGATCCACGCTCCAGCGATGGAGAGATAGGTTTTCATTTCTTCAAGCGTGGGCTGGCGCAACCAATCCGGGTTGAAAGCGCCGTGTTTTTGGGGATTGAGGAAAGGTCCTTCTAAGTGAAACCCCAGCGGCTGGGCCCCATCAAATTCCTGCGATAAAAGCGGAGTGTACTGCCGGAGAGCGTTGGCGATGAACTCCGCGCTGGGGCCGGAAATGGTGAGCAAAAACCCTGTAACGCCAAAACGCGCAACCCATTTGGCGTAGGTTATTAAACCTGGCATCACATCACCCAGTCCAAATTCAACCCCATTGCCGCCATGCACATGAATGTCAATAAATCCCGGTACAGCGATGGCTGATTGGTATTCTAATATTTTGCCATCCAAGTGGGTGGCTTTTTGGCTTTCTCCGCAGAAAGAGATGCGCCCATTTTGATCCCAGATGATGACGCCGCATTCGATTGTTTCAATGGGGGTGATGATTTGTCTGGTTTTTAAGATGGTGTTCATGCTGTCCTCACTTATTTCTTTTCCATTTCCATTGATTCCAGGCGGGAGAGATCGTGCAAGAGGTGCCTGGTGTTCTGATACAGCTCGCGGTAGATAGTATACATTTTGTCATATGTATTAGAAGGGCTGGTTTGGGGAGTGATTTTCTGCTGGTAGTGGATCCATTTCGCACTTTCGGTGAGATCATTTAAGATTCCGATGCCGACTGCGGCCATAATGGCATCTCCATACGATGAGCCAATCTGTTTTTCCGGTATGATCAGTTCAATGCCGGCGATGGTGCTGATGATTTGCATCCATTCCAGGTTTTTGGTTGCACCGCCCACCGCCAGAATCCGCTTGGGAGAGAGACCAAAGCCGCGTAGGGCTTCCACATTGTGACGGATACCAAAACCGACGCTTTCCAACAGAGCCCGATAGATGTCTGCGCGGGTGTGTTTGAGTTTCAATCCAAATAAAACACCCCTGGCCAGAGGATCATAAAAAGGCGTGCGTTCTCCTTCAAAATATGGAAGCGCGACAAGCCCATTTGCTCCTGGCGCTGAATCAGCAGCCAAGGCAGCCATCGCGGCATACGCGTTGGGGCCGCCAGCCTGCTGGGCTTCTCGTTCTTTTTCCGCAAGATGGTCCCGGAACCAGCGGGTCAGGCTGCCGACGGTAGACATACCGCCGACGACCACGTATTGCCCGGAGGCCATCCAATTTAACGCCCAAAAATCATCTGTCCGGATCAGTTTATCCGATTTCAGGATGATGGAATTACTGCTGCCAAACATCATCATCATATCCCCGAACTGGCTGAGCCCGGCGCTGATCGCTTCTGCGGCAGCGTCAATGGCGCCGGAAATGACGGGTGTTCCGGCTGCCAACCCGGTCGCGCTGGCAGCTTGGTCTGTGACCAGGCCGACCACATCGCAGCTCCATGCCAATTGTGGAAGCGTTTCTAGAGGGGCAATCCATTGGGCGGTTTCTTTGACCCAGGTGCGCTTTTCCACATCAAGCAGAGGAGCATAACCACAGGCGGAATAGTTATCGATGGTTGCTTTGCCTGTCAGCCGCATGATGATATAGGAATGGCTGGAAAGGAACCACCGTGCTTTTTCATAGATATGCGGTTCATGGTTCTTGATCCACAGGATTTTGGGGCCACTGACAGATGAGGACAAATGTGAGGCGCTCAATTGAAATATTCTCTCGCGGCCGATTTTTGACTCCAAGAACTCTATTTCCCGGGTGGCTCTTGTATCAATTCCGTATAAGATGCCGTTGCGGAGCGCTTTTCCGCTTTCATCGACCGGCACCACACAAATACCAATCCCTGAAACGCCGATCCCGCGGATATGCTTCGGATCAATCCCGGTAGATAGAATCAGGGCATTACATATTTGGACAAATTCGCCCCACCAGATATCGTCCGGATCATGCTCCACCCAGCCCGGTTTTGGCATGGAGAGGGTGTGTTCAACTGTGCAGGATTGCAGCACCTCCCCGGAACTTGCGGAGACCAAGACGCCTTTGGATGAATACGTTCCGATATCAACACCGATCAGATATGATTCAGCCACGAAAGATTACCTCCAGATCAAGATTCGATATAAGGATAGCATAGGATTTTCTTTTTTCGATTCCTTTGGAATTAAAAAGCGCAGGATTCGGCCTGCGCTTGTTTTGGTATGAATTTAACGGGTTATCTACGCGTTTATTGCTTGGACGAAGCGTGCAGTAATCTGCTGTGGGCGAGAGATGGCGCCGCCCACGACGACAGACGCGGCGCCCCTGGCAAGGGCCTGTTTTGCCTCGTCTGGATAATGGATTTTGCCCTCAGCGATGACGGGCACTTTACAGGATACGGCCAGTTTCTCCACCAAATCAAGATCCGGGCCATCCACTTTCCGGCTGTATTCCGTATAGCCGGATAGGGTTGTGGAGACGAGATCCGCTCCAAGTTCTTCAGCCTGCAAGCCTTCTTTAAATGTGGAAATATCTGCCATGACGAGGCACCCGGTTTTATCTTTAATCTCCTGAATAAAATCCGCCAAATCACCGGAAGGATGGGGCTGGCCTGTGGCGTCGATTGCGACAATTTCCGCGCCCGCTTCCGCAACCTCAACGGCGTGCCTGATGGTTGGAGTGATATAGACGTTGTAACCCTCTATATTTTCTTTATAGATTCCAATCAAAGGCAGCTTTACCACTTCCTTAATGGCTTTGATATCAACCGGTGTGTTGGCACGAATTCCTTTTGCTCCACCTTGCTCTGCTGCCAGCGCCATACGGGCCATGATGGTAGAGCCGAACAGCGGTTCATGCGGCAGGGCCTGACAGGAGGCAATCAGTTGGCCGCACACCTGGTCCAGATAAGCTTCGATAGTAAGTTTTTTGTGTGCTGTGTTCATTATCGCTCCTGTTCTATAAACGAACCGATTTTCCGGTTTCGATTGATTCAACCGCTGCCATCACCATGCGGAGAGCGGCGAGACCATCTGCTCCGGTTGATGGGGAAGGAAGGTCGTCCAGTACACAATCCACAAAGGCACGATCTTCAATGAAGAGACCAGAATTCACGGATGGGAATTTGGATAGAGATTCGGCGTACACCTCGATGCCCTGGCGCATCTGATCCAGATAAAAAGCGCCTTTGGTGCCGATCATATCCAATTTAAAATCACGCCCGCCCAGATGCTGGACAGGGAGGTTCCAGCCGATATGCGCGCAGGCGCGCACACCATTTTCAAAGCGGATGATCGAGAACGATTCATTATCCTGTGGGTATTTTTTGGGTATGGATGTTGATTCTTCTGTATAGATGCTGACAGGCTCGCTGCCGATAATCCAGCGCAGCATATCAAATTCGTGGATCCCCAGGAAATGCAGAACGCCGCAGCGTCCGTTGATGCGGTCTGCCTGGGTGGCCAGATTCAGGCGCCGGGCGAAAACACTGATCAGGTCTCCCAGTTTTCCATCAGCGACCATTTTCTTGGCCTGCATATAATGAAGATTGAAACGTAAAGAAAAACCAACCATTAATTTGACGTTTGCATTATCAGCTGCGCTGATGATGGCGTTGGCGTCATCGATGGTGGTGGCGATTGGTTTTTCCACCAGGATGTGTTTCCCGGCATGCGCCGCGGCAACGCAGGGTTGTGTGTGGATTTCATCCGGTGTGGCAACCACAACCGCATCAAGGTCAGTCTGTTTGAGCATTTGGTTGTAATCTGTATAGGCATCACACTGATATGTCGCGGCGGTTTTGGACAGCACGTCTTCATTCAAATCCGCGACAGCTGTGATATTGGCGCGTTCCACCTGTGCCATTGCCTGGCAATGTTTCTGCCCAATTGCGCCCAACCCGATAATCCCGATTTTCAATTTTTCCATTCTTTCTCCTTGTTCGTTAGTATGGATATTTTAAAGTATTATTTACGTGATCCAATCCATGCTTTTAGTAAATATTGAGACCTAATTACCAATGAGGAATGTTGTTTTATCATCAATATCATAAAACGATTTGCAAATTCCTGCTTCCATGAGAAAATATTTAAACAGCAATCAGTTCCACATTTGTGCCTCTAATGAAATTTACAACATCCGCTGGTACATTTTTATCCGTTACTAGATAATCTATATCTTTTAAATCCGCGATGTGGCAAAGGCTGACCTTTCCAAATTTTGTCGAATCAGCCACAACTATGGATTTAGACCCGATTGCTAGCATCTGTTTTTTAATTTGTGCTGTCGATGTTTCTGTTGAGGTTAAACCATTTTCAATAGAAATTGCATCTACTGCCACTATTGAGAAATCTGGTTTAAACCTCTGAAGAGAGTTGATTGAAATATCGCCAATCAGATCCTCAAATTCTCTATGAATAAAGCCACCAGTCAAATAGATTTTTGCATCTGGAATTTGCAGAAGAACTGGCAACAAGAAGACCGAATGCGTTATGATCGTTAACCCAAGCCGTTCTCTTAAGTATTTTAGAACATAATAAGTTGAACTTCCCCCATCGATCATTATTGAATCTCCATCTTGGACGAGATCTCTTACCCTCTGAGCCATGCGCTGTTTTTCTTCCTTTTGGGTTTCTTTTCTTAAATCGAGAAGGCTTTTTCCAGAAACATATTTTTCGGATTTCACATCTTTCAGAATGGCTCCTCCATGTGTTCGTTCTATCAACCCTCTTAATTCTAAAATTGCCAGATCCGTGCGAATGGTTGGCTTACTCAGATCAAACATCGCAGCCAGCTCAGAAACAACGACTTTTTTATCTCTACTTATCTTTTCCATTATTCGAATTAATCGTTCTTCTTTAAATAATTTTTCCGGCATTATTCTCTCTCCATAAATTCACTTTCATGTCTATCCATATAATGATCCTATTAATTCGACACACGCATTTGAAATACGGATATTTCTACTTTCGTATTTATTAACTTCATAATAATAAGATTATGCAACCTTTTTTCTGTAATTTCGAGTCAGAAATACCCAGCTTTCTTTAACAATTCAAAACTTTGCTAACGCAATACCGTTTTCCAGTCTGCCATTCC
>Ga0180431_10003930_pt1 | contig 18759 bp, 17 predicted proteins | sample SS_ome_11_FD_132459 | JGI IMG/M metagenome (GOLD analysis project Ga0180431, IMG submission 132459) | Hypersaline lake sediment archaeal communities from the Salton Sea, California, USA - SS_1_MS_1 metaG | ecosystem: Environmental > Aquatic > Non-marine Saline and Alkaline > Hypersaline >... | reverse complement strand
TAAAAGCGCCCCTCCTTCCGCGACAATCATAAAATTACACGAAATTTCGCGCCTGTCTTTACAAAATCCTCGCCGGGGGCGTATTTCCTGAGGACTGATGAAGACCGTCCTGCGAGTGCTGGCCTACCTCCGGCGCTACCCGCTCCTCGGGGGCGCCCAGTTGCTCTGCGCCACCCTGATGGCGGCCTCGGTCATCGTGTTTCCGAAAATCAGCGGCCATGTTCTCGACGAGATCATCCCGAACCCCTCCAAACACCACCAATTTCCCCTCTGGGTGCTGCTTGGCCTTGGGGGGTTCTTTCTCAAGGACGCCCTCAATTGCGCCCGCATCTTCCTGAACAACCACTTCGAGCAAAAGGTCATTTTCGACATCCGCTCCGAGCTTTACGCGAAACTCCAGCGCCTCCCGCTCCGCTGGTTCGACGGGCGCCGGACCGGTGACATCATGACGCGGGTGGCCGAGGACGTCACCACCATGGAGCGAGTCCTGATCGACGGCATCGAGTTGGGCGTGGTCGCCGTGATCCAGCTCGTGGCGGTGGGGACGGTGATGTATCTTGCCAACGTCGAGGTGGCATTGTGGGCCACCCTTCCGGTTCCGTTCCTTGCTCTCGGGGCATGGATCTACACGCACGACGCGCGGGACCGCTACCGGGCCCAGCGCGAGGCGGCCGGCGACATGAACGCCCTTCTGCACGACAACGTGGCGGGCATCCGCCAAATCAAGTCCTACACCGCCGAAGAAGAGGAACACACCCGGTTCAACGCCCATTCCGAGGCGTTTCGCCGGGCCACCCTCCGCCTCATGAAATGGTGGGCCTTCTACTCGCCCGGCATGTCGTTCCTCGGGATGGTGGGATACGTCCTCGTCCTTGGAATGGGCGGAATGGCCGTCATCGAGGGCGATATGAAGATCGGCGAACTCACGATGTTTTTTTTGCTGCTCTCGCTTTTCTATGAGCCGGTGGGCCGGCTTCACCAGCTCAACCAGATGACGCTTTCGTCCCGAGCCGCGGCGGACCGGGTCTTCGAGATCCTCGACGCGGAGGACGAGCCGCATGCTTCGGACGGCTCGCCGCTCCCCCGGCCGGTCCGGGGCGAAGTCCGCTTCAAGGACGTCTCCTTCTCCTACGACAACCAGCCCACGCTGCACGGGGTGACGCTCGAGGCCCGCCCCGGAGAAACGATCGCTCTGGTCGGCCCGACCGGCGCCGGCAAGTCGACCATCGTCCATCTGCTCTGCCGGTTCTACGAGTACGACGAGGGGTCCATCACGATCGACGGGCACGAGCTGCAGGGGATCCGCAAATCCTCCCTGCGCGCCGCGCTCGGCTACGTCACGCAGGAAGCCTTCCTCTTCAACGGCACGGTGCGCGAAAACCTGTGTCTCGCCAAGCGGGACGCCACCACGGCGGAATTATGGGCGGCCTTGCGGGCCGCCCGCGCGGAGGGGTTCGTGCGGGAACTTCCGGGCGGCCTTGACACGAATGTCGGAGAGCGGGGCGTCAAGCTCTCCGGCGGCGAAAAACAGCGCCTTTCGATCGCCCGCGCCCTCCTCAAGAATCCCCCCATCCTCCTCCTCGACGAGGCCACCGCCTCGGTCGACGCGGAGACCGAGCGCCTCATCCAGGAAGCCCTCGAAGCCCTGATGAAGAACCGCAGCGCGTTCGTCGTCGCACACCGTCTCTCGACAATCCGCAATGCCGACCGGATCTACGTCCTCGATCACGGCCGGATCGTCGAAGAGGGCACCCACGAAACCCTTCTCGCCCGCGACGGCCTCTACGCCGAACTGTCCCGTCAGTCGCTCATGGTCGAACAGACCGCATGGGAACCGTGAGACCTGGAACGCGATCCCGGCCTGCCCGGCGCAATCCCGCCACATCCCCCTTTCCTCCTGCGATTCGGATCCCTGCCGGTCCGAACCATGCTTTGGGAGCTTTCCTCCGGGTGTGGGGCCGGGCCGCCGGGATTTCCCATTCCCCGCCGGTTCGAGGCGGGCGTCGCGGCAAGCTTCGGATACGAGGGTGAGGTCTTTCTGTCCCGCGGAAAGCGGCCTTTTGAACTTTTCGCGTGAATTTGTGTGCGGACGCGGTTCTGATCCGGCCCGCAGACCCATGCTCGACATTCGCGCCATCCGTGAGGATCCGGACCTCGTCAAGCGCCGCCTCGCCACCCGCCACGACGGGTCCGAGGCAATGATTGACGAGTTGCTCGCCTGTGACGAAACCCGCCGCCGGGCCGAGACCGAAAAACAACGGCTCCAGTCGCAGCGCAAGAAGGTCTCGAAAGAGATCGGCGCCCTCCGCTCGAAGGGTGAAGACAGCTCCGCCATCGAAGCCGAAGTCAAGAAGATCGGCGTCGAAATCAAGATGCTCGACGACGCCTCGGCCCAAGCCGAAGCCCGCCAGAAGGAACTCCTCCTCAACATTCCCAACCTTCCCCACGACGCCTGCCCCGAAGGCGCGGACGAGTCGGCCAATCCCGAAATCCGCAGTTGGGGCGAAAGGCCCTCCCTCGCCGATCCCCGGGATCACCTCGCGCTCGCCGAGCAACACGGGCTCATTTCCCTCGAAGACGGAACCCGCGTCTCGGGAAGCGGCTTCCCGGTCTATCGCGGCGCCGGAGCCCGGCTCCAGCGCGCTCTCATCCAATACCTGCTGGACGTCCAGACCCGCGACCACGGCTACGAGGAGGTCGACGTCCCCTACCTCGTGAAGCGGGAGTGCATGGAAGGCACCGGACAGCTCCCGAAGTTCGAGGAGGACATGTACGGGACAGAGAGCGGCCAGCTCTTCCTCGCGCCCACCGCGGAAGTCCCGGTGACCAACCTCTATCGCGAGACCCTCCTTGCCGAGGACGCTCTTCCCATCCGGCTCACCGCCCACACCCCCTGCTTCCGGCGCGAGGCCGGGAGCGCGGGGCGCGAGACCCGCGGCATCATCCGCATCCACCAGTTCGCCAAGGTGGAACTCGTGCAGATCGTCCACCCGGACCGGTCGTTCGAGGCCCTCGAGGAACTCACCGCCCACGCCGAGGCCGTCCTGCAGTCGCTCGACCTCCACTACCGGGTCATCGAGCTCTGCACCGGCGACCTCGGGTTCTCCGCCGCCAAAACCTACGACCTTGAAGTCTGGGCGCCGGGGCAGGGGCAGTACCTCGAGGTGTCGAGCTGCTCGTGCTTCACCGACTACCAGGCGCGCCGTATGAAACTCCGCTTCAAGGACGCCCGGGGCGACAACCGCTTCTGCCACACCCTCAACGGCTCCGGCACCGCCCTCCCCCGCCTCTACGTCGCCCTCCTCGAACAACACCAGGAGCCCGACGGCGCCATCAGGATCCCCGCCCCCCTCGTCCCCTACTTCGGCGCCGAAAGGATCGGCCAGCGAGGCAAACCTCATTAGGCTTGAGCCGCCTTCCACTCGGTTTCCAAGCGCAGTTCGCACACGGCCCGTTCAAGCAGGTCGCGATCCATCGCACCTCCGGAAACGGCCATCATCCCGCGGACATCGCGGAGGTGCTTGTCCTCTTTGCCCTCGCGGTAGAACTCCAACTTCCAGAGGATCACGTACTCGGGCGGAGCAAACCAGAACGCTCCTTCTCCAATTGTGAGGCGGCGACGGTTGCTCATGGCCCATTCAAAGTAGGGATGCGATTGCGAGGGGTAGAAGTCGGCCTTCAATCCACTCCCGACGTGGATCACGTTGAAGTGTCCCCGCGCGGGCCGTTTCGCTTCGAGTTGCAGGATCTCAACCGGAGGACAATCGTAGTCGGGGGCAGGGAAGATCTCCCGAAAGGACGCCGCCGAGGCCTCCGCCACCCGGATCGCCACGTCGACGTCGAGCGTGGCTCTCGGTTCTCCATACTCGATCGCCGCGATCGAGCCGCTCACCATGTAGCGGTCCAGACCGGCCTCCTCCAGCGGCCGCACAAAAAGGACGGTAAGATCAGGTTCTGGCACGGGTGAGAAACCGGGCCGTCTCGCGGTCGATCCGGTCGGCGCTCCAGGTTGGGTTCTGGCGGGCGATACGGCGCCGGGCCGCTTCGCGGAGCATCCCGGTGGCCGCCACCGCAAGCCGCCACTTCTCGTCGGAATCCATCTTCTTCCATGCCGCCACCTGCACGGGATGGAATTTCTCTTCCGGCATGCCCCCATGGTAAGCAGATTCGAGGCAGCGGCAAGGTTCGCTTCAAGCGAAGCTTGCCTGATCGGGGCAAGCATTTTCCCACCGAAACTGCCGATCGGGAGGCCCTCTCACCGTCATCCGTCGTCGTCGCCGTCGTCGTTCGCCGAAATGGCGGCCCAAAAACTTGACTCATCCGTGACGAGTTCTGAATCTCAAGGACTCCAGCCAGCGGCGAAGCGTCTCGCCGGCTTGGACCTCGATCCTCTTCACCCTCTGCGCCATCCTCCCGATGTTGTTTCTTGTTTCTGCCTTTCCGGAGCAGCCTCATGTCGCTTGCCCTTGACCCTCGCCTCAACCTTCGCCGGAAATATCTCCTCGGCATTTCGGGCGGCCGGGACTCGGTGGCGTTGTTGCACGTCCTGCTCGAGGCGGGGTGCCGTCAGCTCGTTCTCTGCCATCTCAACCATCAGCTCCGCGGGCTCTTCTCGGCCCACGATGCGGCCTTCGTCCGGGAGCTGGCCGAGCAGCACGAGCTTCCCTTCGAGATCGCCCGCGACCACGTGCGCCGGCGCGCCGGCAGAGAGAACCTTTCGATCGAGCAGGCCGCCCGGCAGGCCCGCCACGAATTCTTCGCGGACTGCGCCGCGAGGCACCGCTGCAACCGCGTCCTGCTCGCCCACCACGCCGACGACCACGCCGAAACAATCCTGTTCAACCTCCTTCGCGGCTCCGCCGGGTTGAAGGGGATCCCATTCGAGTCCGTCTTGCCGGCCGGCCGCCGGAAGCTCACCCTCTGTCGGCCCTTGCTCGGGGCGCGCCGCCACGAGATCGACGCCTTCCTCGCCGAACGCCGGCTCACATACCGCGACGACGCCAGCAACAAGGAGCCCTTCACCCCCCGAAACCGCCTTCGCAACGAGGTCCTTCCGCTGCTCGAAGAGATCATGGAGCGCGACGTGGTTCCCGCCCTCGCCCGCGCCGAGGAGTCCTCCCGCGACGACCAGGCCTGTCTCGACGCTCTGCTCGGAGTGCTGGATCTCCTCGACCCTCAAGGCCGCCTCTTTCTTCCCAAGCTCCGCAAACTGCCCGCCGTGCTGCGATACCGGGCCCTCTTCTCTTACCTCCGCCAACAGCGCGTTCCCGATCTCTCCCGCGAGTTGATCACCCGCTGCATGGCGCTCCTCGATCCGCAAGGTCCCCCGAGACTCAGCCTTCCCGGCGGGCGTTGCCTGCGCCGCCGCTCCGCCCGCCTTTTCGTCGAGGAGGGGTTTCGCGGAGCGTCCGGCTGAGCCGGCCCGGAGACCCCCCCTTGAGAGCGCCCCGGCCTTGACTCTTCGCTGGTCCCGCGCTAACGACTTCCCACCCTCATGGCAGAGACGAGCAATCGCAACGACCTCCAGGCGATGGACACCGAGGCCCTCAAGGGCCGCCTGTCCGAACTCCGGAGGTATCTTTGACGTCCCCGCTCTCGAAAAGGAGATCGCCTCCCGCGAGCGGAAGATGGAGAGCCCGGATTTCTGGAACGACCCCCAGGCCGCACAAAACGTCGTCCAGGAAGCCAGCCGGCTGAAATCAAGACTCCACCCGTTCCTCGCTCTCGAAAAACGGTTCGAGGACCTCGAAGCCGCGGTCGAGCTGGCCCGCGAATTCGATGACCCCGAGTCCGCCGCCGAGGCGCTCCGGGAAGCCGGGACCCTTGAACAGGATATCGATTCCTTCGAACTGGTCACCCTCCTCGACCAGCCCACCGACCCCAACAACGCTTACCTCACCATCCAGGCCGGAGCGGGCGGAACGGAAGCCTGCGACTGGGCCCAGATGCTCCTCCGCATGTACACCCGCTGGGCCGAAAAGCGCGGCTTCAAGGTCACCCTGACCGACGAACAGGAAGGGGAGGGCGCCGGCATCTCACGCGCTTCCCTCAAGGTCGAAGGCCCCTACGCATACGGTTATCTCAAAAACGAGCGCGGCGTGCATCGCCTCGTCCGCATCTCCCCGTTCGACGCCGCCGGCAAACGCCACACCTCCTTCGCCGCCATCGACGCCACCCCCGAAATCTCGAACGACATCAACATCGAAATCCCCGAAAACGAGGTCGATGCCCAAACCACACGCTCCGGCGGCAAGGGCGGCCAGAATGTCAACAAGGTCGAAACCGCCGTCATCCTGAAACATAAACCCACCGGCATCATCGTCCGCTGCACCCAGGAACGCTCCCAGGCCCGCAACCGCGAACTCGCCTGGGAACTCCTCAAGGCCAAACTCTATCAGATCGAGGAGGAAAAACAGATGGCCGACGCTGACCGCACCTATTCCGAAAAGGGAGAAATCGGCTGGGGCAATCAGATCCGCTCCTACGTCTTCCAGCCCTACCAGATGATCAAGGACCTCCGCACCGGCCACGAAACAGGAAACATCCAACACGTCATGGACGGCGACCTCAACCCGTTCATCGAGGCCAAACTGCGGCATCACGGGTAAGTGCCGGACCGAACCCTGAAGTTCAGACCACGCCGCCGGGGACGGCGGCGTCCACCGGTCATCTCCGCTCTCCTGTGGTATGGCGCGGTCCCGCGAGGCTGCGCCGCGAGAGAATCCGAGGACCCTTTGGCAAGATCTGCACGACACCCTCGGCAGAGCGGACCGTAATATGGCCAGGATGAACCGATCGTGCCGCATGCTTTCATTGCCATCTTTCCTGATCCTGTCCGGCCTGCTCGTGACAGCCGCCCTGCCCGCCCCCGCCGAGACGGAGGAAACGGAGGATGAGGTCGCGAGGGAAGAGGACCCGTCCGAAGCGGGGGTGCAGGTCCTCGACCCGGTGGAGGTGCAGGCCCTGCGATTGGAACGCGACCCGCTCCGGAGGCCGACCAGCGAACCTCTCGGGCTGGAAGCCGCCTCGTCCGAGGTCACGGCCGAGGACATCCTGCGCCAGAACCCGGCCAGCCTGACGGAGGCCCTGAACTTCGCCCCGGGCGCATGGACCGAAACGCGGGGCCGAAAGGTGAAGCAGTTCACGAGCTTTCGCGGACAGACCTACCCGTATCCCGACTACGCCATCGACGGGCTCTGGTTCCGCGAGTTCCACGAGCTGCCGTACTTCTTCCCGCCCACCGGGATCGAGCGGATCGAGATCGTGCGATCGAGCGCGGCGTTGCTGACCGGCCTCTCGGGCCTCGCGGGCGTCATCAACATCATTCCGCGGTCCGATGCGGAGCGCGCCACGCGCCTCGAGGCGGAGTACGGAAGCTACAACTACCAGCGCTACCACCTTTCGCACTCCGAGCCGTTTCCCGGCGGCAGCGTCGCGGTGTCGGCGGGATATCAAGCGGCCGACGGGGAGACCGGCCTGAATGCCGCGGAGCGCATTCATACCGGGAGCGTCCGCCTGCACTGGTCGCCGTGCCCCTCGTGGGAATCGGACACGTTCCTGTTCCTGCTGCAGGGGAGCCGGGAGCTGAAGCGGGCCCTCGAGCCGGCGAGCATGGGCGTGCGGAATCGGGTGCAGGAATTCGACCCGCTCGAGGCGGTCCTGTTCGGGTCGCGCCTGCGCTACCACCGCCCGGAACGCGCCACCACCGAACTCTCGGTGTGGGGCGCGGCACGAAAGGCGCGCCTCGTCGACCACCGCGCCTCGACCACCCACCACGACGACGACCACGAATACGGCGTGCAATTGCTGCAATCGGTGGTCCCCTTCGAGGGCAACATCCTGCGCTTCGGGGGCCTCTATCACCGTTGGGTGTCCCCCGACGGCAAGCGGTTCTACGCCGGAAGACGCAACGACCTCGAGACCGTCTCCGCCGTCATCGTCGACCAGCACGACTTCGGACGCCTCTCGATGGACGCCGGATACCGCTACAGCCGCGAATACATCAACGACTTCGCAGCATACAACATCGAGGGCAGCGGGGGCCCCTTCCGCGGCGTGGCCCCCGTCGAGAACCAGTGGGCCTCCCCCCTGCACCGTTTCAACCTCGGCGGACGCGGCGAGCTGAACCGGTCCGCCTCCCTCTACGCCAACTACGCCTTCGGCCAGGTCGACGCCCCGCCCGGCGCCCTCACCTCCGACGGCGACCCCGCCGGCCGCGAGGCGCGCCACATCCTCGACGGCGGAGTGGTCTTCGAAACCGGCGCCGTGGGCCTCCTCAAGACCGGCCTCTTCGCGGTCTTCCGCGACGACGGCATCCGGCTCACCGCCGACACCTATTTCAACGACATCGGCCTTGAAGCGCCTTACTACGAGAATCGTGACAGCCGCCAATGGGGATTCGAGGCCGAGTGGCGCAGCCCGTGGTACCGCGACTGCGTGTCGTTCTTCTCCGCGGTCCAGCTGATGCGCGCCGAGATCGGGGAGGCCGGGGGCGGATACCGCAAGGACCCCGAACTGCCGGACACGATTCTCACCGGCGGAGTCTATTTCCGGCAGGGACCGTTCGATGCCAGCCTCTTTGGAAAATACGTCGGCTCCTACGAGAACGACCGCTTCTCCAGCAGCGGCCCGCAGCCGCTCGGCGATTACTTCGACCTGAACCTCACCGCCGGGTACACCATCGACAAGCCCTTCCACACCCGCGCCTTCGTCGCCCTCAAGAACATCCTCGACGACGAATACTCAAGCGTCGTCGGTTACTACGACTCCGGCTTCCGCCTCTCCGCCGGCGTCCAGTGCGCGTTCTGATTTCGAACAAAGGCGAAAACGCCGACGCCAACGACCACCGCCCGCAAGTCTCAAAAAGCCCCGAGGCCTGCGAGCATCATGGAGACGGGATCCGCAGGCGTTGCAGGAGTTGGAGGGCGGGGGGGAAGCCGGGTTGGATTTCGAGGGCGCGGCGGGCGGCCTGCGCGGCATTGGCCGGCTCGCCCATCCGGCTGTGGACGGTGGCGCGGGCGAAGGGGTATTCGGGGCTCCGAGGGTTGGCGGCTTCCGCCTTGCGGATCGCCTCGACCGCCTCCTCGAGGCGCTCCTGACCGGCGAACAGGAGACCGAGGTTGTACCAGGCGCGGTCGTATCGGGGGTCCATTTCGAGGGTTCGGCGGAGGAGTTTTTCGGCCTCCCGCTCGCGGCGGAGCTCGGCCTGGGTGAGGGCCATGAGATACGGGTAACGGGCGTTGTCGGGGTTCAGCCGTGCAGCGGCGCGGAGTTGTTCGAGGGCCTCGCGGGGACGGTTCATCTCACCCAGCAGGACGGCGTATGCTTCGCGCCCGCCGGCCGATGTCCGGTCATATTCGACGGCGCGGCGAATCCAGCGTTCGGCTTCGCGGAGGTCGCCGCGGTCGGCGGCGAGACGCCCGCGGCGGTGGGCGCCGAGCGGTTGGTCGGATCCGTGCGCGATGGTGGCGGCGAGTTCCTTTCCAAGCGGACTGCCCGTGTCGAGTTCGCGGCGCATCGCCCAAGCGGCGGCGAGGCGCACTTCCTTGACCGGGTCTGTGGCGGCCGCCGCGAGGAGGTCTTCGTTGCCGGGGCTGTATTCCAGCAGGGCGGTGGCGGCGGCGCGCAGGGCGGGTTCATCGTGCCGGGCCGCCACCCGGGCCAAGTCGCGCACGCGGGCGTCCGAAGCCCATGGCTGCATGATTTGCAGGAGATTGGCCCGCCAAAACGGCTTTTCCTCGACGGAATAAACCTCGAGCAGGGGTTCGAGGGCGTCGCGTTCGCCCTCGAAGGCGCGGGCCACGGCACGGGTGCGGGCGCGCTCGGGCCGGTTCATCTTTTCTTTCCACCAGTCGTCGGCGGCCTTGATGGCCCATTCCACGGACTCTTTCTCATGCTCATGGCACTTGTTGCAGGCGTTCGGGATGCCCAGTTCCCCGGTCAGGAGCGGATCCGGGATATGGAAGCCGTGGTCGCGCCGAGGGTCGTTGCCCATGTAGACGGTGTGAGTCATGTGACATTCGACGCAGAGGCTCCCGGTGCTGCCGGGTTCGTGGCGGCTGTGCGTGGCCAGATCGACGACAGGCGCGCCTTCAATGCGCCCGTTCGTCCCGGTGGCGTGGCACTGGATGCAGACGGCATTCGTGCCGAGCGGGAACTTGACCTCCGCCTGGTGAGCATCGTGGCAATCAAGGCAGGTCACCCCGGCATGCCCCATCGTGCTCATCCGCAGCGACAGATAGACGTAGACTTCGTCGCGAATCTGACCGTCGGGATAGTAGAGATGGGGTGCGGAGGCCAACGCCAACTGGTAATGATCCCCGTAAACGTCGCCGATCCGGAATTCCTCGTCGAATTCACCCCGCCGGCTGTGGCAGGTCGCGCAGCCATCGAGGATCTGCCCCTGCCCGAGTCTACGATGCCCTTCGAGGTCGATCAGGCACCCGGTTTCGGGGTGAGGGGAGGACTCGACACCTCCATGGCACATGGTGCAGCCGATCCCCATCTCATTCCACTCGGAGGCGTAGGAGTCGGTTTCCTCGTCGTAGTTCTTGCGGAAGCCGGTCATGTGACACCAGGCGCACTGCACGTTCCATGTCATGCCGCGGCCGGTCCAGTGGCCCCAGTCGATGCTGGTGCGGTCGTCGCCGGCGAGCATGTCGAACCACTTCTTCTTCCCGGTGTCCCACGCCGCGCTGGTGGTCTGCCAGCGCCCCCCTTTGAACGGGATGAGGTACTGCACGAGGGGGCTCTCGCCGATGGCCATGTCCGGCCGGTGGACCTTCCCGTTGTTGACGATTTGCAGCTCGCCGTCCTCCTTGCGGAAGAGCCAATCCTCGACGCCGGTTCGCAGCGTCTGTCCGGCAAAGAACGGAGCGTCCCGCCGCGGCCCGGCCAGCCGGTTGGCGAGGCCGTGCTGCGACTCCAGCCACGTCTCGTAGATCTCGGGATGGCAATCGCGGCACAAGCGCGACACCGCTTCCACTCCCGGTTGCGAGGCGGCGGCCGGCAGAGTCGCCTCGACGGGAGGCGAGCCATCGCCCTCGTCGCCCCCGCAGGAGCCAAGGAAGGCCGCCAAACCAAGCGCGGCGCGACTTCCGCCCGAAGCCCACCTCGTCCGGACGTCGCCGCTTGCGGAGGAACTCTCGGATTTCGGATACATCACTGGAAGAACGGGGGCGCGGACGACGCCTTCATTGAAGCATCAGGCCGAACGGGCGACAACCGATTCCTCACCGCGTCATTTGCTCCCGGAGTTCGATGTGCTTGAATGCCCGCACGGCAGTGAGGATCGACATCGTCACCCTCTTTCCCGAGGTGGCGCTGGCGCCGTTGAACGAGAGCATCGTGCAGCGGGCCCGCGACGCCGGCGTGGTGCAGATCCGGGCCCACCAGCTCCGCGACTGGGCGGCCGGCAGGCACCGCAAGACCGACGACTACCCGTGCGGCGGCGGCCCCGGCATGTTGCTGAAGCCCGAGCCGCTTTTCGCAGCCGTCGGGCAGCTTCGCGGCCCCGGCACCCTTGTGGTCCTCGCCACGCCCCAAGGGAGGCCGTTCCGGCAAGCCGACGCCCGGCGCCTCGCCGCGGTGGAACACCTCCTCATCCTCTGCGGCCACTACGAAGGGGTCGACCACCGCGTCGTCGAAGAGCTGGTCGACGAGGAAATCAGCATCGGCGACTACGTCCTGAGCAACGGCGCCATCGCCGCCGCGGTGATCTGCGACGCCATCGTACGCCTCCTCCCGGGAGCGCTCGGCGACGAACGCTCGCCGGAGGATGAATCATTCTCCGATCCGCGCCTCCTCGAGGCGCCCGCCTACACGAAACCGGTCGAGTTCCGCGGCCTCCGGGTCCCCAAGGTCCTGCTTTCCGGTCACCACGCCCGGATCGAGGAGTGGAAGCGCGCCCGGGCTCTGGAACGCACCCGGCGGAACCGGCCGGACCTCCTCGATCGGGCGGGCGAGCCTCCGGAGCGCCCTTCGCCGGACCCCGGGGATGGCTGACTGCCGTCAGCTGGCAGTCGACCGCCTCTTTCTCGCTGGCCACCGTTCGCAGGTTGCTGCTATTCCATGAAGCCATGCACAGCATGACCGGATTCGGCCGTGGCTCCCGCGCTTCGGAGGTGGTTGCAGTCATGGTCGAGGCATCGTCGGTCAACCGCAAACAGGGCGAAGTCGTGTTCTACATGCCGCGCGCGCTCGCAGAACTCGAGCCTCTGCTCCGCAAGCGCGTGCTCAAACGGATTTCGCGGGGCCGGGTGAACATCAACATCCAGCTCTCCCACCCGGAAGGGGTGGCAGGCGGCGTGCGGATCGACCGCGCCCGCGCCAAGGCCCTCGATTCAGCTTTCAAAGAACTGGCGGAACTGCTCGGGCGTCCCTTCCACCCGGAGGCAGGCGATTTCCTTCGGGCCCCGGACATCCTCTTGTTCGAAGACGAACATGCGCCCGCCGCAGTCCTCGAAGTCCTCGAACCCGCCCTCGACGAAGCGCTGGACGCCCTGATCGCAATGCGCGCCGACGAGGGAGGCGACCTTGCCGCCGAATGCCGCCGCCTTCTCGAATCGCTCGTATCCGGGATCGACGCCATTGCACGGCGCGCTCCGGAGGTCGTGACCTCCTACCGGGAAAACCTCCTGCGCCGGCTTCGCGAAGTCGGACTCGACCTGGATCTCGACGACGAGAGGATCCTGCGCGAAATCGCCCTCTTCGCCGACCGTTGCGAGATCACGGAAGAAATCACGCGCCTGCGGTCCCACCTGCGGCGATTCGCCGCTTACCTCGAAGCGACGGAGCCGGTCGGCCGGGCCATGGACTTCCTCTGCCAGGAAATGAACCGGGAGTTCAACACGATCGGCGCCAAGGCGAACGATGCAGCCCTCGCCCAACACGTCGTCAATGCGAAAACCGAACTGGAAAAGGCGCGGGAGCAGATCCAGAATGTGGAATAGATGCCGCGACCGCTGTTCACCGCAGTCCTCACTGTTCTCGCCGCGTCCTGCGGGTCGGATTCGTCCGGCCCGGCGCCCGGTGCAACCGCCGGTTCCCGCGCCCCCCGCATCATCGAGACCCTCATCCCCATCGGCCGCCACGGACGCCATCGCATCCGCTACATGAAACCGCGCTACATTACGGTGCACTCGACGCAAAACTACAGCCGCGGCGCCGACGCCCGAGCCCACGCCCGCATGCTCCAGCGCGGCGCCCTGAAAGGACACAACAACTCGCTCGGATACCTCACATGGCACTACACCGTCGACGAGGATTCAATATACCAGACCCTGCCCGACCGCGAACAAGGCCAGCACGCCGACTACGAAGGCCCCGGAAACCGCTCCTCGATAGGAATCGAGATGTGTGAAAACCGCGGCAACAGCCGGCGGCGCACCGTCGACCGCACCGCCCGCCTCGTGGCATGGCTCATGCACGAACATGACATCCCCCTCCGGCGGGTCGTCCCGCACCACCACTGGCAACGGGTCCGTTACTCGGACCGCAAGGTCCTCGGGCACAAGAACTGCCCCCATTTCCTCCTCGACGATGGCCGGCCGGGGCGGAAATGGCAACGCTTCCTGCGAAAGGTGGCCGCTTACTACTAGAAACCCCATGTTTCATCGTCTCCCCCGCCCGATGTGCCGGTTGGCAGCGGTCACGATCCTGACGGCCGGTCCGGCGGCGGCGGCCCTCGACAACGGCGAGGCCGCGGTCTCCAACCAGCCGACCCTGACCGGCACCACCGCCCTTGCGACGGACGTCATCAACCTCCCGAACTCCTTTGTCGATGAGGACTCCGGGAGCAGCGCCTCGGCCAGTGTGTTCGGGCCGATGGCGGATATCGAGCTGGACACGGCCGCCAACATCAGGCCTTTCGTCTCCTCGCTGCAAGCGGTGGCGCAGGTCGACTTCGTGGACTCCCTCTTCGTGGAAGCCGCGGGCGTCGATTCGGGGACCGGCCTGATCGTCGAGGTGGCATGGCAGGTCGACGGCTCGACCGGTGTCAGCGGAGGATCCCTGATCCGGTCCCAAGGCCGGCTCCAGTTGGACAACCTGAACGGAACGCAATGGAGGCGCGCCACCCGCAATTTCGCCGCGCCGGTCGAGGACCCCCTCGGGACGGTCGTCTTTCCCTACCCGGTCATGGCGGGCCAGATCGAGATGAACAACATCCGGCTGCGCGCCGTGGCGGAGGCGTTCTGCGGCCTTCCGGGATCAGTCCACTTCGCTCCCTGGAACGAGAGCGCCTCGGCCGGCATGACGGTCCAATTCCTCGGCGCCGTGAACGTCACGACCGCCGACGGAACGGAACTGCTCCAGTGGACCACCAGCAGCGAATCGGGCCTTGTCTACGGGTTCCGGGACGACCTCCCTCCGCCGTCGAAGCCGCGGGTTCGCATCAACCCCTCGACCGGCGGCGGGTGGTTCACCTCGCTTTCGTGGCCGAGCGTCTCCGGCGAGTTCTACACCGTTCTCGCAAGCGGCGACCTGCTGCACTGGCGCGAGGAGACCGAGGTTCTTGGAACGGGAAACGTCATACATATCGATCTCTTCCGGGGCGGACCGGCGCGCTTCTTCAAGCTGGCGGCCCGGGTCGGCCCGGGCCATCCCGCGGATCAGCCGGAGCCCGCGCTCCTCCTGGCGGTTCCGTTTGCCGCCGATCGACCCTTCATTCCTCTGACATGGAGCAGCACCGCGGGCGAGGCCTGCGAATTGCTGACCGGAACAAACCTCAGTCACTGGCAAGTGGCCCGCAGGACCGCCGGGAACGGCCAACCGCTCACCATCTACCTCGAGGCCGCGGACCGCTCCCGCTTCTTCCGCCTCGTGAACACCTCAGGTTCCCCCGCCCCCACCCTCCGGGCGGGTCCCAAGGTGACCTCCGTCTCGAGATTCGCATGGCAGACCCGGCACTGGGAAAACTACCGCCTCGAATACTCCGAGGACCTGCGCACCTGGCGCCCCGAAACCCGCCTCAACGGCAACGGCACCGTCAGCGGAACCGGAGGGGCGGTCTACTTCGATCTCCCCGCCACCTCGAAGTGGCGGTTCTATCGCGTCGCCAGTTGGCTGAAGTAGCGCCATTCAACCATCGCCGGCTTCAGCCGCCCCGCAGCATCGTGGCGGCTTGCTTCGCAAAGTAGGTCAGGATCATGCCGGCCCCGGCGCGCCTGATCCCGATCAGACTTTCGGTCATCGCGGCCTGCTCATCGATCCACCCCGCGGCGGCGGCAGACTTGATCATGAGGTACTCGCCGCTGACCTGGTACGCGGCGACGGGAAGCGTGGTGGCTTCGCGCATCGCCGCGATCACATCGAGGTAGGGACCCGCCGGTTTCACCATTACCATGTCGGCGCCCTCGTCCTCGTCGAGTTCCAGTTCCCGGATGGCTTCCCGGGCGTTGGCGGGGTCCATCTGGTAGGTTTTCTTGTCGCCTGCGCGGGGCGCCGAGCCGAGGGCGCCCCGAAACGGGCCGTAGTAGGCCGAGGCGTATTTCGCCGTATAGCTGAGGATCGAGGTTTGCGGGTATCCGGCGGCGTCAAGGGCTTCGCGGATCGCGCCGACCCGGCCGTCCATCATGTCGCTCGGCGCCACCACGTCGGCCCCCGCCTCGGCATGACAGAGCGCCTGCCGGCAGAGAACCTCGACCGTCTCGTCGTTGAGGACCTCGATCGACCCGTCCTCATGACGCCGCACAAGGCCGTCGTGACCGTCCGAGTTGTAGGGGTCGAGCGCCACGTCCGTGATGACCGCCATGGCCGGAAGCGCCCGCTTCAAGGCGCGCACGGCGCGCGGAACCAGCCCCTCGGGGTTGAAGCACTCCGCTCCGTCGGGCGACTTCCGCCCTTCGGGAAGGGCCGGAAACAGGACCACCGCAGGGATTCCCAAAGAATGAACCTCGCCCGCCTCCCGCACCAGCCCCTCGATCGACCAGCGCCGGCACCCCGGCATCGACTCGATCGGTTCGTTCTTTTCCCCCTCGTGCAGGAACATGGGCTGGATCAGGTCGTCCGGCGTCAACACGGTCTCGCGCGCCAAGGCGCGGATCGCCGGCGACTTCCGGTTGCGGCGGGGACGATGAAAGGGTTCGGTCGCTGCCATGGTTGTCTCTACTCTTCAATCTGCTGTTTCAGCTCCGCGGGCAATCGGGATCTGAGCCGCGGATGCGCCTCAACGAGGCGCAGGATGTCCGTGAAGTCCTTTGCCCGCTTGCTTTGGCGGCGAGTCCTGTCGCTCCATGCCATCACCTTGCCCGCACGGTTCCCCAGTTGTAGAACTCGCGCGCCGTCATCGCCGTTCCAGTTCATAATCTCCCTTGCCGTCCTTCACAACCCAGCCTTGGGCGAGCAGTTCGTCGCGCATGGCGTCGGCGGCGGCCCAGTCCCTCGCCTTGCGGGCTTCCTGCCGCCGCTCCGCAAGGGCGCGAATCTCGTCCGGAACCTCCTCCACCACCAACTCGGGAAGGACGAGACCAAGAGCCCCAAGCATGGCGTGGAAGGCCCGCCAGTTGGCCGCGGCGTCTCCTTCCGCCGCCGTGCGGAGGCCGGTGAACAGGCCTCCCAACGCGCCCGGCGTGTTGAGATCGTCGTTCAGCGCCTCCCATGCCGGCGCGAACACCCCGAAGCCGCCCATTCCCCTCAGCTCCTCGTAGGACGGCGGCCGATCCTCCCCGGCGGCCCGCGCCAGTTCCCGCTCCGCCCGTGCCAGCTTCGCGAGCGCCTCGCGCGCCGCGCGCATCGATTCGAACGTGAAATTGAGCGGCTTCCGGTAGTGGCCGCCAAGCAGGACATACCGCAGCTCCTTCGCCGTGAACCCGCGGCCCTCGAGGCCGGAAATCGTATGCAGATTGCCCAGCGACTTCGACATCTTGCCCCCCTCCACCATCAGGTGCGCGATGTGAAACCAGTGCCGCGCAAACTCGCCCCCGCACGCACAGCGGGACTGCGCGATTTCATTCTCATGGTGCGGGAACACAAGATCCACCCCGCCGCTGTGCAGGTCGAAGCTCTCGCCGAGATACCGGCGGATCATCGCCGAACACTCGAGGTGCCAGCCGGGGCGCCCCTCCCCCCAAGGACTCGCCCAGAAATTCTCCCCGTCCTCCGGCCGCCGCGCCTTCCACAGGACGAAATCGCTGATGCCATCTTTTTCGTATTCGTCGGCGTCGGCGCGGCCCTCCCCCGCCCGGCCGAGTTCCAGATCCTGCCGGTCGAGACGGGCGAGGCGCCCGTATTCGGGAAAGGAAGCGATCCGGAAGTAGACCGAGCCGTCGCCGGACGGATAGGCGTGACCTTTCGCGATCAACTCGCCGACCATCTCGATCTGCTGTGGAATGTGCTCCACGGCGCACGGTTCGACATGAGGCGGGAGGCAGTTCAGTTTTGCGGCGTCGCGGTGGAAGTTCTCCGTCCAGCCGGCGGTGAATTCCGCGAGCGACCGGCCGGCGGCCTGCGAATCCCGGATCGTCTTGTCGTCCACATCCGTGATGTTCCGCACGTGCTTCGTCCTCAGTCCTCCCACTTCGAGCGCCCTCCGGAGCGCGTCCTGCAAGACGAAGCTCCGGAAGTTCCCGATGTGCGAGGGCCCGTAGACGGTCGGGCCGCAGCAATAGAAGCGGAAGGTCGCGCCGTCCGCCGGCTGCAATTCCCGCACTTCCCGCGTCAGTGTGTCGAAGAGCCGCACGGCCCTCCCCTAACAATCCCCCCTCCGTCGGGCAAGCCTTTGCAGGGCGAAGCATCCTGCATGGGAGCGGGCGGCGCGGACCGGTCCGGACCCGTCCCCGCACCTCCTCAGACCCGCCCCTGCTCCAGGGCGTGGTCGAGGCGATGGTTGTAGTTCACCACGTACGCCGGGATCATGAACAGGTCGACCAGCCAGCCGATCCCCATGAATCCCAAGGTGAGGAGGTATGCGACCCCCCAGCCGGTGTGCCGGAGATAGAAGCGGTGGACTCCGAACAAACCGAAAAAGAACCAAAGCAGGTAGGCCGCGACGGTGCTTTTGTGTTCCATTGCTCCTATATGCCCCATGATCCGGCTTTGCGCCATCTCAAGGATGTGATTTCTTCCACCGGAGGTTGCCGGCCCGGCGCACCCCGTCAGCCATGACTCGCCCGCAGCAGAGAGCCCTCGTGGTGGGATTCGGCCTCATTTCATCGGCCGCGGCGTTCATTGTGCTCATCTGGGCCGGGACGTTTCTGCCGGGTTTGGCGGGGGAGGTTTTCAGCCGGCTGGCCGGCATCATGTGGACCCCGGTGCTGCTGGATCTGACCCTCTTCGGGTTCGGATTGGCCCTCGTCTTCCTCGTGAATGCCTGGATGCGGCGCCGGGAAGGCGACGAGCTGGTCTTCCTCGAGCAGGTCGACGACAGGGAATCTCCATCCGGAATGCCGGCCGCGGCCCGCTCCGCGGTGTTCCCCTACCGGCCGGAAACCCGCGATCCCGGCCCGGCGCTGGCCGCCATCGAGGGCGCCTTGGAAATTCCCGATCTCCAGGAGGCGGCCAACCTGCTCTATCAGCTTCCCCCGGAGTCGCTTGACACCCCCGAAGTCCTCGAACTCCGCCTCCGCCTCGCCCGGGCCCAAGACCGCCCCGCGCAGGTCAGGGAACTCGAAGCCCGCCTCGCAAAGCAGCGCCCCTGAAGTCCCGCAATACTGAAACCCCGCGTTGGGAGGAATAATCGAAATCGAAATCGGGATCGCTATCGAAATCGAAGTCACATGGCCTTGGGACACGAAAAGCTCGATGTTTACCGCTTGGCAATTG
>Ga0180431_10003928_pt1 | contig 18761 bp, 22 predicted proteins | sample SS_ome_11_FD_132459 | JGI IMG/M metagenome (GOLD analysis project Ga0180431, IMG submission 132459) | Hypersaline lake sediment archaeal communities from the Salton Sea, California, USA - SS_1_MS_1 metaG | ecosystem: Environmental > Aquatic > Non-marine Saline and Alkaline > Hypersaline >... | reverse complement strand
TTTAATATATGCTTTAAGAAAAATCATCGGGAGAAAAATAGCTTAAAAAGATTTTGACAAATGTAACGTTATAGGTTACACTCCTTATAATGATAAAGTCGCTTACACATAAAGGGTTGGAAGATTTTTTCTATACTGGTACCAAGAAAGGTATCATTGCCGATCATTCATCCAGACTGGCCAGAATACTGGACCGTCTTGATGCTTCAACAGCTGTTAAAGATATGGACCTTCCGGGATTCAGGCTTCACAGACTGAAAGGAAAAGAAAAAGATATATGGTCTGTATGGGTAAGCGGCAGTTGGAGAGTAACTTTTTATTTTAAAAGTGGAAACGCATATATTGTTGATTACAGGGACTATCACTAGGAGGAAAGATGTTAACTAAAAGAAAACCGATACATCCGGGAGAACTATTTAAGGAAGAAGTACTGATTCCTTTAGGGCTTACTGTCACGCATGCGGCAGAGGATTTAGGGGTGTCCAGAAAGGCCTTATCGGAACTTATAAACTGCCGTTCTTCCTTAAGTCCGGAAATGGCCGTAAGAATTGGAAAAGCAACAAATACTACCCCTGAGAGCTGGCTCAATATGCAGACCAAGCTGGATCTGTGGGAAGCAGAAAAGGAAAAGCTTGATGTAATTGCTTTTCCGGTAAAGCTAAACAAAAGAGATAATATAAAGAAGGATAAGCATGTAGCAGTTTAGTATATTTTCATCCTTATCATATAAACAGGCTTTGCCAATAGAATTATTATAGTAGTGGAAAAAATCGATCAATAGTAAAAATTTGGATGTTATTAAAAACATACCAATGTTAATAAAAATATGACAAATCCACTGACGTTACTGACGAATCTGACGTTACTGACGTTTGCCGGAGTAGGTATACCCCTTTTTTTATATGCTAATATTTGATTTTTACCTTGAGTTTAAAAGTCCTCGCACCGGCATGGTATGGTAGCGCATAGGGGACTCGAACCCCTGTTTTAGCCGTGAGAGGGCTATGTCCTAGGCCACTAGACGAATGCGCCACAGGTAAGAATTTTATCCATATTGGGTCCATTTGTAAATAGCAGTTTTGCGCCTGTCTTATATACAGTAATTTCTCTAAATATCTTAAAAAATAGAGATTCCAATAGGTGGATTCTGTAAGATATCCCGGAGATCCTATCTGGTAACAACCTCAATATCATAGCCTCTTAGCCTCTCAATGAACTGGCTATCAGCCTCGGAGTCAGTTATAAGGGTATCAATCGCATCTACCGGGGCAATATGGTTAATAGATATATGTCCCAGTTTGGAATGGTCGCAAAGGGCTATCACTCTCTTGGCACTCCCTATTATATGCTTTTTAGTCTGGGCCTCTATAGGGTCAGTAGCAGTTATACCCTTTTCAATATCTATTCCCGTTATGCCAATAAATGCCTTGTCCACATTCATGTTTTTAAAAGTATGGTCAGCGAGAGGCCCTATAAGCGAATGGGTATCAGACCTTAAAATGCCTCCGCTTAGAATTATCTCAAACCGGGGATTTGCCTTTCCCAGAAGATTAGCTATATCGCAGCTATTGGTTATCACTTTTAAATTATTCACGTGTGCCAGGTTCATTGCCGTATGAAGTCCTGTCGTGCCTGCCTCCAGAAGGACCACATCCCCGTCCTCTATCATCTTTGAGGCTGCCAGCCCGATCTTTTTTTTCTCCTGGATGAATTTTTCCTTCTGGGTATTAAACTTCATCTCCACGCCCACAGGCTCGATAGCCAGGGCACCCCCATAAGTCCTCTTTACCAGGTTCTTTCTTGCCAGGCGGTTCAGGTCCCTTCTTATGGTAGTCTCGGATACATCAAGAGTCTGGGCAATATCTATGGCATTAATGCTTCCCGTTTTTTTAATCTGGTTCAGTATATATTCTCTTCTTTCTTCTCCCAGCAAAATCTTCCCCCTGGAATATGCATCTATATGCAAAAACATGCAGTCATAAATTTAGCTTAATTATAGGGTTTTTATACAATTTTGAAAACTTATATACTATAATTAATAGTTCAAGATTTGAAGGAAATATATGAATTCAAAGAAAATTGACGAAAAGGCGATAGAAAGCGCCAAGGATATCATTGAGGCGCTATCAAAAATAGGGGAGGCTATAACTTCAGACCTCTACCTTGAGGATGTTCTAAAGCTTATCGTGGCTGTTACTGCAGAAGTTATGGATTCAAAGATATGTTCACTGATGCTGCTTGATCCCAGGACAAAAGAGCTTGCCATTAAAGCTACTCAGAGTATAAGTAGGGATTATATAGATAAGGATCCCTTAAAGCTAGGAGAGGGTATTGCAGGCAGGGTGGCTTTAGAGAATAAACCTGAGGCCGTATATAATATTTCTGAAAATAAAGATTACAGATATCCTGAAATTGCTAAAAAAGAAGGCCTTGCCTCTCTTCTATGCGTACCACTTCATTTTAAGGGAAAAGTAGTCGGAGCACTCACTACCTATACATCCAAGCCCCACCATTTCAGTGAGTATGAGACCCATATCCTGCAGACTGTGGCTGACCAGGCTGCCATAGTCATTGAGAACTACCGCCTTGTAGTCGAGACCAAGGTAATAAAGGAAGAGCTGGAAAGCAGGAAGGCTATTGAGAGAGCCAAGGGAATACTCATGAATGAGCAGGGTTTTTCAGAGGATGAAGCCTTTAAGAGGATACAGAAGTTTGCCATGAATAACCGCAAATCAATGAGGGAAGTAGCCGATGCCATAGTATTATCCTCTGAGATGAAGCATGATAATGCATCATAGAGTTTCCTGTTATTGCTGAAGCTAAATAAATTGCAGAAAGATAATCGCTATATTTTTTTATAAGAATCAAAGACATAACATGATATAATTCGACCGTTTTGATTAAAGGGAAGAAGTGTAAAATATAAGGAAGTGTTAGGGGGAAAGAGATGCCGCTAGTACCGATGAAGCAGATCCTTGATGAAGCTGTCAAGGGAGGCTATGGAGTAGGAGCCTATAATGTAAATAATATGGAGCAGCTGCAGGGTATAATGAGGGCTGCATCAGAGACAAAATCACCAGTTATCATCCAGGCTTCAAGGGGAGCCCTGGCCTATACCAATATGTACTATATTAAATATATGGTGCAGGCTTCCGTGGAAGATAATCCTGGCATACCCATGGCTCTGCATCTTGACCATGGGAATAGCTTTGAGACCTGCAAGCAGGCCATAGGGCTTGGGTTTACATCTGTCATGATAGACGGGTCACTAAAGGAAGACTCAAAGACGCCCACAAATTTTGAGGAAAATGTAGCCATAACCAAAGAGGTTGTGGATTATGCGCACAAACTTGGCGTCAGTGTTGAGGGAGAACTGGGAACTCTGGGAGGAATAGAGGACGGAGTCGGTTCAGGAAAAGTAATGCTTACCGATCCTGAGGAAGCTGTAAAGTTTATCGGGCTTACCGGTGTGGATGCCCTGGCTCTGGCTATAGGGACCAGCCATGGCGCATATAAATTCAAGGTCAAGCCAAAGCTGGAGCTTGATATCATAAGTTCTATCCAGGAAAAGATACCAGGTATGCCCCTGGTAATGCATGGGTCATCTTCTGTGCCTGCAGAACTTATCGATGCTGTAAACCAGTATGGCGGAAAGCTGGAAAAGGCCATGGGCGTACCCATTGAAAGCATCCAGGAAGCTATAAAGAGGGGCATAAGAAAGATAAATGTAGATACTGACGGAAGACTCGCTATTACCGGTGCCATAAGGAAGTATATGGCTGAGAACCCTGCCGCATTTGATCCCAGGACATATTTCGGGGAAGCCAGGGAAGCCGTATACAGGACAGTCAAGGGCAAAATGGAAGCCTTTGGTACAGCAGGGCATGCAGGCGACTATAGTTTCCTGACTCTTGAAGATATGAAGAAAAAATATAATTAATAATATTTCAAATATTCATAATACCCTGGTACCTTAGTAAAATATCTGGGTATTATGATTTTATCACCATTTATTATGATGGATCCGTGACTCATCATATCTATTGGAAGGTTTCTTAGTCTCAGCAGGATGTCCTATTGAAATTACGCAAAGAGGCATTGTGCTTTCTGGTATTTTAAAGAGGTACTTTATTTTGGCAACCCGGGCTTCCCTGGGATATACACCCAGCCATACTGCCCCCAGGCCCAGGGACTGGGCAGCCAGAAGTATATTTTCCGTTGCTGCTGAACAATCCTGTATCCAGTAGCCTTTATGCAGCTGCCTCTCCAGGTCACCGCACACAATGATAGCCAGCGGGGTATGGCCCAGCATATGATAACCGCCACTTTCATGGAATCCCACCATGGTATTTAAGGTTTCCCGGTTATCTATTACAATAAATTCCCAGGGCTGCTGGTTCCCGGCTGAAGGCGCTGCCATGGCAGCTCTTAGCAATTTTTCCCTGTCCTGGCCTGAGACCGGCTCATCGGTATATTTACGTATGCTTCTTCTTTCCAGTACGTCCTTCATAGCTTTCTCCCCTTAATAATTGTATATTCTTAATAATTAAAATAAAAAGAAGAAAAAAACAATATCTTTCGTCTAAATAACTGGAGAAAATAGAAAAATGGATGAATTTGATTTAAAGAGCAATACCAGCGGAGAGGCAAGGACAAAAGTCTCTGATGATAATACTGCGGTAAAATACGGCAGCGGCAGCGTGGATGTATTCGGCACTCCCGCCATGATAGCACTTATGGAAGAAGCGTCTATAAATGCAGTAGACAGCAAATTACCCGATGGTTATGCTACAGTAGGGATCTACCTGGACGTAAAGCATATTGCCGCCACCCCTATAGGGATGAATGTAACTGCCAGGGCAGAAATAACTGGTATAGACGGACGCAAACTGACATTCAGGGTGGAAGCTTTTGACGAGTCAGAAAAGATCGGTGAGGGCACTCACCAGAGATCTATAATAGAGCTTGACAGGTTCCGCCAGCGAGCCGGAAAAAAGGCTGTCAGGGATCAGGATATAATATAATTTTAATATTTATATAATTGTTTTGTGATATAATACGGTGCAGATAAGGGTGTCGAGGTTATAATGGATTACTTTTTGCTATATCAGTATATAGTGGCTGCGATACTTCTGGTTATAATGATCAATTTCATTATAAATAATTTCATATTCAAAAACTCTTCCAAATACAAGCTTCCGGAAAGCTTCCTGAAGGAAAAACCGCTGGTGTCTGTCCTTATTCCCGCCAGGGATGAAGAAAGAAATATCGGCAGGTGCCTTAACTCCCTGCTCCGGCAGGATTATGAAAATATTGAGATACTTGTCATGGATGATAATTCAGTAGACAGGACTTCAGAGGTGGTGCAGAGGTTTTGTAAAAAAGATAAAAGAGTAAGGCTGTATCATGGAAAACCCCTTAAAAAGGGCTGGCTGGGAAAATCATATGTCTGCCAGCAGCTTTCAGGACATGCCCGTGGCGACTATCTTCTATTCGTAGATGCTGATACCCTGCATTTTCTAAATTCCGTATCATCAGCTGTAGCATGTCTTTTAAGATTTGACGTGGATGCACTTTCCGTATTCGCCAAACAGATAATGGTGACCATACATGAGAGGATGATGGTTCCAGCCGGCAATTTTATGATATTAAGCTTTATGCCCCTGGCCCTTATAAGAGGATCGCGAAATCCCCTTTTCTGTACCGCTATCGGACAGTTTATGCTTTTCAAGAAAGATGTATATGAGGCTATCGGGGGACATGAATCAGTTAAAAATGAGATACTGGAAGATGTCATAATCTCAAAGCAGGTAAAAAGATGCGGGTATAAGTTTATGATATTTGACGGACGTGACAATCTCTACTGCAGGATGTATCACAATTTCAGGGAAGTGGTCCATGGCTATACTAAACTCCTTTTTTCATCTTTTGACTATAATTTATTTATTATGTCTTTTGCTATTATTGCTATAGCGGCCATACACCTGGTCCCGTTTATTATGCTTCCCTTAGCAATCCTATTCAGCTGGCCCCTGGTATTGATAAATATCATTATAATCCAGGTTGTCCTGGTACTGATAACAAAGATAATGCTGGCTATAAGGTTCAGGATGAGAGCTACTGATATTATCCTGCACCCTCTATCAGTAATATACCTTCTTTCCATGGCAGTCAATTCTATTTTCCAGTACAGGTACAATATAGGCGTACAGTGGAAAGGCAGGACATATAATGTTTCCTGCGAAGAAGGCAAAGAGGAAGAGCTCAAGCTGATAAAAGACTCATCTAAATAATAATATCTTCCTAAATCACCCATCTAATGTCCGGCTTGAACGGCCTTATCTATTTTAATTAAGAGTCTAAAAATTATATAATTATTTTATGTACTTTTATTTTTTTGGGGAATAAAATGAAAAAAGCTTTTACAAAGACCATTATTATTTTAGTCTCATTATCACTTATCCTCCTGCTTTATCCTGGATGCAGGCTTCTTCTTCCGGCAGCCTCTGGGCTGGACCAGTCTGGCCCCTCGGGTACAGAGCCAGCAGATACAGGCATAATCGAGTCAGGGGAAGAGCCGGCTGAAAAAATAGTAAGGGAAAGCCCTATAGTCACAGATGAATTCCTGGAAGCACTCAATGATTCTGTTAGCAGCCTGGTAAATATGGTCCTGCCTTCGGTGGTGAATATCTCTGTCCTAACCGATGTCCAGGCCCAGCAAGGCGGAGTCGGTTCCGGGGTGATATATGACGGCAGCGGGCATATAATAACCAATAGCCATGTAGCCGGTAATGCCGAAGAGCTCCTGGTAACTTTATCAGACGGATCCAACCACCCGGCAGAGCTGATCGGTTTTAGCGATATTGTGGATATTGCAGTTATAAAGATAGATACCGGTGGACTGGTCCCGGCAAACTTTGCTTCTATAGATGAACAGGATGTAGGGGAGATGGTCATAGCGATAGGAAGTCCTTTCGGGATAGCCGAATCGGTGACCCTGGGGATAATAAGCGGTAAGGGAAGGAATATCCCGGCTGCCACTGATACTGTACCTGTAGTCGACCTGGTCCAGACAGATGCGGCTATCAATCCCGGCAATAGCGGGGGACCGCTGATAAATATAAGGGGTGAGGTAATAGGCATAAATACTTTAATCCTTTCACCTTCAGGGGCAAGTGCCGGAATAGGATTTTCCATACCCACCGATACCGCCACTAATATCGCAGACCAGATAATCGAGTACGGCAGGGCAGTAATACCCTTCATCGGCGTGCAGATGGGACAGAATATCACTGAAATACCAGGTGTCCTTATATCGGGGACAGTTGACGATTCTCCCGCGGAAAAAGCTGGGATAGAGGGCGGGGATATCATGGTAAGATTTGGTGAGAAACAACTTAAAGAGCCCTTTGACCTCCTTGCGCAGATACTAAGGAGCAACTGCAATGATGTGATCCAGGTCGAAGTCTACAGGAGCGGGGATTATGTGTCCCTTACACTGGAACTCCTGGAGTGCCCCATAGAATAAGCCTTAAATAAATAATTTTGGGAGGGATCAGATGACCAGAAGAAGGATAATATCACTGGTTATTATTACTATAGCTGCAGGCATCCTCATAGCCGTGTCAGTTTTTTTCTGGAATAATTTCCGGGGAGTAATCCCCCTTTTAAGGCGTCCGTCGGTAGATATTACAGAAGCTATACCTGATAGCGGTACTGCAGCAGAGGAAGAAGATAGCAGCGGTCCAGATCTTCAGGAAGCAGAAGAGGAGGCGGAAGAAACTCCTGAGGGCCAATCTGGTAAAGACGATAGTGATAAAAGCGGGGAAGATGAAGATGGGATACTTGACCTTGCAAGGGGGTTCAGGATAAGCATACTTTCTGCCGATGTGCCGGCGGCCAGGGTCCTGGCTTCGGGGCCGGAAGGCGATCTCTGGATAAGCCAGACTGGCATAGGAAGGATAACCAGGATAATGCTGGAAGACGGAAAGTCTGCCGGCCAGGAAATAGTATTTGAGGGGCTTGATAATCCCCATGGCCTGGCATTTGATCCAAGGGAACCAAATACCCTCTATATTGCGGAAGAGAAAAAAATATCCAGGGTAATGCTGGATGGAAATGGTGACCCCCAGGGCGGATCGGAGAAGGTAATAGACCTTCCCGGCGGCGGAAGGCATTATACCAGGACTATAGGCTTTGCCAGCGATGGAAGGCTTTATGTCTCAATAGGCTCAACCTGTGATGTCTGCAATGAAAGCGATGAGCGTCTTGCCAGCATTTATTCTCTAAATAAAGACGGCTCCGATTTTAAGCTATTTGCCTCAGGTCTCAGGAATGCAGTTTTTTTCAGGTGGCATCCACTGACCGGGGAGATGTGGGCTACAGAGATGGGAAGGGATAATCTTGGGGATGACCTTCCGCCGGATGAGATAAATATAATACTTGAGGGCAGGGATTATGGATGGCCCTATTGCTATGGCAAAAATATCCAGGATAAGGATTTTGACAGTTCGCCAGATGCAGCTTCAAGATGCAGCCAGGCAGAACCTTCCCATATTGACCTGCAGGCTCATTCAGCACCCCTGGGGCTTGATTTCATACCCGAAGGGGGCGGCTGGCCTGAGGGATACGGAAATAACCTCCTGGTAGCATATCATGGTTCATGGAACCGTAGTGTTCCCACAGGCTATAAGATAGTAAGGTTTGTGCTTGACAGCAAGGGAAATCTATTGGAAAGAGAGGATTTCATATCAGGCTGGCTGACAGAGGACGGTAAAGTCCTGGGAAGACCGGTAGATATCCTGGTCCTGCCTGGAGGTGAGGCATATATTTCAGATGACAGGGCCGGAGTAATATATAGACTGGAGTACAGGGGATGAACAGCAGCAGCCAGGACAAGAGAAGGAATCCAATTCTAAGGATAATATTATATATATGTGCAGGATCGGGTGCCATATTTGCGGCATATCTGGTAATAATGGAAACATATAATCCCGGGTTCTGCCCCGGAATGATAAATATCCCGGCATGCTATCCGGTACTTGTCTGCTATATACTGGTATTTGTATCCCTTTTTATTGATAAGAGGTCTGCCAGGTATATAATATTTTATCTGGGTACCTTAATGGGACTGGCAATCGCAGTATGGTTTTCTGCCGGGAAAATAACCGGTACCAGGGCATGTCCCGAGCTTCTGGGTATTCCACTTTGCTATGCTTCCCTTATATTATTTATCCTGATACTTATACTGGGTGCAATAGAAGTAAGGAAAAAAAGGACCGGGTGATATCATATTGAAGGCTAGACTTATTGAAAAAAATTATGAGACAAAAGATATTATTTCTTTTGTCTTTAAGCCGGCAGAAAGTCTAAGATGGAAAGCAGGCCAGTTTATTTACTATAAGTTACCGCATAAGGATCCCGACAATAGGGGGATAATAAGGCATTTTACGATTTCTTCTGCACCATATGAAAAAAATATAAGGCTGACTACGAAATTTACCAAAAATAAAGGAAGCTCTTTTAAAAAAGCCCTTTTAAAGCTCGAACCCGGCGATAGACTGGAGCTATTTGCCCAGGAAGGCAATCTTACCATAGAAGATACTGGGTCTAAATATATATTTATTGCCGGAGGTATAGGCATAACTCCCTTCAGGGCTATACTTCTCGACCTGGCTCGTAAAAGAAAAATCGGTGATATAGTTTTCTTTTACGGTACAGATAAGCACAATATAGTATTTAAAGACCTTATGGAAGAATTAAGCAGCAGGAACCCGGGACTATCGGTTGAATATGTATTCAGTCCAAAAAAAATAGACTATAGGCTGTTGGAGAAAAATATTGCTGATCTGCATGACAAATTATTCCTTATTTCAGGCCCCATGGCGATGATAAAAAAAATAAGGGATTCACTTGTAGACGGCGGCATAGAAGAACACAGGATTAAAACTGATTTTTTTTCAGGATACTAAAAAAAAGATTTATAGAAGGAGATGAAATTGAAAGTACCCGACACTCAAGAGAACCTCATGAAATGTATCTGCAGGAAGTGCCCGACATACAGCCAGTGCATGAAAGATGGGATGGAGGACCTTTATTGCGCCCGCAGGATATCAGACTGTGATATCGAAAGAATGGGCTGTATATGCGGCCAGTGCCCTTTATTTATGGAGTATGATCTGGATAAGTTTTACTACTGTATGCCTGAAGATGCATAAATAGTTATAGCTATTTTCCCGAAGCTTCATCTAGGATATCTGCCGGCTTTCCCTTAAGCAGGTATTTTCCTACCACGGGACCGATAATTGCTGAGATAATCGCGATTATCATAAAGGAAGAAAAGAGCGTTTCATCTACCAGGCCCAGTTCTCTCCCGATCTCGGCAACTGCTATAATGAGGCTGAGCCGCGCAGTATGTAAAAAACCCATAGAAACGCTTTCCCTCCAATCGAATCTAAGCGCTTTTGTCATAAGGGTAACACTTATAAATTTTGAAAGAAGGGCAACTGAAAGTATGATAAGCAGGACCTTTATATTGTCCAGGTCTGAGAAAAGGGCAGGCAGGTCAATCCTGGATCCCACCAGGATAAAGAAAAACGGTATAAAGAACCCATATCCGAAACTCTCCAGCTTAGCTTCCAGCTGGCAAGCCCTGGGGGTTATCTCGGATATGATAAGCCCTGCCGTAAATGCGCCCACTATGGAATGGAAACCCAGTTCTTCAGATACAGCTGCAAGTATTACCAGGAGGGCAAAGGAAGACCTTACCATTATGGAGAAATGGTTTCCCTGCCCGATCCAAGACTCTATCTTTTTTTTCACATTGGTCCTGTTGAGGATCACGGGAAGGATAAAAAGGACCAAAAGCAGCACAATAGAATAATAGAAGGTGATACCGAAATCATCCCTTATATAAATAATGGAAAAAGTGAGGATAAATATGCTTAGTATATCTATCAGTATGACTGACCCGAAAAGCACCAGGGCCATCTTTTTATGATGTTCTAATTCTTTGCAGATGGGAAGTATAAGCCCCAGTGAAGTGGTGCATATTATAGAGCCCAATATCAGGGGATTGATTCCCAAATAGGATGCTATGGCATAGCCTGAAAAGAAAGGCACCAGGATGGATGCTGCGGCGATAAGGATAGTATTGCGCAATGATTTTCTTATCTGTGCAAAGTCCATATCCAGGCCGGCCAGGAACATCAGGAAAATAAGGCCGAAAGATGAAAAGAAGTCAAAAAGCGCATTATCGGGTATCATATCCAGAAGTGATCTTCCTAGTATGATGCCCACAATTATTTCTATTACGATTACCGGAAGATGGGTATACCTTGATATAACCGGAGCTATGGTTATGGCGACAAGGATTATTATAAGTACTATTGTAGTTGCTTCCATATATTTACAGTTATATTTGCTACTTCAAAATATTATATAGAAAAAATCAATACATTCAAAATACAAAATCCCGAAATATATTTTGAACTTTTTTTATTAGCTATAGGAGGCTCCCTCCAAACAGGCTGACAATATAGCGGGCAGCCGCAGAACCGATAAATACCAGGAAAAGACAGGTAATATTGCTTACCACCACATTTATAAGTGCCAGGATATATTACCGTTCCCTTATCAGGTCCAGCGTCTCCAGGCTGAAGGTGGCAAAAGTTAATCATTATTAATAGTAAACCTTATCCAGATCAAAATATCTTTAAATATGATCTATAAGTAACTGCAATAATTGCCCATAAGTACAATTGACAGGTTTATTAAAATGATGTAGTCTATTGGCGAATCGTTTTTTTATTTTATTTATTTCATTTTTTATTATATCATTTTAGTATTACAAAAAGAGGGTTAATTTCATAACAGCAAAATGATATGAGTGATAACAATTTATTCCTCAAAATTGATAAGCTTTCAAAAAACTTTCCCGGCGTAAAAGCCCTGTCAGATGTGGACTTTGACGTCAAGAGGGGTGAAGTCCATGCCCTGGTAGGGGAGAATGGTGCCGGCAAATCCACACTTATAAAGATCCTGGGAGGTGTATACAGGGCAGATGGGGGAGAGATATTCCTGGATGGAAAGAAGGTGAATATCATAAATACCCGCCAGGCCCAGGCTAATAAGATCGCTATCATATACCAGGAGTTCTACCTTATACCAGACCTTTCAGTTGCCGAGAATATCTTCGTTGGCAGGGAACCCAGGATACTGGGAAAGACCTTTATCAACTGGCGGAAGATGAATGCAGATGCAAAGAAGATAATGGACAGGCTGGGAATTGATATAGATTGTAAGAAATTTGTATCCGACCTTTCAGTGGCCGAAAGGCAGATGGTAGAGATCGCAAAAGCACTATCCGTGGATGCCCGGCTGTTTATCATGGATGAGCCTACAGCATCCCTTACCGAAAAGGAAGTAGTAAAGCTATTTGAAATTATCGATGAACTGAAAAAGCAGGGAGTATCAATAATATATATCTCACACCGCCTGGAAGAAGCATTTAAACTTTCTGACCGGATAACTGTACTAAGGGATGGTAAAAAGATAGGCACAAAATCAACTAAGGAAACAGATGAAGAAGAAGTAGTCTCCATGATGGTGGGAAAGATCGTAAAAGAATACTTTGCCGAAAAGAAGGAAGGTGCGGAAGAAAAGGAAGTGGTGCTTGAGGTAAAAGACTATAATATTGCCGACAATGTATATGATATTAACTTCAAGCTTCATAAAGGGGAGATCCTGGGTTTTGCCGGGGTCCTGGGATCAGGAATTCATCCATTATTAAGATCCATCTACGGTATTTCTCCCAGGACAAGCGGGGAGATATATTTTAATAATGAAAAGGTGCAGATAGGCGGTTCCAGGGATGCTATAGAACTGGGAATTGGATATGTCACTGAAGACAGGAAAAATGAAGGTTTATTGTATGATATGTCTGTTCTTCAAAACCTTACTATAATAATCATAAGGACACTGACCTTCCTTAAGGGGCTATTTATAAGGCCAAATAGAGAAAAAGAAGTATTTAATGATATGAGTAAGGCACTGGACATAAAATATGCAAGCCTGGACCAGAGAATCGTCTATTTAAGCGGGGCAATCAGCAAAAAGTAGTTATCGGCAGGACCCTTGTAAGCGATACCAAAGTCCTTATACTCCTGGAGCCCACCAGGGGCATAGATGTGGGGGCAAAAGCAGAAATACACAGGATAATGATAGAACTTGCCAGACAGGGTATTTCCATTATCTTATCATCATCAGAGTTGCTGGAGCTGGTAAACCTGACAGACCGTACGCTGGTCTTCTATAAGGGAAGGATAAATGCAGAGTTTAACCGGGAAAATATGGATGAAGAAAAGCTGGTAGCAGCCCAGATAGGGCAGAATATTAATAATTAAGTAAGGGTCAGCTGGAATATGGTAAGGTTTCTGAAATTATATGAGAAGATAGGGATTTTCATACTCATCATCCTGGGCGGTGTTTTCCTGGCTTTTGCCACGCCTAACTTTTTTAAAGCAGATACTATCTTTTCCATAATCACCCAGGGGACCTATGGCGGTATCGTAGCATTCGGTATGGTGCTTGCCATAACCAGCGGTGGTTTTGACCTGTCCGTAGATGCTGTCGTAGCCCTTACAAGCGTCATGCTGGCTGTGACCATTCCCGGTCTGGGGGTTCCTTCTGCAATAATCGTTTCCATCCTTATAAGCTGTCTGGTCGGTTTTTTAAACGGGGTGCTTATTACCAAATTTGGAGTGAACCCCTTAATTACAACTTTATCTATGGCTACTATTATACGGGGTGTAGCATTCCTTATCACCCAGGGAAGGCAGATACCCATAAGTCAGAGCGGTTTCATGAATATAGGTACCGGAAAACTGTGGCTAATACCCTATCCAATAATAATAATGGCTGTACTTTTTATAATATTTTATCTTCTGCTGTACCAGACTTCATTGGGCAGGTATATCAGCGCAGTGGGATCCAATGAGGGTGCAGCTTTCATATCAGGCCTGAATGTCACATTTATAAAGATAATGGTCTATGTCCTGGTAGCATTTACTGCCAGTATTGTTGGGATCATAAGGACCTCCCAGGCGCTTATAGGCATTCCCAGCATGGCACCGGGATTTACGCTGACAGTGCTTACCATAACCATACTGGGAGGAACCAGCCTGTCAGGGGGTAAGGGTAATCTTATTGGAGCTGTATTTGCCGGGATATTCATATCCATGATCTACTACGGTCTGAATCTTTTGGGGGTCGAGTATTTCTACCAGATGCTTGCTATAGGGCTTGTGCTGATTTTCGCTCTCTTCATCGACGGATTAAGGATCAGGTATCTGGAAGTTGCCAAGGTCAAGGGAATAAAAGTATAAAAAAGGTTTTTTATGGATAATGACAGGAACAGAAGGCTGAAACATAGAGCGGGGCTAATATGGGGTAATTTTGGCCTGCCCTTTATCTTTATATTGGTCCTTGTATTTTTTGCTATCCAGTCTCCCATGTTTGTCTCCTGGAGAAATCTTTTAAGCACATTCGGATTTTCCTCCTATATAGCCATTGCTGCCATCGGTATGACATTTATTATCATGACCGGCAATTTTGATATATCAATCGGGTCTATGCTCGCTCTGGTGGCAGTACTGGGTTCCTCATTCATACCTGCTATCGGTGGTGTCCTGGGAGTTCTTTCAACAATAGTCCTGGCCACGCTTCTGGGCCTTGTAAATGGACTTTTTGTCACTAAGCTGCGAATTCCGGCATTTATTACTACCCTGGGAATGTTATTTATCTTCCGGGCCCTGGCATATATCTATACCAATAATTTTCCAGTATATATCCAGGATAAATTCTGGCTGTATATAGGCAATGGCAAGTTATTTGGCGTTTTGCCGCTGCCTATAGTAATAACCGCCGTCTGCTATATTGCAGCATACCTGGTATTGAGAAGATCTCCCCTTGGGAGGTATATAGTAGCTACGGGTACCAATCCCAGGGCGGCAGAGCTTTCCGGCATAAATGTAGATAATGTGAAGATGTTAGCCTTCGCACTGGGAGGTTTTTTTGTAGGTATTGCAGCAGTAATTAATTCTGCCAATATGGGTGCTGCAAATCCGGGACTTCTGGGGCAGAACTATGAGTTCCAGGTAATAACTGCAGTAGTCCTTGGAGGAACGCTGCTCGGCGGCGGGAACGGCAGCCTGGGGGGTTCCCTGGTAGCTGCTATGATAATCACCTTTCTTGGCAATGGTATGGGTATTCTTCAGGTCGGTTCCTACTGGCAGCTGGTAGCTACCGGACTGGTCATGATCATAGCTGTGGCACTTAATAAGCTTAAGTTCTACCTGCTGGGACAGGGGGAATTATAGCTGATCTCAAGCGGAGCCAAAATATTTTATTATAGATATTATTTGATCAAGCAAAGGAGGTGGGGGATCAAAGAGAATGGGCTGTTTGTAAAGATATGGCGGCCATAAAGATGCGGGTGGCCATCTGATAACAGCTTTTACCAGAGTTTATAAACTGTTTATTAACAGGAGGTTAAGATGAAAAAAATATTATTATGGACGGTTATTGCCATTGCCTGTGTTTCCATGATAGCAATGGTAGGTCTATCCGGATGCAAGGAACCCGAAGTCGTAGTAGAAACGGTTACTGAGACAGTAACTGAGACAGTTACTGAAACTGTAGAGGTGGAAGTAGAGGCTGAAATTGAGCTGCTTACTGCAGATGAGATAACCATAGGGTTCTCACTGTGGACTATGCAGTTTACTTTCTTCCAGAATCTTGAGAAGGGCGTAAAGGATGCATGCGCTGATTATGGCTTTGAATATGTGATGATAGACCAGAACAGCGATGCTACAAAGATGATACAGGATCTCAACAGCCTGGTAGACCAGGGCGTAAGCGGCATAGTATCAACACCGGTCGATCCGGGTGCTATTGGGCCGGCTGTACAGAATGCCAGGGATGCAGGTATTCCTGTAGTATGTGCAGATATTGGAAAATCAGGCCCGGTAAATGCCCTGCTTATCTCCGACAACTTTAATGGTGGCGAACTGGCAGTTGAATATATTGACAGCATATTGGGTGACAGCACCAAGAAGATCGGACTTGGCAACTGCCTGCCGCAGTGGACCTATGCAAGGCAGAGAGGTGAAGGATTCCTGGCCAAAGCCATGGAGCTCGGATATGATGTTGCTTCCAATATTATTGTGCAGACTCCAAGCGCTGAAGGCGGATATGATACCATGCAGCAAATGATGTCAGCTGTACCTGACCTTGCCGGCGTGTTCTTTGTAAGCGGCCGTGAGGCAGTAGGTGCTGCTAATGCCGCTGCCGCTGCAGGCAAAGATATGGTTGTAGTCGGATATAATGGTGACCCGGAAGAATTCCAGGCTATAAAGGACGGAGTTCTTGATGCCACTATCCTGCAGGAACCATATTATATCGGTTACAGGTCGGTAGAAGTACTGGCAGAGATACTTATGGAAGGTGCTTCTTATGAGAATGTTGAAATAGGCGTTCCAGTAAAACTGGTGACTCCTGAAAACTATATGGAAATAGCAGACGATATACTGGAAAGCACTGGAAACTCTGCATTCCCAGAGTAATCAGATCCAGCAGTATTCGAAAGAAGACGCACCAACCTAAGAGGGTTTTTAAAAAGTGGGGCCGGTTATTAGACCGGTCCCACTGCTTTTTCCAAGTAAGACCATAAGGGGGTAGATATGAAAATGAGGTTGATGGCAGATGCTGTAGTATTTGATACTTATGCTGAGAGATATGTACCGTCCGGCTATCATGGACCTTTTGGTTTAAAGGCAAGCTTTGAAGCTATGTCCGGTATAGAGGGACTTCACGGGATGGGTATAACATGGCCAACTGGCCCTCTTCCGGATGATCCCGATAAACTGGTAAAAATGTTTTTAGACTATGGACTCCAGCCGGGAGATTGTTCAGTTATTAATTATGATGATAAAAAGTGGAAGCACGGAGCCCTGGTGACCACCGAGAAAAATATAAGGAAAGATAATATCAAATTATGCAAGGAAGCAATGGATTTTGCCTCCCACATACCTGGCACCAGGGTGATGGTATGGCCTGCCCATGACGGATTTGATTATCCTTTCCAGACAGATTATTCTGTTGCCTGGAAAAATATGGTAGAAAGCTTCCGGGATATCTGTTCCCATAATACCGCAGTAGATGTATGTATTGAGTATAAGGCAAAGGATCCCCGGCAGAGATTCTATATTGGCAATATCGGCAAGATGATGGCTCTTTTTAATGATGTTGGAATGGATAATCTTAAAGGAGTCATAGATACAGGACATGCCCTGCAGGCACAGGAGAGCCTGGGAGAAGATGTAGTGTTCCTTACGGAACATGAAAAGCTGGGGATAGTACATGTAAATGATAATTACCGCGATGCAGACCCGGACCTTATATTCGGAACAATAGCTTTCTGGGATAATCTGGAATTTTTCTATTACCTGCTTCAGACAGATTATGACGGTACTATTGAGATAGATTACCAGAACCCCAGGGAAGACAGGGTAAGCTCACTTAAGCTGGCGGTGGATAATATATATCTATATAAGGGTCTCGCAGAGAAGCTTTTAGAAAGAAAAGAGGAGATAGGGAAGAATGCGCTGCATTACCGTTTTGTTGATAATATGGCGCTTATAAAAAGCATTCTTTTTAAATAGATAGAAACAACAGCTATATTTTATTATATTTTCCTGATGGCATCGGCCATTGTTTTCATAAAGAAACCAAATCCGATCGTGATGATAATGTGGCCTGTACCTGCAATATAGGGCAAAAAAGACAGATCGGAAGATAATACATCCAGTATACCCCTATATATTAGTGCAAATAGGGTAATAAGCAGTCCAGCATTATATGTCCAGAAGAAGGTCTTGTAATACTTCCTGGAGCATATGTCAAAGACTTTTTCCAGGATGACGACTATAAGGAAAAATGCAAAACCAAGTCCCAGCATATGCGAGTGTGTGAAACTTAATGCTGTATCTCCATTATAATCCATCATGCGGGTAAATTCCCTGTAAAATACACCAAAGGCAAGACCAAATATCAGATAAAAAAGTGAAGCAGCAAAAGCTTTTTTCATGTTCTCCTCCTGTTTGGATTGGTTCTATTCTACTAAATCTACCTTTTATAAATATCTCTTCTGTGACCAACCTTGATGATAAGAATAAAGAGGCTGGTATTATCAATATCCATTATTACCCTATAATCTCCTACCCTTAACTTAAAGCCTGGGTCTCCTATAAGTTTTGCAATATAGGATTCGGGTCTTATCCTTATCCTCTCTAGAATCGCAATAATTTTTTTCTGGATACTTTTTTCCAGTTTGAAAAGCTGTTTCCTGGCTTTATTGGAAAATATTATTTCATACAATCAGATCTCCAGGCTTAATCAATTTTCAAATCTTTTTTAATTTGTCCAAGAGTGTAGACTTTTCCAGTCTTGATTTCTTTCCTGGATTCTTCCAATTCCTTCTTTGTTTCATCGTTTAGTTCAATTGTATCTTCCAGAAGATCCCAGATAATGCTTTCATAGGTCTCTCTACTATAAAGTTTTTTCCTGGCTAATTCCTTTTTTAACTTTTCACTTATTTGAATTGTTGTTCCCATAATATTTCCTTATAAATTGTTTCTATATAATATACTATAGCATACTATAATATATTATATTATAATTGAATGCAATTGTAATATAGAAAC
>Ga0180431_10003925_pt1 | contig 18769 bp, 15 predicted proteins | sample SS_ome_11_FD_132459 | JGI IMG/M metagenome (GOLD analysis project Ga0180431, IMG submission 132459) | Hypersaline lake sediment archaeal communities from the Salton Sea, California, USA - SS_1_MS_1 metaG | ecosystem: Environmental > Aquatic > Non-marine Saline and Alkaline > Hypersaline >... | reverse complement strand
TGAATTAAGAAGCTTCCTGAACTCATGAGTGTTTACAGAAAGAGACATAGCCTCGGCTTTTGGCCCGTATAACACCCCGGGGGTCTGGCCTTCATGGCGAAGTTTGCGAGCTACTCCTTTACCTGCCTTTGTCCGCTCATGGATATCTATTGCCACATTTTTCATTAAAAAACTCCTTTTTAAACAAATAATGAACTTACTGAATCTTCATCATGTATGCGTCTTATGGCCTCTCCTAAAAGGGCAGATACAGATAGTACTTTGATTTTCTCAACATTTTGTGCCTCTTTACCCAGAGGAATTGTATTTGTAACCACCAGTGATTTAAGCACCGATTCCTTGATGCGACTTATCGCAGGACCTGAGAGTACCGGATGAGTGACACAGGCATGGACCTCATCGGCACCGTGTTCCTTAAGTGCATGAGCGGCCTTGCACAATGTACCTGCAGTATCTACCATATCATCTAATATCACGGCTATTTTTCCCTTTACATCTCCAACAATATACATGACTTCCGACTCATTAGGCTTGTTACGGCGCTTGTCTATAATAGCCAATCCGGCGCCAAATCTCTTGGCAAGGGCCCTGGTCCGCTCTACGCCACCTGCGTCGGGAGAAACCATCACCGATTTTCCTGTAAATCTTTCCTTGAGATAAGCAAGCACTACCGGGGCAGCAAAGAGATGATCCACAGGTATGCTGAAAAAACCCTGAATCTGCGTAGCATGCAGATCCATGGCAAGGACCCTCCTGGCACCTGCCGTGGTAATAATGTCTGCCACCAGCTTAGCGGAAATAGGGACCCTGGGGGCTACTTTCCGATCCTGTCTGGCATATCCATAATACGGCAATACTGCTGTAATCCTCCTGGCGGAAGCCCTTCTCAAGGCATCTACCATTATGAGAAGTTCCATCATGTTGTCGTTTACAGGGGGACAGGTGGGCTGGATAACATATACATCCGCCCCTCTGACATTCTCTCCTATCTCTACGTACACTTCGCCATCACTAAAGGTCTGCACGGATGCCCTGCCAAGAGGTATATTCAAGTAATCACATATTTCCTGAGCCAAGACAGGATTGGCATTTCCAGTAAAGATTATCATATTATTTATTTTTGTTGACATAGCTTAAACCATTTAGGGTTATTGTCCAAAGTTAACTGAAATAAGGTTCAAGTGTGGCCTGGCTCATCCATTCTATCGACTCTATCTACCTGAGAACGACCACGCTGAAAGCCCGATATAAATTTAGGCGTTTAAAGCCCAATAAGATTACAATTCTTAACATTTATATTAACATTAAACTGCAAAGTGGCTGGGGTGGGAGGATTCGAACCTCCGAATGCGGGCTCCAAAAACCCGTGTCTTGCCACTTGACGACACCCCAACAGCCCTTATTTAACTATAAACTCTCTACCAATGAGGTCTGAATACCATTTTTGATCTCAAGGCTAGAGGCTGCCCGACGGGCTGCTTCCTGAGACAGAAAGGACCCGAAGACCGTCGATCCGCTCCCTGACAACAAAGCCGCCCTGGCTCCAAGTGCCATAAGCTCTTCTTTGATCCGGTCTATTTCGGGATATCTGGCTGAAATCACTTGCTCTAGATCATTTTGCCACATAGCGGCTTTAATGACCTCTTCGGCGTCAAAAATAGTGCCCTGGTCCTGCCCTGTCAATACGTAATTCTCATAGGCCCATCGAGTACTTATGCTAAAATCCGGATAGACCAGCACATACCATCCGTGAGGTACATGAACGACCTCGAGTTCGGTACCTATTCCCCTTCCCAGCGCGGCCGGCGCCTCAAGAAGGAAAAACGGCACATCCGCTCCGAGGCTGCAGCCCAGAGAATGTAAAAATGCTTCATTAAAGGGGAAGCCGGCCAACTCATTAAGTCCTTTTAACACGGATGCCGCATCACTACTTCCTCCTCCCAGCCCCCCACCTATGGGAATCCTCTTTTTTAAAATGATTTTGATTCGAAGATTCAGGCCGGCCTTTTCCAGAAATAGTTTGGCTGCCTGATATGCAAGGTTGCCTGAGCCTGAGAGCAACGTGCTTTCTTTACATTCTAAACAGATATCCCCTTTTTCCCCCTGACTTACAGAAAGCTCGATCTCGTCCCAGAGGGAAATCTTTTGGAACATTGTAAAAATAAGGTGATATCCATTAGAACACTGTCCTTTGATAATCAGAAACAGATTTATTTTGGCAGGCGCCAAAAGACTCAAAGAACTCATATGAAGTTTACTTATTGCTTATGCCTCAATTACTTGCAAGTATCAGTATATAGCCTTAATATATCTCATGCGCAGATCGAAAAGTATGTGCTCTAAAAACCCTTTTTCATCTTCAGCAAGATTTCCCATCGTTTTTTCCCGGAGCATGGCCAAGGTATCTATAGTATGCTGAGCAAGGGTCAGGTCCTTTTTTATCTCACCTGAGACGGATTCCGGGATCTCACCCAGATGTACCAGGGCTGATGTATTAAGAGAGAATATAAACGTAAAAAAGTTCACATTAAGAAGTGGCGCTGAATCAGGCCTTTCCGACTCGGCGGACCTGGAGTCATTCGAATCTTGGTGGTACGTGCCTTTTCCGGCATCATGCCTCGTGTTCGTGACCTTGAAATTCTGATTCATTGCTTTTTTCTCCTTAAAGTATGAGATACTTATAAAGCTTTTCTAGAAGTTAGAACAGGAAGTGATTTTGGGCAAGTCCATATTATTATTATACTGTAAAAAATATGAACCAAGTACGATATGAATATTATCCGTGCTTTTTCATACAGCATGCGATAGGCCTTGCGTACTTATTCCAGTCCACCTATACTCCCAATTACCATGTCGGAAAATTCCATAAAAAACTTGTTCCCCCCTTCTGCGCTGGAAGGAATAATTTCCCCGGATATTGACCGGGTTATTCCTCCTCCTGCCAGACATATCTGGCAGATCTCGGATCTTTTAGCCAAGATCCAGGACAGATTGGATCTCAATTTTGATATCCTATGGGTGGAGGGAGAGATATCAAATCTTCGCCAGCCCTCATCGGGACACTGCTATTTCACTTTGAAGGATAATCGTTCCCAGATCAAGGCCGTATTGTTCAGGTCACAGGCAGCCCGCCTTCCTTTTTATCTGGAGAATGGCCAATACGTGATCTGTTTTGGAAGGCTTAATATCTATGGCGGCAGGGGTGATCTCCAGCTGGTATTGGAAATCGTTGAACCAAAGGGAGAGGGTGCCTTGCAACTGGCCTTTGAGCAGCTAATGACACGTTTGGAAAAAGAGGGCCTTTTTTCTTCTGGGCATAAGCTGCCGCTTCCACTGCTTCCACAAAGGGTTTTTGTTATCACATCCCCTACTGGCGCAGCAATCCGTGATTTCATTCGGAGTGCCAAAAAACGCTACCCGGGAGCGAACATTTTGCTTTGTCCGGTAAGTGTTCAGGGAGAGGGGGCTTCTGCAGAGATAATTGATTCTCTGAAAGTTATTCGAGATATTGCTGAAAAAGGCGACGTTATACTGCTTACTCGAGGAGGTGGCTCACTTGAGGATCTCTGGGCCTTTAATGATGAGACCCTCGCCAGAGAAATTTTTAATTGTACCGTACCCGTTGTTTCGGCAGTAGGCCATGAGGTCGATTTCACGATTTCAGACTTTGTGGCAGATCATAGGGCCGCTACGCCCACTGCGGCGGCACAGATCATTTTTCCTTGCAGGGAAGAGCTGGTGGACAAGGTCACAGTACTAACCAGAAGAATTGTCCTTTCAAGTTATAACAGATTAAAAATCAATCAGCAGGCAGTTCAAATACTTCGCCATAGACTTAAAGATCCCAGGAAAAAATTTGTAGAGCAGAGACTTCATCAGGACGACCTTAATGTCAGATTATTAAGGGTTATGCAAGAAAAGATTTGGTGCTGGTCGCATGAGTACCAAAACCTGCGTGAAAGGCTCATGGCACAAGAACCGGGAAGACAGCTTGCCCTGGCCAAAGTCGAATCCCGTTCTCTGTCGAGGCGTTTGGTGCGGGCCGGATCGGTCTCTGTGGACATGAAGTGCCAATCCCTTGCCACGTTGTCCGGAAAACTGAACGCGGTGAGTCCTCTTGCAGTCCTTTCCAGGGGCTATAGCCTGGTTTATCGAATATCCGGAGGAGAGCTTGTAAAGAGGGCCGATCAGGTGGCAAGGGGTGAACGTCTCCTGATAAAACCAGAAAAGGGTACTATAGTATGCAGGGTATTATCCACTCAAAAAGGGCAGGAAAGTGTCCTGCATGAAATCGATTGATCGCTTACCATGATACCGATACAAAAATTTTTTTTCTCATACCCGTTGATATTTTTTATTACGTGTCTTTTTTCGATCTGGATCAGCAACATGGCAGCAGATGCCGGATCGTATCCGGTTTCCGTTAGTATAAAACCGGATAAGATCCCCCTGGGAGGCATAGCACTGGCTACCATAAAAACAAATGACGATATAGAACTCCTTGATGTGAGATTTCTGGGCGAAAGAATCCCATATTACCTTAACCCGTCCAGCCGAAATTACTTTGTATTAATTGGGGCCGGTCTTGATTGCAAGCCGGGTGTCCACCTCCTTACTATCACATGGCAAGGCATCGATGCCCCTGGTCTTTACTCCCATAAAGTCCGGATAATGGCGCGGACCTTCCCGGAAGAACGCCTTTCCGTACCTGAATCTATGGTCGAATTTCCTCCCAAAATCCTGGAGCGGGTATTAAACGATCAAAAGGCCGTAAAAGAAACATGTAACGAGATTTCAAATGAGCATTACTGGCGCAGTCCTTTTGTCTGGCCTGTTAAATCTAAGATCCTCAGTCAATTTGGATTCAGGCGGATATTCAATAATAAACCCAGAAGCCCTCACTCAGGTGTGGATTTAAGGGCTCCCGAAGGTACTCCTGTCCTCGCCTCCAATTATGGAAAGGTTGCTATGATCAGAGACTGTTATCTGAGTGGAAAGACAGTCATCATAGACCACGGTAAAGGCCTTTACACACTTTATGCGCACCTTGACAGTTATAAGGTAACAGAGGGACAGGCAATAAAACAAGGCCAAGTCATTGGCCTTGCCGGGTCTACTGGCCGGGCTACAGGTCCGCATCTGCACTGGGGGGTCAGCCTTCTGGGCAAAAGACTGGATCCTGCAGAATTGATGGCCTTGCTGGGCACCTGAACCTGTTGATTTTCGGAGTATTCCATGACGGACGAGATAAATTTTTCAAGTACAGAAAAGGCATTTTCAGAACTCAGATCCATAGTGGCCCGTCTCAGGGCACCTGACGGATGTCCCTGGGACCGGGAGCAGACCCCTTCGTCTATGAAGAAATATATCCTGGAAGAGGCCTATGAGCTGTCTGAGGCCATCGACGAGAAAGATTCGAAGTCGATAGCGGAGGAATTGGGAGACCTCTTTTTCATGCTGCTTTTGCTGGCGGATATTTATGCAGAGGCCGACATCTCTTTTCTGGACCGGGCCTTTGCCGGCATAGCTCAAAAGATGATAAGGCGCCATCCCCACATATTCGGAGATGTGAAGGTGAACAGCATAAAAGAAGTTGCTGCCAACTGGCAGGCGATCAAGGCCAGGGAGGCCGAAGAAAGGGGAGAGAAACACAGCGTCCTGGGACATCTGCCCAAATCACTGCCTGCGCTTCAAAGGGCCTTTCGAGTTGGAGAAAGGGGTTCCAGGGTAAACTTTGACTGGGTCGAAGCAGAAGATGTATGGGCAAAAATGGAAGAAGAAGAACAGGAGCTCAGAGAGGCCATTAATACCAGATCAAAAAAAAATATTGAGCATGAAATAGGAGATCTTTTGTTCACTGTGGCCAATATGGCTCGACTGCTGGAAATCAACCCGGAAGATGCTCTTCAAAAAACCATAGGCAGGTTTGTATCACGTTTTCATATCATGGAGGACATCATCAGGTCGAAAGGAAATGAACTTGCCAAGTGCCCTATTGAAGAAATGGAGGAGGCTTGGTCCCAGGCTAAAAAGCTGTAATTAAGTTCAAAATCAACACGTCCTGAATCAGCACATGACAGGATATAAAGGTTTTGCCCGCAAGAATAAATTCTGGGTCTGCCTTCTTGCCCTTGGGACTTCTTCCGTATCAGTTCAGCTTATAATGATTCGGGAGATAATGTCCACCTTTGGCGGCAACGAATTGGTCATAGGCCTCGTGCTGGGGGTATGGCTTTTGTTTACGGGTCTTGGTAGTGCTCTTGGCGTCCCTCTGGCCCAAAAAGCAGGTCCGGAACGGATGCTTTTTGCAGGTCATATGCTGATTGGAGTCTTACCTTTTTTCCAGGTGTCTGCGGCTCGCGCCCTGCCACTGCTCTGGGTGCGGGGCGAAATGCTCGGGCTGACTTCGGCCATTATCTCAAACATCTTGATCCTTATCCCATTCTGTCTCGTCGCAGGGATTATGTTGCCTCTGGCAGGGGCACTGCTGAAGGGTAATAAGAATACTGCAAGCAGTGTGTATATCGCCGACAATCTGGGAGATATTGCCGGTGGGCTCCTGTTCAGCTTTATCCTTGTTTATACTCTATCCCACTGGGACAGCCTGGCGATCCTTGGAATGCTGAATCTGCTTGCCGGTGCCATGATGACCTCGTATGCAGGCCTTCCGCTTCTGGTTTTGGTGGGGTTCGGCATAGTGGCGGCCAGACCCCTGGATTTCTCCACGCTCTCTTTACGTTTTCCCGGTCAAAAACTGATCGTACATAAGAACACACCCTTTGCCCAGCTTACTATCTCTGAGACAGGTGAGCAAATCAACGTCCTGCAGGACGCAATCCCCCTGTATTCAACCGGCGACCTTGATATGGAATCACTGGTCCACCTCCCTCTCTGTCAGCTTGAACAAGGAGCGGATATCCTTTTGATCGCAGGAGGCGTCTTTGGAAGCATTGAGGAGATTGCCAAACACAGACCAAGGCGCGTTGATTATGTTGAGCTCGATCCTGCTATTCTTGACCTGAATAAGCTGATTGACAAGAGACTTCATTATCCCTTCGTTCAGGTATATGTTGGTGATGGGCGTCTCTTTGTAAAGCAGACAGCAACAAAATACCATGCCATTATTATAGACCTTCCGGACCCGGAAAACGCCCAGCTTAACCGCTTCTACACCAAGGAGTTTTTTTATGAGGCAAAATCTGTTCTCAAAGATAACGGGATACTTGCCTTTACCCTTGTGGGCGCTGAAAATTATCTTGAAGAAAAGGGCCTGGCTGTAAATCGTTCAATTTATACCGCGCTGAGACATACCTTCAAGCATGTTTTAGTCTTTCCCGGAATTACCCATTATTACCTGGCTTCCGATTCAGCTTTGAACACCGATATTGCAAGGGTACTGGCCAGACGTCAGATAGTTACAAAACGCCTCGTAGATTATGAACTGCCCAGCATGACGGATCCATTCCGCCTGGATATTCTCAATAGTCTTCTTACTGAAAAAAAGGTCTCGCCAAACAGGGACCTTTCTCCCTCTGCATTCGGGCACTTTCTGGACATGTGGATGAAGAAATCGGATAGCCCGAAGACGCTTCAATACGTTATGTTTATTTCGATCCTGGTATTTGCTGTCTTTGCATGCCGCAGAGATATACTTCACTTCACGATTATGACTTCCGGATATGCTGGCATGGCATTTGAGTTGTCCCTTCTTCTCCTGTTTCAGATTATATACGGCTATGTATATCTGCGAATCTGTGTCTTTGTGACCCTTTTCATGATAGGATCCGTTCTGGGTGCTTTTGCATCCGGAAAATTAAAAAAAGACACTTTTTGGCAAGTTCTTGCTACTGAATCGGCCTTTATCGCACTGGCCGCACTGGCCTGTTTAGCTACTATTACCGGGGTCGGTGCAAAAGGCCAAATTTCTTTATTTGCCATGCAATATATCGTGATTCCAGCCCTGATTTTTTCCGTAGCCTTTGCAACCGGATGTCAATTTTCCGCTGTCTCTCGCGTGGCCAGGGGCACATGGGCGGAGATTACAGGACGACTTTATATGGCAGACCTTGCGGGTGCGGCCTGCGGTACGATATTGACAGGACTGTTATTACTACCCAAAATAGGAATTATAGGTGTTATGACCTCAGTAATGACAATAAAAGTACTTAGTCTTGGATTAAATACATGGCAGAGAAAATGAAAACAGGCCGCAGAGATTTTATGAAAACGGCCTTTTGTGCAACCTGTGGTACTTTGCTGTTTCCTTGGGAATGCGCAGGGGCCAAAGGGCATTTTTCTTCAACAGACCCCCATGTAAAAGAGGCATATTTTTATAAAAAGCTTGGCAACAAGATGGTCCAGTGCAACACATGCCCCCATGAATGTGTCATTTCACCGGGCACCCGCGGAAAGTGTCGCACAAAAGTCAATATCGGGGGAAAACTCTTTTCCATCTCCTATGGTAATCCGTGCGTGGTACATGTTGATCCGGTTGAGAAAAAGCCGCTTTTGCATTTCTACCCTGGAAGCAATGCATTCTCTCTCGCAGTAGCCGGATGCAATTTTTGCTGTCTGAATTGCCAGAACTGGGAAATATCTCAGACCAGCCCGGACAAGACCCGAAATTACAATCTGCCTCCTGACGAGGTTATCCAGAAGGCCTTGCAATACAAGTGCAGGGGCATTGCATATACATATTCCGAGGCCACGACCTTTTATGAATATATGGTCGATATTTCGACAAGGGCAAAAGATGCCGCAATAAAGAACATCTGGGTGAGTGCGGCATATATTAAACAGCCCGCCCTGAACAGGCTGTGCGATGTGATCGATGCAGCTAGTGTCAACCTGAAAAGTTTTTCAGATAAGATATATCAGGATCTAAACGGCGGACACCTTGAGCCTGTCCTCGAAACCTTCAAGACTCTGCACAGGCGAGGCGTTTGGATGGAGATAGTCAACTTGGTAATTCCGACTTATACAGATAACATGGAAATGATAAAAAAGATGTGTGGTTGGATTGTAGACAATCTCGGGCCTGAATATCCTCTTCATTTTTCACGATTTTTCCCCCAGTATAAGCTTGTCCATCTGCCCCCTACGCCGGTAGAGGTCTTGGAACAGGCCAAGAATGTGGCGTTGAAGCAGGGACTGAATTACGTTTATATTGGTAATGTGCCTGGTGGATGTGACAAGACGGTTTGCCCTGGTTGTAAGCGTACGGTGATCCAAAGAAGGGGTTACGCCCTGCTGGAAAACCATGTGGAACATGGAAAATGCAAATTCTGTGGAACCGCAATCAGTGGGCGATGGGATTAACGAAAATGATCAGAACCTCAATTATGGTCCTTGTCGTGGCATTGTTTTGTGCCTGGACAACGGAGTGTTCGTGCGCCGCTTCCGACGAAGCAGGTCATACAGTGCGTCCAGCGGCGGTCGCTGGCCGCTTTTATCCCGATGATACTGAAGATCTTCATAAGACAGTCAGGACCCTTTTAAGAGATGCCTCTGGTGTTGACGTTAAGGAAACTATACGGGGGCTGGTCTCTCCTCATGCCGGATATATTTATTCAGGTATTGTCGCGGCCGCCGGATACAGACAGATATCCCCATCTATCAGGACAGTAATATTAATTGGACCTAGCCATCGATTTCCTTTAAAGGGGCCGTCTATAGATTTAGTGTCAGCCTATCAAACCCCCCTGGGAGACGTCAGTCTGTCACAACTTGCTTTTAAGCTCTGCAAACTGCCTGTTTTCGAGTCTGCCCCCGAAGCCCATAAGATGGAGCATTCTCTTGAGGTTCAGCTCCCTTTTCTACAGGTTATGCTGAAAGATTTTGAAATTGTGCCTATACTGGTAAACAGCGGAGATCCCCGGGCCCTTGCCTCAGTGATTGCTCCATATATTGATAATAATGTCCTGGTAGTGGCCAGTACGGACCTTTCTCATTACTACTCTTATGAAAAAGCGGTTTCCCTGGACAGGATCTGCATCAGCACCATGACCAATGCAGAGTTTTCCCGTATGCCGCTGTGTGAGGCCTGCGGTAAACAGGCAGTTATGACTTTAATGCATATTGCAGAATTAAAGAACTGGAATGCAAAATTGATCGATTATAAAAATTCTGGTGATACTGCAGGAGGCAAGGATAATGTTGTGGGGTACGCTAGTATTGCCTTTGTGGACAGGAAAGAGAGGTTACAAAGTATGAAATCGTCCCTATCTGATCAGGATAAAAAGGCCCTTCTGAGGCTTGCCCGCTCTGCCATTGAGGCAAGGCTTTTAGATGGCGTAAACGTGGAAAGGCCAGAGCCGTCTCACATTCTTAATGAAGACAGAGGTTGCTTTGTTACGTTACATAAATACGGGCAACTTCGGGGGTGTATAGGAACCATAGAGCCTGTGTGTTCTCTTGTTAAATGCGTGGAAAAAAACGCTCAAAATGCAGCTTTCAAAGATCCAAGGTTTCTCGGTTTGACTGCGAATGAGCTGCCCGAGATAGACATTGAGTTGAGTGTGCTTTCCGTGCCGGAGAGACTGAATTACAAGAACGGAGAGGAACTAAAACGCCAGCTTCGACCTCATGTCCATGGAGTGATTATGTCTCGTGGAATACACAGCTCAACCTTTCTTCCTCAAGTCTGGGAGCAATTACCGGACAAGGAACAGTTCCTTGAGAATCTATGCGTCAAGGGCGGCATGCAAGCAACTGCATGGAAGGACCCGGCAACCAACATCCTGGTATATCAAGCCGAGGTGTTTGGCGAAAAGGATTTTAAATAATTATATCATTTACGCCTTGGGTGGTAGAGATATAAAGAAATTTTACTTATAAATCTTCATATGACAGCTGCCGGTGACAAGGAATGGAAGAAAAAATTAAAAAACCATAATATCAATCAGTTGTAAGCTCAACAAGATGATAAATTGAGATCTTTTTCGAATCTGTCTGTCTTACGGGCCGGCCTTTCTTCTGTTTCTTAGACGGCGTCTATCTTTCTTAATGGAAAGATAGACAAATATACCGTCTCTTACACTTTCACGGCGATCTTGACGATTTTTTCGTCGTTCCCTTTTCAGCTTCTGCCTGGCATAAATACCCTCTTCCCCCTTTGAAGAGTCCAGGTTGGCTGGATTTGAACCTTTAACTACGATATCCATAGAAAAATCCTTCATGCGTCTGTATTTTTTAATCGGCATTATGGGCAAAATACTTTAGTTGAAAGTAACTATTCAGATATCTGGTTGTCACAGCATCCACTAGTTTTCTGGTGAATTTTAATATGTTCTACCGATCTGCCGAGAAATATGATAACCTTTTTATTCCGGCCGCTTTTATATGCTGAATTAATGCTGTATTTTGGTCAACTACCACCGCCATAGGCGTTGGTTTTGACAGATAAAATAAAAATTTTATAATGACGATTCTTTAATGAAACGCTATATGGAGTAAGCAAAAGGGGAATAAGTGTGCTAAAAGTTTCCATAGATAAACTTGATCCCGGAATGAAACTCGCGAAGCCTGTGATCAAAGGTAACATGATTTTGGTCAACAAGGATATAGAACTAACAGAGACGTTAATAAAGAAGATACAGAATATAGGAATTAGTTGTGTCTATATTGATGCCCCAACTAAGCAGAGTATATCGAAAGAAGAGGCACTGCAGCAGCTGGACTGGAGATTTAAAAAAGTGGAAGACAAGCCCTATATGAATATGTTAAAAAGGCTGGTAAGGGAACACATAGAGGGCTTGTATGATTGACATAGAAATAAAAGATTTCCGCAGGAGAGTTGAAAATATCAACAGTCTCCCAACCATACCAAATAACCTGAAGCAGATTTCAAAAATCATAGAGGATCCCTTAATATCCTTGAGAGAAATTGGTGATTTTATATCTAATGACCCTGCACTGACTACTAAAATTCTCAAGATGGTTAATTCGGCGTTCTATGGGTTTCCAGGCAGGATATCTTCTGCATCTTTTGCAACGGTACTCCTGGGTTTGAATGTTATAAAGGGTCTCCTTGTCGGATTTTCTGTATTCGAGGTTATGCAGAATACGATGTTGGGTCTCTGGGAACACTCTCTCGGGTGTGCCATCACAGCGAGGTCGATTGCCAAGAGGAGGGGAATTAAGGACTATGATGATGTTTATGTCGCAGGGTTACTCCATGACATAGGGAAAATCATTTTATTCCTCGAGTATCCTAATGAATATAAAGAGACAATGAACAAAGCCAAACTCAATAATTTTACGATAGTTGAGGCGGAAGGGGATCAGTTTGTTGCTGATCATGCGGAGGTAGGTGCCTGGTTAGCCGAAAAATGGCTCTTCCCTCGCAACTTGATAGAGGTCATAAAATATCATCATATTCCACAAGTCTCAAAAAATGCATCTATCGAGACCGCAATTGTCCATTCAGCCGATGTTTTTATGAGGGCAAAAGGCGTGGGTTTTGCCGGCGATCCCTTTGTGCCCGAGTTAGATCCGGTAGCGTTCGAGATGCTTAAATTGAGTGAAACAGACATAAAAGAGATACTGGAAGAAATGGAGGATTTCATGGTGTCAGGCAAAGAACTGCCTCAGTAATTATTAATTATTTTCGCTCAAAAAAACCGATCTGCGACGTTGCTTTGATTCCCAGGTTTGCCGGTCCCTTGCGCGCGGGCAGGTCATTGCTAGATTAGGATAGATATTTTTTATTCCGACAATTATGGCATTTGTGTCGAGAGTTTTTGATCGGAGTCAGGTTTGGCGATTTTTGCGCTATAATTAATATATTTATGCATACCATTGCAGTTGTTTCTCAATATATTATTTCAACAAATATCATAGAGGGCGTCCTAAAAAATTTTTATAAGACGCTCTTTTTCAGCAAGATAGAGCCTGCCCTGGATTATATATATAATTCTATGGCAGATCTAATGATTGTGGCTATTAATATGGACGATTCTTTTTCCATAAAGGTACTCAATGATCTAAAGCAAGACCCCATTTTTAATCGATTGCCTGTTCTTGCTGTTTTGCCCGATCAATTTGATATATCCAATTGGGACCCCTCGTTTGCTGAAGATTATATCTGGGAAACCGACCTTGAAAGAGAACTGCTGGCAAGGGTTAATTTATGTATCCTCAGATCGAACAGGATTGTCGAGATCAATTCTTTAACAAGGCTTCCGGGAAGTATTACAATAAACAGGCAGGTACAGGATAGGCTTGATAAAGGCGAGGATTTTGCTTTTGCATATGCCGATCTTGACTATTTCAAACCCTTCAATGACTATTACGGCTTCACTCGTGGAGACCAAGTTATAAAGATGACCGGTCGTCTTATCCTGAACATCGTAAAAAATAAGCAGCACAATAATAGTTTTATCGGACATATAGGGGGCGACGATTTTATATTTATAATGGATTCAGATTTTATAGAAGAGACATGTCAGGAAATAATAGATGCCTTTGATAGAATTATAATATCCACCCTCTATAACCCCGAAGACAGGATAAAGGGCTGTATAAAATCCATTGATAGACAATACCGAGTAAGGACATTTCCCGTAATGACTATTTCAATAGGGATTACATGTAACAAAACCGGGATGTTCTCACACTATAGCGAAATTACTGAACGGGCATCTGAGATGAAAAAATACGCAAAACAGTTCAAGGGCAGTTGCTATCGATTGGATAAAAGAAAAATTTCTTTTCACAGTAATCAGGACTTACAATGAAACCGTATCCTGAAAACAGATTATTCTACGTCTTGTTCTGTTTTTTGCGCCTTCTGCATAATCATAGATTACGAAAAGGGTTGGAAATCTTATCACAAAGACTTGCTTAAGCCGGTACTTGGTCAAAAATTTTTTCTATTTTTTCGGAGAGTTGATCAATGGTGAATGGCTTTTGGATAAAACCATTGCGGCCACCATCCAAAATTTTAGATGCCTCCTTATCTACACTGTAACCACTTGAAAGAAGAAACCTTATGTCGGGATTAATCTCTTTTATCCTGTAATAAGTCTCTGCGCCCCCCATACTTGGCATAACCATATCCAGAATGACGATCTGTATCTGCTCCTTATTTTGTCGATAGACCTCTATCCCTTTTTCTCCACTTCTGGCAGTGAGTACATTATAACCAAGTATACCTAGAATCTCTCTGCCAACTTCGACAATCATGTGTTCGTCATCTATCAGAAGGACAGTACGAGAGTCTTTGTTGACTTTAACCAATTCTAGTCCGTTTATACTTTTCTTTTCAGAGGCGGGTAAATAAATAGAAAATGTGCTGCCCTCGTTTTCCTTGCTATCAACAGTTATAAAACCCTCATGATTTTTAATGATTCCATAAACACAGGCAAGTCCTAAACCTGTACCCTTGCCTATGTCCTTAGTGGTAAAAAATGGATCAAAAATCCTCTGTTGGGTTGCCTCATTCATACCAATACCTGTATCAATTACGGAAATTTTTACATATTTGCCGGGCGGCACATTATAGTGATGGCCAGAATCCTCATCAATTATCAGGTTTTCTGTGCGAATATACAGATCTCCGCCCTTGGGCATTGCCTGTGAAGCATTGATATAAAGGTTGAGCAGGACCAGCTCCATCTGTTTTTGATCGACTTCCACGGTCCAAAGATTTTCTTCATGTTTGTTATGAATTTTAATCTGTTTCTGAGTAAGTCCGAACATGCGGTTTTGATTCTGTATAACTTTGTTCAAATCAGTGGGTTTTATTTCGTATTTGCCTCCTCTGGCAAATCCTAAAAGTTGTTTGGTAAGATTGGCCCCTCTTTGAATGTATGTTTCGATGTCTTTTAGCTTCTGAAAGTTGGAATTACCGGAATCCATATCTAAGAGCATTAAGGATACGTTCCCCTGGATAGCCATAAGCAGATTGTTAAAGTCATGGGCAATACCTCCTGACAAAGTACCAAGAGATTCCATCCTTTGGGCATCTTGCAACTGAGCTTCAAGGCGTTTCCTGTCAGTTATATCTCTCAAGACACCATAGGCCCCGAGATATTTGGGGTTTTCTGCGGTTGGTTTATCATACATGCCGGTGGATTTTAACTCCATTGTCAAATATTGGACACCACAAAGATCAGGACGATTATTGTCTTTACAAACCTTTATTCTCAGTTCACCGCGGGAGACACGTTCGGCAGTCCTTCTCTCATTAAAAAAGAAACGGGCCTTTTCCAGATCCCTTTGATAAACAAGGGTAGTGTAGTGTTTTCCGATAAGTTGTTCGGCCTTAATCCCTGTTAAGTGTTCAACCACAACACTGATAAAGGTAAAATTACCCTTCTTGTCCAGAGTATAAATAATGTCAGGGGAATTTTGAATCAGGTACCGGTAACGTTTCTCTGACTGTTGCAGTTTTCTATTAATATAGCGGTTTTCGCAGGTCAAAACCTTTTGTTTTATGGCGTTTTTACCTTTTGTGAGTAACTCTTCAGATTCAAAGGGTTTTCTAATGTAATCATAAGCCCCTTTTCTGAGCGCCCTTAATGTCGATTCCATGGATACATGTCCTGTTATGATGATGACCATGGTGTCGGGATAATTCTGATTTATGCAGTCCATGACCTGAAAACCGTCCATGTCCGGTAACACTATGTCCAGAAAGACAAGATCAAACGCGTTTTCTGCCAGACATTTTATGGCTTCATGCCCGTTATTGCTCGTATGTACTTCATAGCCATTATTACTTAACAATAGTTTCAAACTATCACACATGCGGGGTTCATCATCAACGACCAAGATTCTGGATGTGGACAACATGCTTTATCTCCTCTGTAAAATCTGATTCCACTGAAAGCCCCTATTAGCTGGATTGTTAAAAAAATTTTCGTGATTGCGACATATAGCCAGGTGTTAAATTATTACAAAAAAATCGCGTTTTTTATCTGGAGCTTTTCCCCGAGTACAATCCATTTTGAAGTGAAATTATACTTTCTGTTCTGTTACCATGGGTAGTCGTATTTTAAAACTGGTGCCTTTCCCCTCCTCGCTTTCATAAGTCAAAGTCCCATTAAGTGATTTTATGATTTCATAAACAATGGATAGGCCTAATCCGAAGTGTCCATGTCCCTTTGAGGTTACGAAGGGCTCGAAAAGTCGAGGCTTAATTTTATCGGAAATACCGGGTCCCTCGTCGGTGATCGTTATCTGCACATATCCGAGGTATTTTCTGTGTTCAGACCCCAACTCGTCTTCAAAATAACTTGGAATATGTCGGGTTTTGATATAAAGATTTCCTCCCTTAGGCATAACTTCAACGGCATTCTTGACGAGATTTATAAAGACCTGTTTTAGACTATCTCTTTCCGTTATGATCATCGGTAGTTCATTTTCGAGATCCATGTGTAACTTAATATTGGAATGCTGTGACAAAAATTCTGTCATAATTCTCATAAGATCTGACAGTAATCCGTTAATATCCACTGGTACAAAGTTGCAGACTCTTTTTTCGGAAAACGTAGTCAAGGACCGGAGTATCATGGTGATACGATCAATTTCTTCATTGAGGCACTCAATCTCTTCTTGGGCTGGATCCTGTGCAGACAACTTCATTCCGAGAATTTTGAGATAATTTTTCATGATACTCAGGGGATTATTTACTTCATGAACCACTTTCCGGGCCATGTATAATGATGCAGCTAACCGTTCAGATTGAATTCTGTTAAGCTGATTCCGTCTCACTTGATCCACATGTAAGGCGAGGGCTACGTTATTGCTAAACATGTTCAAGAGCATGGAGTGCTTTGAAAGGTGAGAAAATTCAACCTGATCCAGTCCAAGGACAATGACACCTACATATTCACCATGTGCGAGCATGGGAATGCATAGAATGCCCTCTTTATTGACAAATCGAATGATTTGTTCGTCTATAATAATTGGTTTGGCATCTGCAAACCCGGTAAATGATTCGAGAGGCTTACCTTGAGTGAGGCAGCTCGTTAATAAGCTTTTATCCGCTTCCATGGGAATGACAATGTTATCATTTATGAAAGAGCTATTTTTTTCTTCGGTGGTTTTGCAGATAAGACCCTTTTTCTCATTGTCATAGAGGAAGAAAAAGACGGATTTTATATCAAACAGGACCTTTAGGCCCTGGTAAGCTGCTCTTACGATCGTATCTTCATCACTTGACTGAAGGAGATTTTGAAGTGTTCCGGTTAAGAGGGAGAATTCCCGGACTTCACGTGCCAAATCTTCGTGCCCCCCCTGGTCTTTTTCAGAAAGGATAGCTTCAGGGGACTTTGGCGACTCAATTTCTATGCCCAATAACTGGGCCACATTTTTCAATTCTCCTTCGGCCGAAGATAACAACTCTTCAAGTTGGGATCTGCTGAATCCAAAGAGCTCTCCTGTAATATTATAGTCTTTATCCTGTTGCTCAACATGGGATAGGGCATTGGCTACATATACAATCTGTACCAGTGGGAGGGCGTTTAATATTCTTTCTTTAGGTTCGTGATGATACAGTAATGAATCTGCCATAAAGGATTGAAGGTTCCATCGCCGAATCAGCCAGGCCCCAACTTCGCTATGGGTAGCACCAAGTTGCTTGTCTTCCGCAAAAAGAAGATCGTTCTGACCCTTGCAGGTCTTAAGGATTTCTCTATACTTTTCTGGAAAATTGACCCAGAAAACCAATTTTCCAATATCATGTAAAAGCCCGGACAAAAATGCTTCATCAGGACGGATATAATGGGTTTTCTCCGCGATAAACTTTGCCACCATGGCACATTTCAAAGAGTGCCACCAGAAAAACTTCAGGTTAAAGACAGAGTTTCCCCTGGTCTGATTAAAGACCTCATAGACTGACGTGCATATAGCAATATTTTTTATGGCATTAGTACCAACGAGTACTACGGCCCGATGCATATTATCAATTCTATTAGGCAATCCGAAATGGGCCGAGTTGACCAGGTTCAAAATTTTGCCGCTTAGTGACGGATCATGTTCAATAATCCTGGAGACCTCTTTGAGGTTTTCCCCATCTTGTTCACATGCGTTAATCAGTTTTAGAAGAATAGCTGGGAGAGTCGGCAGATGCCTTTGCGTTTCTATCTGTCTAAATAAGGATTCTCGTGTTTCCATTCATTTGGACCCTCCCCATCTATTTTTTTATTAGAAGCCAAATCTATAGGCAGAATCATGTTTTGTACCCCGTGTTCTGAAAGAATAAACTGCCCGCCCGTTGGAGAAATAAGCATAGATGATATGTATAATTACCTGTTGATTATTTACATTGAGACTCAATTTTCTTTATAGTGTCAGTGCGAAGATGTTTACCACTGTCAGTCAACTTAACGGCTGCTTGTTATATATTCTTTAAACCCAAATTATTCAGCACCAAGTCAACAGGTACTGCGGTGACAAGTATTGTTAAGAGTTGATTGTGATTGCCGTACACACACCTTCCACTGAATATTATATCCAGAGGTCTCTTGAACCAGTGAAACCAGCGGTCCATTCAGTTTTAATGGCGAGGAAAACGCTCTCTCTCGCTGCATTATCCCCGGAGTCACCCCCCTATGGTTCAAACAATGCCGTAATATTCTAATAGCTTTTGATTTTTGCTGGCGAAATATTGACTACCGCGCTCAGAGCTATAGGTCAACCCTTTATGGCCTTTGAGACCAATAAGCCATTGGCGTTGCTTTAGGAGTCCTGAGGGCACTGAGACAGATTGCCTGTGGCAAGAGACCACGCTAGGTAAGTTGCGTGTCTATAAGTACAGTCAGAT
>Ga0180431_10003923_pt1 | contig 18771 bp, 21 predicted proteins | sample SS_ome_11_FD_132459 | JGI IMG/M metagenome (GOLD analysis project Ga0180431, IMG submission 132459) | Hypersaline lake sediment archaeal communities from the Salton Sea, California, USA - SS_1_MS_1 metaG | ecosystem: Environmental > Aquatic > Non-marine Saline and Alkaline > Hypersaline >... | reverse complement strand
TGCGGTGAAATGCTCAGGGCCCAGATGACCGACGTGCCGCTACCCGAACCGGAAGCCACAGCAAGGCCTTGGGCCCAGCCTCGGGCTTTGGACGTCTTGCGTTGGCGCCTGGACGCGCCGCACCTCATCGATCGAACGCTGATGCGGATCATGGGCCTGCTGTCGCGACGGCGTATTCTCGCCGCCTCGGGCCTTGAGCACATCCGGCCGGAGATGGATCCCTTCATCCTCGCGGCCAATCACGGATCGCACCGCGAGGCACTCGATCTGCCGGCTTTGCTCGCCCTCCAACGGCACGGCAAGCTTGTGTATTTTATGGGGGATTGGAACTTCAGGCTATATCCTGGCCTCAATCTCCTCTACCGTCGTTCCGAGACGATCACCGTGGTTCGCAAGCCAATTCCCATCTGGCCGCTGGATCGGCTTCGCCCGCTCTATCAGGAATCGACCAATGCGCTGCAAAGGACGCGCATGTTTCTCGAGAAGGGACGATCGGTCGGGGTCTTCCCGGAGGGAACAGTGAATACCGATCCGGATCGTCTGCTCCATGGTCACTCGGGCGCCGCATGGCTGTCCCTGCGAACCGGCGTTCCGGTTGTTCCGGCGGGCATCGTCAACGTCTACGCTGAGAGCGGTCGCGCCCTCGGAATCAACGTGACCTTCGGACCGCCCATATTCCCTGCCACCAATTCCGTTCCGAAGGCGACGCGTTCGGGGGTAAAGGACTGGCACGCCACCATTATGCAATCGATCGCGGCCCTTTGCGGGAAGGATTGGGCTCCGGAGAAAGGAGCGACAGAGCATGTTGCGAATTGATCAGATCGACGTGGCCCATGTCGCCACCGAGGCGGAGCGCCAGGAGGTCCTCTCGGTTCTGCGCACCACCTATCTCGACGAGAAGGGCTGGGCGACCGATGTCGATGCGTTCTTCTCCGAGGATGACCGCGACAATCCGGATATCGACTGGCTGATTGCACGCGTGGACGGCGAGGCCGCCGGTGTGCTGCGCGTCCACTACGACCCGCCGCTTGGCACCTATATCGAATACGGTCTTGAGTTCCTCGACCCCAGCCTCAATGTCGAGGAGTTCCTGAAGAAGAACCGTGTCGCCGAGATCGGCCGCTTTGCCGTCACGCCGGAGTTTCGCAACAAGGTCGTGCTGCCGGCGGCGCTCATGAAGGGGGCGACGATCGCCACCATCAAGCGCAATTACACCCACTTCGTCACAGACGTGCTTGAGGACGATCCGCACAGCCCCTACGGCTTCCACACGCGCGTCCTCGGCTTCAAGGTCGTGGCGACGCACAAGACCGGCGAACTCCTCTCCGAGAGCCGCCGGCTGACACTGCTCCTCGACCTGAAGGACTGCTACCGGCGCCTGCGCCAGCGTAATTCCTGGTTCTCGCGCTACATGTTCGAGGGCTGGCAGGCCGACATGCACCAGCAAATGGCCGCCTAGGCAGCCGGGAGGAGGCGGCCGGTTTTCGCCGCCTCCGCATCGCCGCGCGCTAGTGCTCGCCCGTCTTCCCGAGGATTTCGTCGGCCGCCTTGTTGAGGATGTCGGCGACACGCTGCTGATCGGAATCTGTTCCTTCCGTTGCCGCCACGATAAGCGCCCGCAGACGTCGACGCGCCTGATCGAGCCCTTCGGACGCCTCGGAGCGCTGCTCGTTCGGCCGTTCGCCCCAACTGCCTTCGGCCCACTCGAACCACTCGCGCGCCTTCCCCATCTTTCGGCCGAAGGCCTCCATCTGTGAAAGAATCGCCTCAACGGCTTCGCGGTTCTCGTTGAGATGCGCCCTGCCAGCGTCGGTGATGGCGTAGGTCTTCTTGTTGCCTTCGGCCTCCGAGGTGACGTAGCCGGCCTCCTCGAGATAGGTGAGGGTCGGATAGATCACGCCGGGGCTGGGGCTGTAAAAGCCGGCCGAGCGCTCCTCGAGCGCCTTGATGATGTCGTAGCCGTGGCGAGGAGTTTCCTCGATAAGGGCGAGGGTGAGGAGGCGAAGGTCGCCGTCCTTCAACATGCGGCCGAAGGAAAAGCCGCCGCCGCGCGAACCGCCCATCCCCCAGCCGAACGGGCCGAAGCCGCCACGATGGCGATGGCGTCCGCCGAAGGCATAGCCTCCGGGTCCGCAGTGATGATGTCGATAATGCATGTGATGTGTCCTGTATGTCTTACGATATATCTTAAGTGGGTCGCCACCTCGGAGATGCAAGAGGGCGGCAGTGAGTTTCGGATGAGGCGATGTCCAGCGACGTGATCGAGATCGGGGAGGGTGTTTCCATCCGCGAGGACGAGTTCAGCGAGACCTTCACGAAGGCCTCTGGACCGGGCGGCCAGAACGTCAACAAGGTGGCATCCGCGGTGCAGCTGCGTTTCGACGTCCGCAACTCGTCGCTGCCGGAGGAGATCAAACACCGGCTGATCCGGCTGGCGGGCTCGCGGATGACCGGCGAGGGCGCGTTGCTGATCCGCGCGGAGCGTTTCCGTACGCTCGAACGCAATCGCGCCGACGCGCGCCAGCGGCTGGCCGCCTTGGTCCGGCGTGCCGCTCAGCCCCCTAAGCCGCGAAAGGCAACACGGCCACCGGCATCGTCACGAAAACAGAGGCTGGAGGCGAAGACACGCCGCTCGGAGGTCAAGAGCGCGCGATCCAAGCCTCGTGTCGACGACAGCTGATGGCGGCAAACCCGCAATATTGTTGACTTCTCAAGAAAAACACGGTGCTCTCCGGGCAATCGCCCGCCCTTCCGACCGCGGGCCCATCAGGGAGAGAAGCATGCGCAGATTCGCTTACGCGCTCGTCGCGGCCGCCATTGCGAGCCCAGCCTTCGCGCAGGACGTCACCGTGGCGACCACGGCCATCGTCGAGCACCCGGCACTCGATGCCGTGCGGGACGGTGTTCGCGACGCCCTTACCGATGCGGGCATCGAGTTCGAGTTCCTCTACGAGTCAGCCGGCGGCGATCCTGCCACCGCCGCCCAGATCGCGAACCAGTTCGTCAGCGACGAGGTGAGCGTCATCGTCCCGATCTCGACGCCTTCGGCCCAGGCGGTCCTGAACGCGACCAGCACGATCCCGATCGTGTTTGCCGCCGTGACCTCGCCGACGGCTGCCGATCTCGTCACCGATCTCGACGGCGACGGCAACAACATCACCGGCGTATCGGATCTCACTCCGGTTGCCGACCATGTCGCGCTCATGATGGAGATCATGCCGGACCTCTCGACGATCGGCGTTCTCTATAACGCCGCCGAAGCCAACTCGTCCTTCCTTGTCGATATCCTCAAGGAAGTGGCGGCCGACAACGGCATCACCATCGTCGAGGCGACCGCCGACAACAGCGCCAATGTGCAGTCGGCCGCGGCCTCGCTCGTCGGCGACGTCGACGCCATCTACGTGCCGACCGACAACACCATTGTCAGCGCACTCGACGCCGTGATCGGCGTTGGAGAGGACGCCGGCGTGCCGGTGTTCGCGGGCGATACGGCGACCGTTGAGAATGGCGCGATCGCGACGATCGGCTTCGACTACTACCAGCACGGCCGCGACGCCGGCGCTCTGGTGATCCGCGTCCTCAATGGTGAGGACCCGGGCACGATCCCGGTCAGCTTCGCCGAGGGTGGCGACCTTGCCGTCAATCCGGCGGCTGCCGAGCGAATGGGCATCACCATTCCGCAGGCGGTGATTGACCGCGCCGACATCGTCGTCGAGTAAGGCGGCGAGCAGACTCCAAGAAACGGCTCCTCCCTCATCGGGGAGGGGCCGCCCTGCCACGGGCGTGGGGGCGCTGCTTGTGTGTTGATCGAGCGCGCCTGATGGCGCTTTGGGGGGCCGGTGCGTAATCCGACGACCGCGATCTGGTCCGCTGTCGCGGTTCTGGCGGCCGGGGGCCTGTCCTGGCTGCTGCTCGACTGGCTCGGCGCCTTTGCCTTCTGGAACGCCATAGAGATCGGCCTCGTCTACGGTTTCGTGGGCCTTGGCGTCTTCCTCTCGTTCCGCGTCCTGAACTTCCCCGACCTCACCGTCGACGGCTCGTTCCCGCTGGGTGCGATGGTGGTGGCGGCGCTCCTGATCGGCGGCGATCCGTTCTGGGGCAATCCGTGGATCGCGACGCTGGTCGCCTTCGTGGCCGGTTGCCTCGCCGGCCTCGTCACCGCGGCGCTCAACGTCGTCTTCAAGATCCTCCATCTTCTGGCGTCGATCCTGACGATGTACGCGCTCTATTCGATCAACCTTCGGGTGGGCGACGGCCGGCCCAACCTTTCGGTCCGCAACCTCGACAGCGTGGTCGACGTCATGGACGGCGTCGGCCTTCCCTCGAACTATGTCGAGCCGACATTGCTCCTCGTTCTCCTGGTCATCGCAATCGGGTTGCTAACCTGGTTCCTCACCACCGATTTCGGGCTCGGCATGCGGGCGACCGGCATCAATCCGAAGATGGCGCGCGCGCAAGGCATTCCGACCGGCCGCAACATCTACGCCGGCATGGCGTTGTCGAACGGCCTCGTCGCGGTTGGCGGCGGTCTCTTCGCGCAAACCGCGGGGTTCGCCGACGCCACGTCCGGAACCGGCACGATCGTCTTTGGCCTTGCCGCCGTGATCATCGGCGAAACGCTTCTGCCGTTCCGCGGCATTTGGATCCTCCTCGCCGGCTGTGTTTTCGGATCCGTGATCTACCGCCTTGCACGCCAGTCGGCGCTCGAATGGGACGGCATCTGCGTCGGCAATTCCTGCTTCGAGGTACTTGCCTCCGACCTCAACATCATCACCGCGGCGATCGTCGTGCTGGCGCTCGTCTTGCCGCAACTCCGCTCGTGGAGCCGTAGCCGATGATTACGGTCTCCGAGCTCGAGGTCGTTTTCGGCCAGGGGACTCCGCTGGAGAAGCGGGCCCTCAACGGCGTCGATCTCAAAGTGAAGGACGGCGAATTCGTCTCGATTATCGGCTCAAACGGCGCCGGCAAGTCGACACTTCTCAACGCGATCGCTGGCGACTTTCCGCCGAGCCGGGGCACGATCGAGATTGGCGGTCGCGACGTTTCGGGCTGGTCCACAGCGCGTCGCGCGGCCTGGGTGTCGCGTGTCTTTCAGGACCCGCTGGCCGGCAGTTGCGCCGACCTCACAATCGAGGAGAACCTCGCGCTGGCAGCCGCCCGCGGCACGCGGCGCGGCCTCAAGCGGGCGCTGACGCCGCGGCGGCGCAGCACGTTCATCCAACGCGTCGCCGAACTGGGACTTGGCCTCGAGTCCCGCCTGAAGGACCGCATGGCGCTCCTTTCGGGCGGTCAGCGTCAGGCGACCGCCCTGCTGATGGCGACGCTGTCGCCGTCGCAGGCGCTTCTTCTCGACGAACACACCGCCGCCCTCGATCCCGGCATGGCCGAGTTCGTGATCGAGCTCACGCGCCGCATCGTCGCCGACGAGGGGCACACCGCCCTCATGGTCACGCATTCGATGTCGCAGGCGCTCTCCGTCGGAACCCGGACGATCATGCTGCATGAGGGCAAGATCATGCTCGACGTCAGTGGCGAGGAACGGGACTCCCTCACCGTCGAGGATCTTGTCGCCAAGTTTCGGCAGATGCGCGGTCAGTCCCTCGACGACGACAAGCTCCTCACGAGTTGAGCCGAACAGGCCAATCACGACCAAGTGTCTGGCGACGAGCGCGCTTCGCGGGCTTGTGATTCCAAATCCGATGCTACCGTCAATAGGTAGGTGGCAGCGGGGCGTGGCCAGCGGTCACTGGTCCCGACACGTCAAAGAGAGGGACAGATATGACCTACGCAGGCACAATGGGCAGCTGGCTTTCGCGCCGCGCCGTCGGCTTCGCAGCGATCGGCGCCTTGCTGCTGGCGGCCGTGGCGAGCTTCGGCACGCTGGCGACGGCGCAATCGCCCGACGAGCACTGGATTCTGCCCGCCGCCGAGCTCGATCCCGCCATGAGCGGCCAGCAGCGCATCGTTCTGGCCGGCGGCTGCTTCTGGGGCATCCAGGGCGTCTATCAGCACGTCAACGGCGTCTCGAGCGCGCTGTCCGGCTACGCCGGCGGCAGCGAAGCCGACGCCAGTTACAGCACGGTTCTTCGCGGCGGCACCGGCCACGCCGAGTCGGTAGAGGTCGTCTTCAACCCGAACGTCATTTCGCTCGGTGAGATTTTGCGGATCTTCTTCTCCGTCGCGCACGACCCGACGACGCTGAACCGCCAGGGTTCGGATGTCGGACCGCATTACCGCTCTCACATCTACACCACGAGTGCCGCGCAGCAGGAGGTGGTCAACGCCTATATCGCGCAGCTCGACGCTGCCGCGATCTACGGCGATCCGATCGTCACGCGCGTCGACAGCCTTCCGGAGTTCTTCCCGGCCGAGGCCTATCATCAGGACTACCTGGTGGATCGGGGCCGCTACGATCCGAACGGACCGAACATTCGCTACCTCGAATACTGGGATCTGCCGAAGATCGTAAACCTCCAGAACGTCTTCCCCGAGCACTATCGCTCCGATCCGTTGACGGTGGCCGAGACCCGGCCGGAGCTCGCTCCCTAGCCCGGAACCCGTGTTTCCTCCCCTGGGCCACCATGGCGCGCCGCCTTCGGGCGGCGCGCCTGTTTTGGCGGTTGCCAGCGATAGATCCAGTCATAGCGGCCGATCAGGCCGCGCCCGCCGATAGCCCGCATTATGAGATTGCGCATCGGCGCGGTGAAGGCACCCATGTGATAGAGGTCCGCCGTGGCATTGGCCGAGCGCCAGACGCGCTTCACGCGTCGTTGCCTGGCCGCCTGATAGCGCTGCAGCGCCTGCGGTGGGTCTTCCGGATCGGCGGCGAGCATCGCCGCCAGCACCGCGGCGTCTTCGATTGCCATGGCCCCTCCTTGCGCCAGATAGGGTGTCATCGCGTGGGCAGCGTCGCCGAGGAGCGCCACGGGACCGGCCGCCCAGATCCCGTTCGGCCGAACCGTGGCGATCGCCCAGGCTCGCCAGCCGTCGCCCGCCGCCGAGATGAGATCACGGATCGGGCGGCCCCAGGCCTCAAAACGTCCGCCAGTCTTTGGGCTGTGTGATGCTTCTTGATCGCCCGACATGTCCCGAGTGACGATCACGACGTTGAATTCGGCGCCGCCGCGGACCGGATAGTGGACGATGTGCCCGTCGCGGCCGAGCCACAGCCCGACGCGATCCGGCGCTACCGTCTCCGGGAATGCGTCCTTGGGAATGAGAGCGCGCCAAGCGGTCCAGCCGGTCGCCTTCTCCTCCCTGGCGCCGGGCATCAGCGGGCGTATGTGGGAACGGATACCGTCGGCACCGACGAGGACGTCCGCAGCGTGTTCGATCTGCCCAGACGCCTGATCGGCCATCACCGTCAGCCCCCTCCGGTGAAGCGCGAACTCGACGACCTCCTGGCCCGTTTCGAGAGCTATGCGTTTGTCCCGTTCGGCCGCACGGGCGAGCACCGCCTGAAGGTCTGCCCGATGGATGGTCAGATAGGGGAGGGCGTGCCGCTTCTCGAAGCGCCGCCCGAGGGGCATCGTGACGATGCGGCGGCCGCGGCGTGTCCGCACTTCAAGCGCTTTCGGCTTGGATGCCAGCGCCTCGACCTCGGCCTGAAGGCCGAGATCACGGAGCACGCGAAGCGCATTCGGCGTGATCTGGATGCCGGCCCCGATCTCCCGGAACGTCTCGGCGCGCTCGGCAACACGGACGTTCAGGCCCTGGGCGGCGCAGGCGAGGGCGCAGGTTAGCCCGCCGATGCCGCCGCCGGCGATCAGGATCGATAGGGGGCGATCGGAGGCGATGGCCGGGCCGTCTATCCGACCAACTGCCCGGTAACGCGGTGGCCGGGCGGAATTGTCTCGCTCGGCTTCAGGTCGGGATTGAAGCGGTACCGTGTCGAGCAGTACTCGCAAACCGCGTCGTCGGAATCCCCGAGATCGATGAAGATGTGGGGATGGTCAAAGGGCGGCAGCGCCCCCATGCACTTGAATTCGCGCACGCCAATCTCGATTGTTTCGACGCCGGCGTCATTCTGGAAGTGGGGCACCATCGCGTCGGCCATTGAGATCTCCGCCGGTTGAATTCGATATGCGGAACCATAGCCTCCCCGCCGACCGCCGCCAACGCCGGTTCGGGTGCGGAACCGCCGCACGGTTCGTTTCGTTGACCGGTTCTGTGTTATGGCGACCGAGCTAAGAGCAGCAACGGCCGAACAATGAGCGTTCACACACTGAAACCGGCCACCGAAGCCCTGTCCGATATCGGGCCGGTTTGGCAGCAGATTCGTCAGGAAGCGGAGGCGATCATCGCCGCCGAGCCCGAGCTTGCGAGCTTCGTCTACGCCAACATCCTCAACCATCACTGCCTCGAGGAAGCGATTGCCCACCGCGTCGCCACTCAGCTCGACCACAGCGACGTGCCGGCCGACATCATCCGCCACGCCTTTGCCGAGGTGATTTCGGCCGAGCCCGAACTCTCCGAGATCTTCCGCATCGACATTGCGGCGGTCGTCGACCGTGATCCGGCCTGCACGCGGCTTGTCGAGCCGGTGCTTTATCTCAAGGGCTTCCAGGCCATTGAGGCGCACCGGCTGGCCCATTGGCTCTTCCGCCAGGGCCGCAAGGACCTTGCCTTCTATCTGCAGAGCCGGGCTTCGAGCGTCTTCCAGACGGACATCCACCCGGCCGTGCCGATGGGGCGCGGCGTCTTCCTCGACCACGCCACCGGCCTTGTCGTCGGCGGAACGGCGGTCATCGAGGATGATGTCTCGATGCTCCAGGACGTGACGCTTGGCGGCACCGGCAAGGAATCGGGCGATCGTCATCCCAAGATCCGCCGCGGCGTTTTGATCGGCGCCGGCGCCAAGATCCTCGGCAATATCGAGGTCGGTGAGGGGTCGAAAATCGCTGCCGGCTCGGTCGTGCTGAAGCCGGTTCCGCCGCACTCGACCGCGGCCGGCGTGCCCGCGCGGATCATCGGGCAGGCCGGCGCCGAGGCGCCTTCGCACACGATGGAGCATCGCCTCGGCGAGACGGACTCCGCCTGAGCCGGCAAGCGCTCTATTCCCAACGCACGCCAACGACCAAGGAGCAGGATTTGAACGCGACAGAGATTCGCAAGCTTGAATCGTTCTTCCAGCGGAAGTTCCAACTGCCGACGATCGAAGTGCGGCAGCGCCCGCGCAAGGACGACTCGGCCGAGCTCTATATCGGCGATGAGTTCATCGGCGTGCTCTATCGCGACGAAGAGGACGGCGAGGTCTCATACAATTTCTCGATGGCGATTCTCGACATCGACCTGGAGTGACACGCCGTGCCGCGATGGCACAGCTGACGGCGGCGACCGTTGCTTAACGAAACGATAACCATAGTGTCCGACACGTGACATTCGCCGTAAGGCATTGAATTTACGAGAATAGACGTTTGGCGCCCGCGCGGGAATGACGTTTGCTGAGTGATGGGTTGGCCCCCTTGGCCCCCAGCAATCGGAACGTCATGCGTGAAGCCTTCATTCTGGCCTATGCGACTGCAGTAGGCTTTGCAGCATCGGGCGCGACATCGACGCTCGTTCAAACCGTTACCGGCCGGCCGGTCGCCTTCGCGGCGCCGGAAGGGGGTTATTGGCGCCTGTTCCTGGCCGCCCTCAGCTTCATGGTCACTGGTCCCTATATCGTTGCCCGGACGACGTTCCGCATGGCAGCCGAACGAGGCAGATCGTTCGGCCTCGTCGGGGGTGGCCTTGCAGTCGCGCTGTTGTGGAGCATGTGCTCCGGCATCGCCATTCTCGGTTTGGTGTTGTCGCTCCGCGCCGGATAGGCTGCGGCCCGGTCAAACGGCGAGGGCACCATGCCGATCTACAGCTTCGACGACGTCGGTCCCACGCTGCCCGAGTCAGGCACCTTCTGGATCGCTCCAGACGCCGACGTCATCGGCCGCGTGACGCTGGCCGAGGAAGTGTCGATCTGGTTCGGCGCGGTGCTGCGCGGTGACATCGAGCAGATCTCGGTCGGCTATCGGTCGAACGTCCAGGATCAGTGCGTCTTTCACACCGACGAGGGCTATCCGCTGACGATCGGCGAGAACTGTACCGTCGGCCACCGTGCTCTTCTTCACGGCTGCACCATCGGCGACAACACGTTGATCGGCATGGGGGCGGTGGTGATGAGCGGGGCGACGATCGGAGCGAACTGCCTCATCGGCGCCCATGCTCTCGTGCCGGAGGGAAAGACCATCCCCAACGGCTCGCTCGTCGTCGGCGTGCCTGGCAAGATCGTGCGACCGATGACGGATGAGGATATCGCCCGCAATGCCGCGGCCACCGAGCGTTATGTGAAGCGCTGGCGGCACTACGCCTCGGCCGGGTTCTCGGCGATCGGCTGAGAAAGGAGGGCCGACCCGCGGCGGAGCGGGCCGGCCCGAGGGCGCGATCCTTGGGGGCAGGGACGGATCGGCCCAGTCTCGCGTTCGCTATTCCCCGACGAAACCGATCGCTCCGCCGGCGATCTCCACCCAACGCCCGGTGTGCCGCTCCGACTGGCGCTTCACGAACTGGTAGGGAGCCTCGCTCCACAGCCGAACGTGAGGGTCGAGATTGTCGAGGACGAAGTCGCCGCGGTCGGTGCGGACGGTGAGCACGGCGTGTCCCTCGCCGTCCGGCCGGATGACGACTGTGATCAGCAGCGCGCTGAGCGGCCAGCCCTGCTCGGCGAGCAGGCGGCGCTTCAGCAGAACGTAGTCCTCACAATCGCCCGCCAGCGACGGATAGACCCAGAGTTCGGGGACGCCGAACATCTCCTGATCCGTCGTTGGCGTGATCGCCTCATTGACGACGTTGTTTATGTAGACCAGCTGAGCCCAGCGATCCTCGGTCAGCGAAACCGGCTCCACCGATGCGCTGCGGACGTCACATTCGTCGGGCCGCTCAATACAGAACTGGTAATGTCCGATCGGCTGCGAGGTTTGCATGCCTACCGGCATGAAGACAGAAGCTGAATGTGCGCCTGCCGAAGTCATCGCGGTACACATTATAGCAACACTGATCGCAACGACGGTCGAAACCGATTTCTTCAGCACGGTAGCCCCCCGACTTCATTGTCGTGGAGACTGACACGTTCGGTTTTATTTCGAGCAAAATCGGTCGCTTCGACTTAAGTCGAATTGGCGCAGACTCGTTCACGGATGATCAACCGTGATGGCGGGGAGCTTAGCTGCCGGGGCTCGCGGCGAGGCCGTCTTCCAGCGAATCGGGCGTTTGAAGGACGGCAAACTCGATCGCGATCCCTTCCTCCGAGTGACGCACGACAGTGGAGCGGATGGCGCCGAGGCGGAGCGGTGAGCCCACGGGCGGCTTGTATTCGAGCGACAGGGCCGCACCCGAGAGCGAGAGGTCGACAATCCGCGCCGTGTAGGCGCGGCCGTCCGGCAACGTCACCTTGGCGGTAGAGGTCGAGGGTGTGACTCGCTCATGCCGGCGGTCCTCGGCAAGGTTGAGGTGGTAGCGATTGGCGAGCCAGGTGAGCTTCGCCGCCATCTTGTCCTTCTTGCGCGGCGTGCTTTCGATCGACATCGCAAATCCGCCCTCGAAAAGCCTTGCGATGCGGCCCTCGATCCGGCCGACATGATCGAAATAGGCAATCACCCGTTCGCCCAGCGCGCCGACAACAGGGGCAAGCACGGCACAGCTGCCGGGCGACATGTCGATGGTTTGACAGGGGTATTCGCGCCGGTTCTCAAGCATGAATCGCCCGAGCAGACTCAGCCGCACACGCTGAAAGCGCCGGCGGTCGTTCAGGGTGACCGCACCCTCGCGGACGGCGGCTTCGCTCGATGTCATCCCGGATCCCGGACTTAGCCGCGCATTGCGCGACTCTACGTTGCCGAGAAGGATGCGTGATTGCAGTTAACAACCGGTTTGCGGAGGACGCTCTGCGCGCGGATGTCAGCCGCTCTTCCCTCCATCGAGCACGATGAAACGATCGCGCCGCGCGGCCGCCTCCGCGATCGACGGCGGCGATTGTACAAACGAAGGTTGTGGCGCCTGGCGTTCGGAGAATGAGGAGTCCTCCGTCGCCAGCAGCCTGTCGCTCACCGGCCGCAGCGTCGTGACCGGTTCGACCCCGAGCCAGTAGGGGACCTCGACCGGCGCGGCCACGCCCATGATGCGGTCATAATTCGGTCCCGACTGGACGAGTGGAAGCAGCAGTACCTCGACGGCCACCTGCCGACCGCGCTCGGCTTGGGCGGTCGCGCCGATCAGGAAGGGCCGACCTTCCTCCGCGACCGTGAGAAGAATGAGGTCGAGCCGATCAGCGCCATCAGGGTGCCAGAGATTCGTGAACCGGGAGCGCTTGAGCTCGCGGCCGAACATGGCGCACAGCCGCGTTCCGGCAAGGCGGAATGGATAGCCCGGATCGGTCGCCTGCAGGATGAATGTGTCACGGAGAATGCTGCTGATCGCGGCGGGTTCCACCGCGGTACGGCGCGGTGCAACGCGGGCGCCGCGAAGCTCGTTCCAATAGTCGAAGAGTGCTCGGCTGCTGTCGTGTTTCATTGCCTGAACTGCCGTTCCGGCCTGCGTCAGCTGTCCCCATTCGGCACGGGCGCAAAGGGCGCTCCGTTTGCGAATGGCACAAATGTCGCCGGCATCGCGTCTCGATACTCGGTCATTGCAGAGGCGGTGCCATCGGGGAGGGAGGAGCCGTCCACGCAATGCACATCGCGCTCGCGAGGTAAGGTTAACGCGCGCAATGCTTTGCCAGCCGGACTGGTTTATGCGACGGTAACGATACGGATCGACGAGGACATCGCCCTTTTCGTCCACGTGTTTGGCTTTCTGGCCGGCGAAGACCCTTCGCCGGCCATTTTTTTTTGCCATTGCCCGGCCGCGCCCGGCACCCTAACTCACGGGGCATGGCCATGCCCGGCGGCTCTGACGGCGAAAAGCGCCAACCCTTCTTCAACATTCCGCCGGTGGTCGTCGCGCTGCTCGCCGTGATGGCGGTCATCCATTTCGTTCGCGTCGCGATTTTGTCGGACGTCCAGGACTATTGGGTGAGAGGGAACTTCGCGTTTTTTCCTGCCCTTCCTGACGGGCAGCTTCCGCTCGGAGAGATTCTCCCTGTGTCGCGAGCCTGGTCGTTTCTCACCTACGGGCTCCTGCACGCCGACTGGGGCCATCTCCTCGTCAATGCGTTCTGGATGGCGGCCTTCGGAAGCCCGCTTGCCTGGCGCTTCGGCCCGGTGCGGTTTCTCCTGTTCTCGGCCGCAGCGGTGATCGCCGGCGCCCTCGTTCACCTTTTCGCCTACGGTGGCGAGGAGATCCCGATGGTCGGCGCCTCCGCTGCCGTATCCGCCCACATGGCCGGCGCGGCGCGGTTTCTGTTCATCGGGAACGAACGGGCCCGCGGTTCATATTGGGCGCCCGCCGCCACGCTTCGCGCCGTTGTCACGGACTCGCGGACGATGACGTTCCTCGGCGTCTGGATCGCGATAAACATAGCAATCGGCGTGTTCGGCAGCGCAGGGGTGGGGGAAGGGCGCATCGCCTGGGAAGCCCATCTCGGAGGCTTTGCGGTAGGGCTCCTGATGTTCCGCGTGTTCGATCCGGTGCCGTGGAACACGAGCCGGCCCGGCCCGTGGAACAGCTGACTTAGCCGGTCTTGCGGTCCTGATCGAGGACGAGTCGCACGGCATCGCCGTCAACCTCGACAGTCCGATAGAAGCAGCTCCGAGCCCCAGTGTGGCAGTTCGCCCCGTCGCCGGCGGTCTCCACCTTCAGCCACACGACATCCTGATCGCAGTCGATTCGAAGTTCCCGAACGCTCTGCAGATTGCCGCTGGTTTCGCCCTTCTTCCAAAGCGCCTGCCGCGATCGGCTCCAGTAATGCGCGGTGCCGGTCGTAAGCGTCAGATCGAGCGCCTCGGCATTCATCCAGGCGAACATCACCACCTCGCCGCTGCCGGCGTCCGTGACGATAGCCGGGATCAGCCCGTCGGCATCGAATCGCGGCCTGAATTCGGTGGTTGTTTCAAGGTCGTGGTCGCTCACGCCTGGCCGGCCCGGCTCAACTGGCGCCCGCGCGGACGAGCGTCAGGAACCGGGTTTGCTCCGCCGGGTCGTCACGGAAGACGCCGGTGAACTGCGTCGTCACGGTCGACGAGCCGTGCTTGTGGGCGCCGCGGATCGTCATGCAGAGATGCTCCGCCTCGATCATCACGGCCGCGCCGCGGGGCTTCAGATGGTCGGAGATGGCGTTGAGGATCTGCGCCGTCAGATGCTCTTGTGTCTGCAGGCGCCGGGCGAAAATGTCGACGACGCGCCCGAGCTTGGAGAGGCCGACGACGCGATCGGTCGGGAAATAGGCGATATGCGCCTTGCCCATGAACGGCACCATGTGGTGCTCGCAATGCGAGGCGAAGGGAATGTCCCGGACAAGGACGATGTCGTCATAGCCGTCGACGTCCTCGAAGGTCCGCTCGAGCAAAGCCGCAGGGCTCTCGTCGGCATAGCCGGAATAGAACTCGCCATAGGCCCGGGTGACCCGGGCGGGCGTGTCGAGGAGACCCTCGCGCCCGGGATCGTCGCCGGCCCAGCGGATCAGCGTCCGAACGGCCTCCTCGGCCTCGGCTCGCGTCGGCCGGCTGACCCGGTCGTCGGTCTCAGCGATCACCGCAACCGGCGGCTTGACGCGTGCATCCACTGCTGTTGCTCCGGGGTGTAGGTGGGGAATAGGCTGCGATTGCGTGACTTTAGCGGCTCGAACCAGCCATTGCCAATGCAAGCTCTACGTCACATTGCGGCGATCGGTTCATTGCCGCCCTATATGTAGGTCGGACACCGGGACAGCAAGAGAAGCGAAGTGAGCGAGCACGCTATCTACGACAGGACGGTCCTCGATCTGGCCGGCAACATCCAGCGGCTCGGCACGCTCGAAGATCCCGATGCCAGCGCCACGGCGCATTCGCGTCTCTGCGGCTCGACGATTCGCGTCGATCTCACCGTCGACGGCGATCGCGTCACCGACTACGCCCACGAGGTAAGGGCCTGCGCCCTTGGCCAGGCTTCGGCCTCCGCCATTGCCGACGCAATCGTCGGCGCGACGTTCGAGGAAATCGGGGAGGCATCAGCGGCGCTCCGCGCCATGTTGAAGGAAGGCGGTCCGCCGCCCTCCGGCCGTTTCGCCAAGCTCGCCGCGTTGGAGCCGGCACGCGACTATCGCGCCCGCCACGCTGCGATCCTCCTGACATTCGATGCCGTCGAGAAGGCCCTTGAGGAAGCCGGCCTTCGGACGGGCGTCGTTCAGCCCGCCGGGTGACATGACCGACCACCGGCGCCTGCCGGAGCCGTTCGGCACAGTGCTTCGCATCCCGCGGCTGATCGGCATCGGGCTGATCAAGGCCTATCGCCTGACATTGTCTCCGCTCGTCGGCAGTCGCTGCCGATACTTGCCGACCTGCTCCAACTACACCGAGGAGGCGATCCGCAAGCACGGCCTTTGGGCCGGCTTCTGGATGGGCCTCGCGCGGTTTCAGCGCTGCGGTCCCAACGGCGCCTCGGGCTTCGATCCCGTGCCGGACGAGAAGCGGGAAGGGGGCCGCTGGTATCTGCCGTGGCGCTACGGCTACTGGACCGGTGCCCATATCGATCCGGCGACCCGGCTGGACTTGCCGGAGTGAACCGCTTATTCCGCGCCTGACGCGGTCGCTGCCAGCGACCTGATGCCCACGCTTACCTGCGCTCGTGTGCAGGATTGAGCCAAAGGAGCGACGATGACCGATCCCCAAGCACGCGACGATTCCGCCCGCCTCGCCGACGGCGAGGTCAAGCTGACCTTCCCGGACGGCGCCAAGCGCAGTTTCGATGCCGGCGTCACTGGCCGCGAGATTGCGGAAGGCATCTCGAAATCGCTGTCGAAGAAGGCGGTCGCCGTAACCCTCGACGGCAAGCTCGCCGACCTTTCCCAGGCGATCGAGGACGATGCAGCGATCGAGATTGTCACACGCGACGATCCGCGCTCGCTCGAACTCATCCGCCACGATGCCGCGCACGTCATGGCCGAAGCCGTTCAGGAGCTTTGGCCCGGGACGCAGGTGACCATCGGCCCGGTCATCGAGAACGGCTTCTACTACGACTTCTTCCGCAACGAGCCCTTCACCACCGACGATCTGCCACGCATCGAGGAGAAGATGCGCGAGATCATCAATCGGGATGCGCCGTTCACCTGCGAAGTCAAGGATCGCAACGAGGTACGCTCGATCTTTGAGAAGATGGGCGAGGCCTTCAAGGTCGAGCTGGTCGATGCGATTCCCGAAGACCAGCAGATCAAGCTCTACCACCAGGGCGACTGGTTCGACCTCTGCCGTGGGCCGCATATGGCCTCGACCGGACAGATCGGCGACGCCTTCAAGCTGATGCGCGTGGCGGGCGCCTACTGGCGCGGCGACGCCCGCAATCCGATGCTGACGCGCATCTACGGCACCGCTTGGCACAACAAGGCCGAGCTCGACGCCTACCTTCACCAGCTCGAGGAAGCCGAGAAGCGCGATCATCGCCGTCTCGGTCGCGAAATGGATCTTTTCCATTTCCAGGAGGAAGGACCCGGCACCGTCTTCTGGCACCCCAAGGGCTGGACCCTCTTCCAGGAGCTGACCGCCTATATGCGGCGCCGTCTCCGCGGCGACTATGACGAGGTCAACGCGCCGCAGGTCATCGACAAGAGCCTGTGGGAGACCTCCGGCCACTGGCAGTGGTTCCGCGAGAACATGTTCATGGCGCGGCCCGCGGGCGAAGAGGCCGAGAGCGAGGATGAGCGCACCTACGCGATCAAGCCGATGAACTGCCCGGGCCACCTGCTCATCTTCAAGCACGGCCTGAAGAGCTACCGCGATCTTCCTCTACGAATGGCGGAATTTGGAACGGTGCATCGCTTCGAGCCGTCCGGTGCGCTCCACGGTCTGATGCGCGTGCGTGCCTTCACCCACAACGACGCGCACATCTTCTGCACGGAAGAGCAGATGGCCCAGGCATGCCTGAAGATCAACGATCTGATCCTGTCGACCTACGCCGATTTCGATTTCGACCACATCACCGTCAAGCTCTCGACCCGGCCGGAGCACCGCGTCGGCTCGGACGAGGCATGGGATCGCGCCGAGGCGATCATGGAGCGCGTCCTGAAGCAGATCGAGGAACGCTCCGGCGGCCGCATCTCAACCGGCATCAATCCGGGTGAAGGCGCGTTCTACGGGCCGAAGTTCGAATACGTGCTCCGCGATGCCATCGGCCGCGACTGGCAGTGCGGCACTACGCAGGTCGACTTCAATCTGCCGGAGCGCTTCGGCGCGTTCTTCATCGACGCCGACGGCGAGAAGAAGGTGCCGGTAATGATCCACCGTGCCATCTGCGGCTCCATGGAGCGCTTCCTCGGCATTCTCATCGAGAACTATGCCGGCCATTTTCCGCTCTGGCTGGCGCCGATCCAGGTGGTGGTCACCACCATCACCTCGGATGCCGACGGCTATGCGGAGGAGGTGAACCGCAAGCTCTGGGCGGCTGGCCTGAGAAGCGAACTCGACCTCCGCAACGAAAAGATCAACTACAAGGTCCGCGAGCACTCGCTCGCCAAGGTTCCGGTGATTCTCGTCTGCGGAAAACGCGAGGCGGAGGAGGGCACCGTGAATGTCCGCCGCCTCGGCTCGAAGGAGCAGCAATCGCTGAAGCTCGATGACGCGGTGGCCGCGCTGACAGGCGAAGCGACACCGCCGGACCTCGCACGCACGGCAAAGGCGGCGAGCGCTGCCTAGAGGCCGGCCTCGACGGCGGGATCGGGCAGTGGTTCCACAGGGTTGACCGCCAACACCTCGACGTCACGATTGAGCCCGGCCGAGACCGTGAAGGTGTCTTCGAAGATGTCGTCGTCGTGGCGAGCGATGGCGACATACTCGCCGGCGGCGAGGACGAGTGTCGGGAACGCGCCAAGCGAGTCGAACAGGATTTCGCCGCCCTGCGAGACAACCGACCACGCGGTATTGGCGAGCGCCTCGCCACCCCGCGTGGTGACGAGCTTGAGCGTGACCTGGGCCGCCTCATGGTAGAGCGCGAGGTCGGTCAATTGGCCGGCCTCGACATCGATGTCGGCCCGGACGATGGCGTTGGTCTCGCCGTAATAGCTGACGACGTCGTATCGCCCCGCCGAGAGCGCCAGGATTTCCTCCGGGCGGATGTCGTCAGCGATCAGGACCCGATCGCCGAATTCCTCGTCAAAGCCCCACACCTCGAAGCGCGCGTTCGACGGATGGATTGGATCGTCGTCGCCGACCAGTGCCCGCAGCCGAAGGCCGCCGGCATTGAGGATCACCCTCTGCGTGTCCGTGTCGGGCGTCACCAGGATCTGGGTCGTGGCGCCCGCCCAGCCATACATCGCATGGAGGAGATAGCGGCCGGGCACGAGAGAAACCGAGGGCGCATTGCCGTCGAGATCGGCGACCAGTCCGTACGTCCCGTCATCGCCGGCAGCGCCCTCGAAAATCTTCCACGAAACGCCGCCACGGAGCGGTTGGCCGCCTTCGCTGAGCACAGCCACAAGCGAGACGTCGACAGGAGGCAGAGGCTCGCCGTCCTCCCCAAGAAGCACGAGATCGAACGCGTCGTCGTTCGCGGCCGGCAGTTCCGGAGCAAAGGCCGCGCCGGGGCCGGGGCCGCCGATCGCCGGCGCATCCGGTACGCGCTCCGGGTGAGGGCGGGGCATCGGTGGTGGCGCGTCGTCCTGGGCGAGCGCCGGTG
>Ga0180431_10003922_pt1 | contig 18772 bp, 18 predicted proteins | sample SS_ome_11_FD_132459 | JGI IMG/M metagenome (GOLD analysis project Ga0180431, IMG submission 132459) | Hypersaline lake sediment archaeal communities from the Salton Sea, California, USA - SS_1_MS_1 metaG | ecosystem: Environmental > Aquatic > Non-marine Saline and Alkaline > Hypersaline >... | reverse complement strand
TATAATATCGCTTTTTTGTTATTTTCAAGGAAATTTTATTATTTCTTTGCGCAGTTTAACGTATTTTTTGTTAAAAAATCGTACAAATTGTTAATTATTAAAGGGAGGCTACTTAAATGGCAGCTAATAATATGACCCAGGCCGTTTACGAACAGCTACTCAAACGCAACCCCGGTGAGGTTGAATTCCATCAGGCGGTCAAAGAAGTCTTGGATACTTTGGGTTCTGTCCTCGAAAAAAACCTTCAATATATAAAAGCAGGCATTCTTGAGCGCCTGGTCGAACCGGAAAGGCAATTAATCTTTCGAGTACCCTGGCAGGACGACAAAGGGGATTTTCACGTAAACAGGGGATTCAGGGTTGAGTTTAACAGTGCTTTAGGCCCTTTCAAAGGAGGCATTCGCTTCCATCCAAGTGTCTATCTGGGAATCATTAAGTTTTTGGGTTTCGAGCAAATCTTAAAGAATTCACTCACCGGTTTAATGATAGGCGGTGGAAAAGGCGGCTCCGATTTCGACCCGAAAGGAAAATCCGATTCCGAGGTTATGCGCTTCTGCCAGAGCTTTATGACAGAGCTTTTCAGGCACATCGGCCCGGATACGGATATCCCTGCCGGTGATATAGGCGTCGGGGGACGGGAAATCGGCTTTATGTTCGGCCAGTATAAACGCATACGCAATGAGTTCACCGGAGTCTTTACCGGCAAAGGACTTGAGTGGGGCGGCTCTCTTGTTCGCACCGAAGCCACTGGATATGGACTTGTCTACATAATGGATGAAGTACTCAAAAATAATGGAAAAGGCATTGAAGGTATGGCTGTCAGCATATCTGGTTCCGGAAATGTCGCTATTTTTGCAACTGAGAAAGTTCAACAGCTCGGCGGAAAGGTGATAACCCTCAGCGACTCAAGTGGTTTTATTTATGACAACGATGGTATTGACCTCGACACTGTAAAGCAGATAAAGCTGGTTGAAAGAAAACGTATCAAAGAATACGTCTCGTCACATAAAAACGCCAAATACACAGAAGGCTGCAGCGGCATCTGGAACGTCAAATGCGACATTGCCCTGCCCTGTGCAACCCAGAACGAGCTTGATGAGAGTGCTGCTGAAACACTGGTTAAAAACGGATGCATCGCCGTAGGTGAAGGTGCAAATATGCCGACCACTCTCGAGGGTACCACAGTATTCCAGAACAATAATGTACTCTTTGTCCCGGGCAAAGCCGCAAATGCCGGCGGAGTGGCTGTCTCCGGGCTTGAAATGGCACAAAACAGCCAGCGTATCCCCTGGACGTTCGAAAAAGCCGAATCTGAGTTGAAGGTTATTATGACGGCAATATATAAAAGCATCAGCCAGGCCGCCAGGCAATACGGCTGCCCGGGCAACTTTGTAGCTGGAGCAAATATCGCCGGTTTTGTCAAAGTCGCTGAGGCAATGCTTGCCCAGGGCCTTGTATAAAAGACAAACCGAAAATTCCAACAAGGGCGTCTGTAAAAAACGGACGCCCTTTTTTATTGTCTATTTGTAGCTGCGCCATTATAATTCGCCCTGATGGAAAAAGAATTAGATACAAATAAAGCTATTCGCCAGCATGTTGAAATGGATAAATTTTTTACCGGCGGCTTTACGACCGCCGGAAAAGAAAATAAACAGGAAAAAACTAAAGCCGGCCAATCAGCTGATGATATAAAAATTGAACTTGAAAAAATTGATGATGAAGTTCGCCGTTGTCGTAAATGCCAGCTCGGCTCGCTGCGAACTAATGCCGTGCCTGGCGAGGGAAATCCGAATGCAAGAATTGTTTTTGTAGGCGAAGGCCCCGGTGCCGACGAAGATGCACAGGCAAGACCTTTCGTCGGAAGGGCCGGCAAACTGCTGGACAAAGTTATCGTTGCCTGCGGACTTAAACGAAGTGACGTTTTTATATGCAATATTCTAAAGTGTCGCCCGCCCGACAACAGAGACCCTCGACCGGATGAGATAATAAGTTGTCTGCCGTACCTCCAGAGACAAATCGAACTGATAAAGCCCGATGTCATTGTCGCTCTTGGTGCTCACGCAGCAAGGACTTTGCTCAATACCAACAAACCGATAGGCCGGTTGCGGGGTCAATTCCACCAATACTATGCCGGCCTCGGCAGGCCGCCAATAAAACTTATGGCTACGTATCATACCGCTTATCTCTTGCGCAATTACTCACAGGACAATCGCAGAAAGCTCTGGGAGGATATGAAAAAGGTACTGGCCGAACTCGGCCTGCCAATCCCGAAACGAAAACAGTAACCCCCCTTCCGCTTGAGAAAGTGTTGAAGCTAAATCAGCTTATGCTAATCATAAGCAATCTTAATAATGTGGTTTTGGCGCTAATTTCGCCCTTTCGGCAAAAATTCTTCTTTTTTAACAAAAAAAATTAAAAATTTTGCAATTTTTCTTGACTTTAGCGGACAGTCCAATATATAATACCTATGATGTGAATGGTGCGTAAGAAGTTTTTTTTAAGGGCTTCTTACAGCGAGAGAGTGGTGAAGAAGAAGAGGTGAGATGAAAAGAGTGAGGAGAGTGTGAAAGCTGCTAAGGAAAAAGTAGCGTTCTTGACGCTGACGCTAAGGCATAAAACAGCAGCGATCTTGGTATTGTTTTTGTTATTTGCGTTAGGCATACCATCGGCACAAGCTGTATTGATCCCTTTTACTATTTTTACTGATAACGGTGACTACAGCGATGGCTCTCAGATAGATTTAAGCGTCGATGTCTATAATGGGGAGGGTGTCGTCAAATTTAAGTTTTACAATGACAGCGCTGTCGATTGTTCCATAACCAAAATATTCTTCGATGACGGCTCACTTCTCGGTATTGACTCTATAGAAAATAGCAGCGGAACCGATTTTGACAGAGCTGTTCCTGGGCCCGGTGAGCTGCCGGGAGGAAACTTTCTGGACCCGCCTTTTGATGCAATAAGAGAGTTTAACATTGGGGCAGATTCGCCGCCTTATTACAATGGTGTCAACAGCCTTGTTGCCGGAGAGTTTGTTTTAGTTACTTTCGATTTGACCAACGGCGGCAAACTAAGTCACGTTCTCAATGAATTAGTTGACGGGACTCTGCGAATAGGAATACATGTTCAAGGATTCCCTGATGGTTCCAGCGAGTCAGCCTTAAACGAACCTGTGCCTGAACCTGCTACTGTTTTGCTGCTTGGCATAGGCACATTAGCCTTATTAAGGAGACGTAGAGTATAGAGTAACAACAACTCGTTTCTCGACAGCTGTATCCTGTCATCAGAAGTGGCACAGGTTAATGCCTTTGCTGTTCGACTACCAGTTGTCAGTCAATATAGCCAAATCCAACCAATCAATGTAATTATCACTGGGAATACTAATATCACAATTAGGATTGTATCCACCCTGACCTTGCTCTTTCAGCCATGTTAACGCCAGAACAGAAAAATCTACAAAGTCCACATTGCAACCGCCGGCAAAGTCACCAACGTAAGCCCAGGAAAACTCAAACGCACCAATATCAACAATTTCAGTGCTGTTACAATCGCCATCTACGCTCCTCGCTCGGGAGTCAAGGTCCAGCGGTATCGGCTCAACAGTATTGCTGTCACCGTCAAGGTCAGCAACATCTTGTGGGACTGCTGTGTTATCGCCGACATCGATGCAGCTCGAGTCAGGTGATAGTCGATGGTTATCGTCTTCTGTGCCAATAATGCCGTCCGGGCCGTTTGGGTCCGCAAAGCACGGGTTAACATTAATATTACCGTCACCCCAGTTGACAAAGCTGGTACCATCATTATATATATCACTTTGGCCGCCCTTTACGTCACAGTAGCTAACATTTATTGTTGACGAATTGTACAAAGCTATTTCATTCCCATCCGATGCCGCATTACTCCACAAGATACAGTTTGTCAGCGTAGAGTTGCTGTTATAATTGTAGATCCCGCGCCCGTACTCAGCCGAGTTGTCGCTGAAGGTGCAGTTGGTTACCGTCGCATTGCTGTCCCAGTTGAGTATCCCACCGCCGCCGTAGTCAGTGTATACCTGGTTTCCACTGAAGGAGCAATTCATAAGTATTGAGTTGCTGTCGCCTTGGCTGGCAATCCCTCCGCCGCCGTACTCGGTAACGTTTCTGTTGAAAGTGCAGTTTATCAACTTCAAGTTGCTCTCAAACTGGTTGAAGACCCCACCGCCGGTAAGGGCCCTGTTCGCGCTGAAGGTGCAGGTGATCAACGTTGGGTGACTGTTTTCGTAGTTGCACATACCCCCGCCGAAATCCGTCGAGTTAGTGGTGAAGGTACAGACATCGAGGAGCGGGCTGCTGCTTTCGTAGTTAAGCATCCCACCTCCATAATCACGACTCGAATTGCCACTAAAGGTACAGTTAGTCACTGTTGGGTTGCTAACCCTGTTGTACATACCACCGCCACTCTCCGCTGAGTTTCCACTGAACATACAGTTGTTCACCGTAGGGTTGCCTTGGTAGTTATGCATTCCACCCCCACGATTGTGTGGAAAATCAGAGCTGTTGGCATTTCCTGCGGTAATGATAAAACCTTCAAGCACTGCCCTTTCATCGGTTCCGCTACCCGTAACAACGTGATAGCTGTTCTCGCTACGGTTGGGATCACCCCAAAAATCGCAGGGATCAAGCCCCTCTGTATCGTTGCCATCAAGATCGCCGCTGAGAATACTCTTGTATTGCTCGATATCACGAGCATTTGGGTCAGGTGTATCGTTTCCAGCGTAGCCGCCCTTAATAGACACACCGCTTATAAGCTGGAAAATGGCGTTTCGGTCTTTGCTGCCATCCGTATTGTTTGAATCTTCATCAGGTTTGTAGATGCCCTGAGCCACTTGTATCTCATTGACATCACCATTCGAATTTGCATCTACCAGCGAATCCTGTAGGTATTTATATGCCTTGGCCCAGCTGGTGCCGTCTTTATTGTCAGGCGTATTGGCATCTACGTAGAGAATCTTTCCTAAAGCGGTTGAGTATTGAACGCTCATCAATAATACTGATATCAGCAGCCAGGGTTTTAGATTCCTTCCGTTGTCTATTTTTCAGCCTCCTCTCTTTATATTGTGGTAACGGTTATTATCAGCTAAAGAAGAAATCCCTTGTAAAGCCTTATAATGACCACAATAGATGCCTTTGATAGTATATGAACTGAATTCTAATTCTATCAGAATGGCTGTGGAATTACAAGAAAAAAACGGTCGATAGAGCAAAATAAGCAATTTTTGGCACAGGGGTGATAAATTGCCTTTACTGCCCTCTTTTCAATGCTTTTGAAGCGAAAAAGTGATATAATGATATGCCTATGACGCCCAAAACCAAGCAAAATGTGGTATAAGATTGTACTTAAACCGCTTGCTTGACTGATAGTGAGCCTTCAGCCCTGTGATGATTGTGTGATTTGCTTTGTCAGTTCCCCTAACAGCACGCGCATTTGCGGGTCATTGTTCTTGGCCTGGCCTATCTTGCTGCAGCCATGCATAACCGTTGTATGGTCACGTCCGCCAAGATGACCGCCGATTTCCTCAAGACTATGTCGAGTCATATTCCTCGCAAGATACATACATATCTGGCGAGGCAAAGTTATGCTTTGGCTGCGCTTTTTGCTCTGCAAATCCGCAAGACGAACGTCAAAATGGTTCGTTACGACTTCGATAATATCGGTAATACTTATATACCTTGCTGCCGATTCGAGTTGTTCTTCCAGTGCTATCTTAGCCAACTGGAGCGTAATTTCTTCTCCAGCGGTAATTGCCACCGCATAGATACTTGTCAAAGCGCCCTCCAGCTCGCGGATATTTGCATGCACTTTACGGGCAATGTACTCAGCAACTTCATCAGGAACACTCAAACCTCGAAGCCGGGCTTTTTTCTGCACAATTGCGACTCTTGTTTCGTAGGTCGGCGGGTCGATTCGTGCCACGAGACCCCAGTTGAACCGGCTGATAAGACGCTCTTCGAGACCCGGCATCTCGCCGGGAGCGCAATCTGCACTGAGGATGATTTGCTTGCCGTTGTTGTAAAGAACATTAAACGTATGGAAGAATTCCTCCTGGCTCCGTTCACGCTCACGCAAAAACTGAATATCATCGATTACCAGATTATCGACCGTACGAAACTGACTCTGAAAGCCGGCCAGATTACCTTTTTCTATCGCCCTGATAAATCGATTAACGAACTCTTCGCAGCTTAAAAATTGAATCACCACTTTATCGTTTTTTCGCCGGCTCTCACTGCAGACAGCATGCAAAAGATGCGTCTTACCCAGTCCCACGTTACCGTAAATGAAAAGAGGATTGTAGGTATTACCCGGCGACCGGCTTATCGCCACGCTGCTTGCATGGGCAAGCCGGTTGCTCGGCCCTACTACGAAATTATCGAACGTATAGTCGGGATGAAGTTTAAGCTTGCGGCCGCGCACCTGAGAGCGTATGGGCGATTTCTCACCGGCCGAAATGCTAAAATCTACGCTGACAAGGTGCCCGGTTATCTGCTGGGCAGCATGGGTAAAGTTGGTTTTGCAGTTGTCACACAAAAACTCAACGGTTGCCTCATCAGGGCACCCTATCCCGAGCGAACCACCCCTTAAATGTAAAACCCTTAATTCATCGAACCACTGGCGGCTGTTGACAGGGTCAAGAGCCTTTGCACGCTCAAGTATATCAGTGAAAATGTTCTCAACTTCCTGAGGTGCCAAACTGCCCTCCTTCGTAAATAACTATGCTGTGCAGACAGCGCTCTCTTAAAACATCCTTGTCGGAATTTTTCATAAGAACAAAACTCACTGCTTTTGCCGCCCAACAAAAACCCTCTCGAACAAAAACAGCACCAAAAGCCTAAAGGCACTTACCCTGTTTGTCAAAGAAAATATTTGGCTTTTTAGCAAAAAAATAAATGAATGCAAAAAGTGGCTGCCAAAAGAAAACACCAAAATTTTCAGACCCATAAGCAAATGGCTCGTTACCCCCAAACCAACCAGCGGCTCTGTGAAAAAAAGAGTCCTCGTGCGAATCTGCTTGATTTTTTCGTAAATATCTGCGAAACTCATACTTTAGAAGATTGTATCTGAAAGGTTATACAATTATGGGACTCTTCACCAAAACGGCTGGATACCTAAAAGAGCATCTGGGAAAAACCAGAGATAAAATCAGCACTTCCTTTTCCACCGTGCTGAGCTTAGGCAAAAAATTAGATAATGAGCTGCTTAATGAGCTGGAAGAGACGCTCATAAGTGATGATATAGGCGTAGAAACTACCGAAAAGCTGATAACAGACCTGCGGGACGCCTTCCACAGCGGGCAAATCGCAACAACAGATGATGTTATCCCGTTTCTCAAGGAGCACATCAAAAGCTATTGGCCGCATCGCGACAGACAATTACATTCGGCCGGAACCGGCCCGACCGTCATTTTGGTCGCTGGCGTCAACGGCTCCGGCAAAACCACAAGCATCGCAAAGCTTGCACACATACTCAGTCAAAACAATAAAAACGTCATTGTCGCCGCCTGCGATACTTTCCGGGCCGCCGCCACCGAGCAGCTTACAATCTGGGCTGAGCGCATCGGCGTGCAAATAGTAAAGCAAAAGCACGGCTCCGACCCCGCAGCCGTCGCCTATGATGCCTGCGAAGCCGCCCTGGCAAGGAATGCGGACTTTCTTATCCTCGATACCGCAGGAAGACTGCACACACAGACCGACTTGATGAGACAGCTTACAAAAATCCGGGACGTCGTCGCACGCAAAATCCCCGGCGCCCCTAACGAGGTATTACTTATTCTCGATGCAACCACCGGCCAAAATGCAATCGCTCAGGCAAAGATGTTCACCCAGGCCATTGACGTTACCGGCATATTTTTAGCCAAGCTCGACGGCACCGCTCGCGGAGGTATTGTCATTGCCATTAAAGACCAGCTTAATATCCCCGTAAAGTTTGTCGGCCTTGGAGAAAAACCGACAGACATCGCCGAATTCGACCCCCAAACCTTCGTCGAAGCTCTATTTAATTAAACAGATAAGAAGATTCAGTTCTTCATCAGAAGCGGCTGACCCGTCGCTTCAACTACGCTGCGCCAAAGCCCACCCTCAGGATTGATAATGTTCTTCTTCGCAACAGCTAATCGAATCGGCACGTGGACCAGATGGTTATTGACAAGGCTGACCAGAAGTTCGGTCTTTCCCGCCATAGCTGCATGGACCGCATTGGTCCCCAGTCTCGCACAATAAATTGAATCGCTTGGATTGGCCGGTGAACTGCGGATTATGTAACTCGGGTCGATATATTTCAGGTTTATCTCAGCTCCCTTTGCTTCGAAGTATGTGCTGATTTTATCCTTAAGAAAGACGCCGATATCACTCAGTTTTTTATTACCTGAAGCATCTACTCCCCCGCAGCTTTCCATAAGCTTCTGCCCCGCCCCTTCAGCCGCCAGAATCACTGCATGATGACGACGCTCAAATCTCCTTCCAAGATGTGCAAGAAGCCCATTTTCGCCATCGAGGTCGAAAGGAACTTCCGGTATAAGAACATAGTTGACATCGTTGATGGCAAGCGCCGTATGTGCCGCGATAAATCCCGATTCCCTGCCCATCACCTTGACAATACCTATACCATTGATGGCATCTTCTGCCTCGATGTGCGCACTTGCAACAACTTCTGTCGCCTTGCATACCGCAGTTTCAAAACCGAACGACCTTTGTACAAAACTCAGGTCATTGTCGATGGTTTTGGGAACTCCAACTATGGCAATTTCAAGCCCACGCTTTTGTGCCTCTGCTGAAATGTCAAGAGCGCCTCTTTGAGTACCATCTCCGCCTATTACAAAAAACACATTTATCTTCATACGCTCTAATGAGTCGACGATTTCACTGACGTGCTCGCCATAACCGCGGGACGAACCAAGAATTGTGCCCCCCTTGCGATGAATATCCAATACTTTCTCAGGTGCAAGTTTCATAAGCGGCATGCCGAATTCCGAAAGGAAACCGCGGTACCCGTACCTGACCCCGGAAATACGTTTTACACCGTAATGGTACCACAGACACATAACTATCGCTCGTATCACATCGTTAAGCCCCGGACAAACCCCGCCGCAAGTAACGATACCGGCATGGACATTTGCCGGCTCAAAATAAATCTTCTCCCGAGGACCTGCCCTCTCCAGCAGTTCACTTCGTTCAAAGTTCCGCACCGGTGCATCAGCACTGGTTTTGATATCATAGAGTACACACTGGTTGTCATCGGTGTAGTTTGCTATGTAATCGCCCATCTCCTTTGACAGAGATACCGGCGACTGGACCGTCCGTTTACCTAACGAACCGATGCTGAAATCGAACTTCTCCATTTTTATTGCTCTTTTAGCTAATAGCATCTGCTTTTAACCGGTAAAAAGTTTACATCCGAAAATAAATATATATTTGCACAAATGTAACCTTTGTATCGGCCTGCAATGCAGCGAGCTTTAACCTCCTGCTGACATAGGACCTATAAAAGCACGCATTAATTTATAAAATAACAATTTTCCCGAAATATGTTTATTTTTTCCCTCTCACCCGGCCGTAACATTATGAACTATGATAGCATTGGTGGTGCCCGCTGCGCCAAGCGGCTGACCCGCCAAAAGGACAATTTTATCCCCAACCTGCGCCAGGTTATCACTGATAATCATCTCCTCAACCAGGTGGGTAAACTGCTCGATATTTTCAGGTATCGGCCGACAGCGAGGTAGTACACCGTAATGAAGACACATCTGATGGCAGCTGCGCTCTTCGGAACTCAACGCCAGAACAGCAGCGTCTATCCGCGCCTTACTCAGCAGCCTTGCAGATGAACCCCCTTGAGACCACACCGCAACTAATTTAGCACCGATATCATCCACAATTTGCCCCACACTCCGGGCCATTGACGCCGTCTGGACCAATTCATCTACAGTAGCACTCTTGGGATGCACATTGACGTTCTCTTCGAGGTAGCTTTCCGTTACACGAGCAATCCGCTGGATGGTCTGTACAGCTTCGAGCGGGTATTTACCAACAGCGGTTTCGCCGGAAAGCATCACCGCATCGGTAAAGTCCATAATTGCATTGGCAACATCCGATACCTCGGCGCGAGTGGCTGTCGGCTTTTCTATCATACTCTGCAGCATTTGCGTAGCAACCACTACCGGCCTGCCCAAATCCCGACACATCTGAGTGATTCGTTTCTGAATGAGTGGCACTTCAGCTAACTCCATCTCAACTCCGAGGTCGCCGCGGGCAACAAGTACGGCGTCACTGGCACGAACAATCTCTTCCAGATGCTCCAGCCCCTGGGGGGTTTCAATCTTGGCTATTATCTTAATATCTACACCGGCCTTACTCAGATAATCTCTCAACTCTTTAATCTCATCGGAACTGCGCACAAAGCTTAGGGCAAGAAAATCCAGCTCTTTTTCAATCGCCCAATCAACGCATTTCCAGTCACGTTCAGTAATTGACGGTGAGCTTAATTTCGAGTCAGGCAGATTAATACCCTTTCGGCTGCGAAGTGTACCTCCGACGATAACCCTGCAAATCGTTTCATTGTCTTTTTGACCTGTCACCTCCAAAGCGATTTGACCGTCATCGATAAAAACTCGCTCGCCTGTATTTACATCCTCAGTAAAACGTTCGTAGTTTGTTCCGAAACGTTTTGCCGTGCCTGTTTCCTCGCCGGCTGCGATGATGACCTCGTCGCCGGCACTCAACATCTGCCCTTCCGGCTCAATCTGCCCCGTGCGTATCTTCGGCCCGCACAAATCACCAATCACAGCCGTCATATTATACTGCTCCGAGCGGGCCAGGTTCACCGCATCTAACAACTCAGCGTGCTCATCGAGCGTCCCGTGCGAAAAGTTCAGACGGAAAACATCCACACCGTTATCAATCAGGGATTTAATTGTACCTGCCTGGTTACTCGAAGGCCCCAGTGTGGCGATTATCTTGGTCTTTATCATTTTCAGGTGGTCTCTATTAGACCTTGGGATTATTACCTAAATAATATGTCTTTGGCAGGCCGCCTGTCAAAGGCATCGCATAATTAACAAACGCTTCCGTCACCCCATTGTCGGTCGAATTGATGAACTCGTCGGGCATCGTTTTCGATGCGCCGGCAACGTTGCGAAGTTCCGTACAACCATATTTTATCGCATATTTTTCCCCATCCCCGACTCGCTTCATCACAATAGAACCGCTTTGTTCAGCCATTGAGCATTTGACCGCTTCCCGGCCGCACCTGCGAGCCTCCTTAATATCGACAGCAGATTGAAATCCGACAAAGCTTCTTTGCATATAACCCAAAGTATCCGCCCGGACGCGCATGGCGCCGAGTTTGTTTCTGATTTGACCGGCCAGAAAATCCGCCAGAATGCCGGAGCCCGATAGCTGAATATTCCCATGTGAATCTTTTTCCTGCTCCTTTACCAGCCTTTCAGTCCAGGTAACTCCGTTCTCATCGCATATCCCCTCGCTTACCGCTACAACACAGCGGTCAAATTTTGTATAAACGTCCTCTACGTCGCCTACGAATTTATCCATCGGAACCGTTCTTTCGGGAAAATATATCAAATGAGGCCCGTCATCATCCCTCTGCCTGCCCAAAGCCGTTGCCCCGGCTAAAAAACCCGCGTGCCTGCCCATTATCACATCGACCTTAATGCCCGGCAGGGCGCGGTTGTCCAAATCATCACCCATCAAGGCACAGGCCACGAACTTCGCCGCCGTACCATATCCCGGACAGTGGTCCGTCACTAACAAATCATTATCGATGGTCTTCGGAATATGAAACGCCCGCATTTCATAACCAACTTCAGCAGCCATAACATTAATAATATGGGCAGCATTGGCCGAATCATTACCACCAATATAGAAAAAGTACCGAATATTGCGCTTCTTAAATACTTCGAAAATCCTCCGGCAGTATTCCTCGTCCGGCTTATCACGGCTCGAACCAAGTGCCGCAGATGGACAGCTTGCAACCCCTTCCAGAACAGACACTGACAGGCTCTTCAAGTCGATGAAATCTTCCCTGATGATTCCCTCTACAGCATGGATTGTGCCGTAGAGATTTTCGATTTCGCTTCTTTTGGAGACTTCTTCAATAACGCCCGCCAGGGATGCGTTGATGGTTCCCGTCGGTCCGCCCGATTGGCCAACTACAGCATTTGCTTTCGGTGCTCCTGCCATCTTTAATGATTCTCCATTAAACTCGTTAACTTAATATCAATTTACTCCCGATTATTATACAAACGCACCTTCAGCACACAAGCACAATTCCACCACTTTATTGCCCTGAGGTTTGTACCTTGAAAAGATATGCCAAGTCTGTGACGAGTCAGTTCTGGAAGATTTCTATTTTATCAGCCCCGAGTTTCTTCAGGCCGGTTAGCTGGTTTCGGCCCAATCTTGCATCGATGATAACGCAGCTGTCGCAGTATTCTTCCTTAACAATTGTACCATAAGCCCGCAGAAAGCTCTGCACTTTGCCGTTTGACTGACTGCTCGCTACCTGCAGCAGCAACTCATCGCCCCTGTATCTTGCTGAGACCTTTTCGCTCAACTCTTTCAGCCCAAAACCCGTTCTGGCCGACACGCACAACGCTTCGGGATACATCGTCTGCAGCATCTCGAGCCGGCCCGCTTCCTTTACAATATCGGCCTTGTTCAACACCTCTAAGACCGGCTTATTGCCGCACCCGATTTCCCCCAGAACGCTGTTTACAGATTCAATCTGCCGAGTCACCTCCGGATTGGAAACATCTATAATATGCAGAAGCAAATCTGCATTTACCGCCTCTTCAAGAGTCGCCTTGAACGAAGCAACGAGATGATGAGGCAGATTTCTCACAAACCCGACCGTGTCACTCAATAGAATCTCAACACCGTGACCGGCCTTCCATTTTCTTGTCAAAGTATCCAGAGTCGCAAACAGTTTGTCCTCAACAAATGCCTTGGCATCGGTTAGTTTGTTTAACAGCGTACTTTTGCCCGCGTTGGTATAGCCGACAAGGCAGATTTTGAAACGCGCTCTTCTGCCTTCTATCTCGCGAATCTTACGCTTATCGATATTAGCAAGTTCACGTTTCAGATCTGTGATTCGCCTGTTGACGAGTCTGCGGTCGATTTCTAACTGCTGCTCGCCCGTCCCTCGGGTGCCGATGCCGCCCACTGCTCCTGCCGCCGGCCCGCCCGCTGCTCCCGTTACCGTATCTAAGTGAGACCACATCCGCGTAAGACGGGGATATGTATATTCTAACTGTGCCAGTCCGACCTGAAGCTTCGCCTGTCTCGTCTTTGCTCTCGTCGCAAATATATCCAGAATCAATTCGCTGCGGTCCAGCACTTTAATTTGAGTGATTTCTTCAAGCTCTCGAATCTGCCCGGGTGAAAGGTCATTGTCGAATATAATGACATCGGCTTTGAATTTTTTAACCCGGCCACCAAGCTGCTCCACTTTACCCTTGCCTAAATATGTAGCTGATTTTATTGCCCGGATTTTCTGCTGAAACCTATCTACAACTACCGCCCCGGCGCTCTCTGCCAATGCCGTTAGCTCTACCAAATCGTCACCGTCACTTCGGCCGGAAAGGACAGCGCCTACTAAAATCGCACGCTCTTTTTTAACCCTCAGCGTCTCGCGAAGCTTTTCCAATTAAAAGTTACCCGTAAAGAATGCTCTTTTTTGCCCACAAAACTAAAAAACGTAACGGCCTATAAGCCCTTATTTTTCTTCTTTATTTTAACATATTTGTCGATATTTTTCAATAAATCGCTAAAATTTAACGAATTTTAATGCGGAAAAACCGTTTTTTAACCCAAAAAATCCCGTTTTTTCCCAGAGAATTAACCCCATACCCTTTTTTGACTTGAAAACACATAAAATTTATATTATACTAATGGGTTGTGAACTTTTTGACGAAGTGAAAGTATAGCCCTTTACTGTATTTAGGTGTGTTTTTAAGATTTTGGAAAGGTCGTTTTTGTATGTTAAGAGTCAAATCACGTACAGGTGAATCCGTTCAGCAGATGATTAGGCGGTTTAAAAAGCTCTGCGAAAAAGAAGGCCTCATCAGGGATATGAAGAGAAATTCATACTATGAAAAGCCCTCGGAGAAAAACCGTCGCCGCCTGAGAAAAGCCCAGCGCATCTCAAGCTTCCAAAATTACTAATGCTTTAATGATTACCTTTCCATCCCTCTAATCCCCATCTCCTGTTTTTCCACTGTAACGCTGTCTCTCGCAGTATTACCTGTGGGGAACCTCCACAACCTTCCTGCATCTCGGACACCGCCCGCTCTTGCCGGCATATCCCCTCGGCACCTTAATCTTCTTACCGCACTGGCAGCTAAACCGGATAAATCCCTCCTCAGCACTCTCTGCCTCGACTACAGCGCTCTCACCCGCCAAGGTCTCTTTCTCTTTCTCGACTGCCTTCTTTTCCTCACCAACCACGCCGGCAGCTTTCGCCTCCTTTTCCTTTTCTTTCTTCTCTTCTTCGGCCTCTTCCTTTTCCCTGCTAAGCTTCTGCAAAAGCGACTTCTCGTCCCTCTCCATCACCACCCATTTCCTCTTCAGCATCAAAACCCCTAAGCCGAACCCCGCCACAAGACCGAAAATATGAGAAGTATAATTTACCCCTCGCACGCCATACGCCGCCGCTGATATATCGAAGATAATCCAAAGCAGAACAATCCAGTAACCTAAAATACTCACACTCACAGGTCGAGGCAGAAAAAAGAAACAGTTTATCGAATTCTCCGGAAAGAATACTATATACATCCCCACAACACCGTTTATCACAACACCCGCCCCGAACGCCGCCGCTCCGCCCAAAAGTATATGAATCACCCCGCCCAAAATACCTAACAGCAGATACACCACCAGGTAAGCCCCGTTACCTATCTTCGAGCACACCGCATTCCCGAAAGGCCACAAAAAAAGAAGATTACCTATCAGATGAACTATATTCACGTGCAAAAAGCTGTAGCTAACCAATCCAATCCCCCAGCCGTCTAAGCCGAACCGCTCTATCTGCTCAGGCGCCTCAAGAGCAAAGATAGACGCCCCAACAACCCCCAAAAGTATCAGCCAGTGCATTACCGGCCGATGGTCATACGGAGCATCTACCTGATAAGGTATAAACATACCTCAAGCTCCCCGCTAACATCACTACTTTCGGCATTCAATTTACCATACCCATCCTACCACCAACCAAACAAACAATCAACACCTGTCCTGAGCAAACAGGCTGTGTCGCTGAACGTATTTGATTTTCTTTTCTAATTCCTGCTCATTATAACAATATCTTTTGTCAAATCCTTTTGTCCATACCTTGTCATTACAACCGTATTTTCTAAGTGTTTTTGTCGCTGCTTTTTTGAATCGGCCAACCGAATAACCGCATCTTTTACTGATACTTTCAACAACAATATGCACATGATTACTGCATATTACTATCGCATAAACTTTTTGACCGAGTGCTTCTGCTTCTTTGAGAATTGCGTTTTTGACTGTTATGCGAAGACTTTTAGGAATCTTTATTTTGTCGTGCTTGAGTAATTCTTTGTTGGATTTCTCTAATTCAGCATTTGCCTCCAGGATGGTCCCGTTTTTGACATAACCTTTTTTATGCCCTTGTAACCATGTCCCGTAGGTGGTCCATGTCGCCATAAAACCAATCATTCTCGCCATTGCAATTCATTCCTCTTTTCTGTTAGCCCCCAGCATGCTGGGGGTTATATAACCTTTTTTCCCCTTGCATTGCAAGGGATTGTATGTTCTTGAACAACAGTTATATAATTCTATTTAAAAAACAATTTTAATGCGATATTTGTTCTTCTATGGTTTGTATTATTTCTTCATAACAATCTGCTATTTCCATTGCTTCACTGCTGCTTGAACATTCTGCTGTCTCATATGGTTCGCAAACAAGTCCGGTTTCCAGGTATTCTGCTGTATAGCGCCATACATTTAAACGGTGATATAAACCATCTAAAACTTGACCAACACCAAGTTTTTTTATATTGCATACTATAGTCTGAAGCCACGCCAATACATTTCCGTTATCTTAAAATCACATAAGGAGTTTTCCGTATGACTATCGAAACAGCCGTTGGCCAGGAACTTCGTTTCTGTCGCACTCAAAAAGGATTGAGTCAGGAACAGTTGGGCTTCGAGGCTTCCTTGCACAGAACCTATATCATATTAACTAGTTAACTAGGGGCTTAATCATGAAACTTGAACTAGAACAAAGGGGAAATATCCATATGGATGAAGTATGGTTTGTAATCGTCGACTCTCAGGCTCCTCCGAGTGATGAAGGCGACACAATCGCAACGATGGAAGGGCTGTATGAAAACCAATATCAGTTTGGACGTATTTTTACAGCTGCTCCAGATTTGCTGATAGCTTGTCAGAAACAACAGCTTGCGTTAGAAAAACTTCTTACAATATGCACTCCAAAAACAGCAGATGCCTATTTCCCATCTCGTCTTATTAACAACGCCCGCGCTTGTACAAAAAAGGCAATAGCTAAAGCAACCAGTGAAACATAAAAGAGATTGAACCATCGTCACAAGGTTTCTCTTACCGTGAAGTAAAGCCTGCTTGCTTCTCAATTGATTGTATTATTTCCTTGTAATAATCTGCAATCCTACGTGCTTCATATGCATTCGAACATTCCTCAACACAATATGGTTCATGAACTTGCCCCGTGTTCAAATACTCCTCCGTATATTCCCATGCTTCCATTCTCAGGTAAAGCGCGTCTAAAATTTGACCAATCGCAAGGCCTGGTAATTTCAATTTGATGTTGTCATTCATGCTCTTACTCCTACAATTAATGCAAGAAAATTCTGTCCCTGTGATAAGCAAGCGCGACTTGATCAGGCCTGAATTTGTCGGGTATTGCGATCTCTTGGCCCTCAATCTCCAAAAGGCCAACCCTGTGTAGTTTAGGTGCATCTATTACTTTTGCTTCTCTGGACAAAACAATTCGGAGATCCTCTTCAATGGCTATGAGTCCTCTATCGAAGGCTCTGTCGTGAAATGCACAAAGTGACAGCCCATTACTTGGATCCGCCCTTCGATTCTTATCGATTGACCATGGAATAATATGACTTGCATTGAGCATCTTACATAAATTGATTTTACAGACTGCACAGGAGTAGTTGTAACTGGATAAAACCGTGTCACGGAAAAATCTCTGCACTAACCGTACACGCGTAATTCTCCTAGCTTCAGTTGGTATATCTGGTTCCAAAAATGATACCTCGAGCGCGTAATCTTCATCAGTTTTTCCAATCAATCTTGCCAGCGATTGCTGGCTTTCAAAAGCAAGGCTTTCCCAATCCTTGTGAAACTCTTCCCATATGTGTTCATCTAGTTTGCTACTGTGCTGTAATCCTTTGACATTCCGTTCTCTGTGAAATGGGTCTAAGCTGGCAAAATTCACCATCTTCATAGCTGCTGCACTTGGTGTTCTCCCTATGTTTTTCGCCATCTCAATAATGTCTGGATTTGCCTTGTGAATACGACCAAATGGAGTCCTGCAGTACAAATTAAAAGCTACTATCAACTCATCACGAGTCCAGTTTTCTCTCTTACTTGCCATTTCTCACTACTCCAAATATACAATGGGATCAAGAAATCCTCTACTTTTTATATTCTGATCTATACACCCGGTTCTTGCAAGTAATTTTCAAATTGTCTCGTCATATATTAGCCGAGCCGAAAACGCTACCGTCAGGATTCCCTACGAACAATTCAAAGTACTGGACAAAGAAGCTCTCGCAAGTCTCTAATGGTTGATTTACACAATAAGCAGCAACGTTCGTATAACATGTCTCAAATTCGTTATAAACACAAAACCGGAAATTATTGTACGTTCGCTTGTTCATCGTATGGGATTTAGGTATTCACTTCATCGAAAAGATTTACCCGGCCATCCTGACATGGTTCTTACCAGACATCATAAGATCATATTTGTCCACGGCTGTTTCTGGCATATGCACAAATGCCGCTACGGCAGGGTGATACCAAAAACCAACAAAAATTTCTGGAAATTAAAACGGGAGGGTAATGTTGCCAGAGATAAACGAAATATTAGACGACTGCGAAAGGAAAGCTGGAAAGTTCTTGTTATATGGGAATGCCAGACTAGAAACTCAGAAAAACTTATTAACAAACTTGAGAAGTTCCTTCTTTCCTAATCCAAAACCTATAATTCCCGTCAAATATAACCTCATTTAACAACAACTCTCTCGAATTGGCTCCCATCAAAGAAACCAACCAAAGCATTCTGGTGAGGCATCCACCCAAAATTATAATCCTCTTTCCACCCCGCTTGTCGCGGCGTAGCCTCTGGCGAAGCCGGGTCAAATCAATTCCCCCCCCCCTCTTTTTGCTCGTGCGTAAGCCCCTGCGTAATACTGCACGCCCCTCATTCCGGCCTACGGCAGCAACAGCAACCAAATCTAATTCCCCTTTTGCGCGGAGTTTCGCTTTAGTACAAGGCGTAATTTGTCTGCCGCACGGAGGCGTTCTGTAGTACATCGAGTACGTGCGGACAAATTTGACAACGAAGTAATCACCCGAAAGAACCACTATTTATGGACATTGTCCCAATCGTAGTTGGAGGTTTGAATGGCCACTCCAGTTCTCATAGTTTACGCTACCTTTGATTTTCCGTCAATTCCTTCTTCTTCAGCCAACTCACGAAGCTTCGCTTCAAGAAT
>Ga0180431_10003919_pt1 | contig 18781 bp, 15 predicted proteins | sample SS_ome_11_FD_132459 | JGI IMG/M metagenome (GOLD analysis project Ga0180431, IMG submission 132459) | Hypersaline lake sediment archaeal communities from the Salton Sea, California, USA - SS_1_MS_1 metaG | ecosystem: Environmental > Aquatic > Non-marine Saline and Alkaline > Hypersaline >... | reverse complement strand
CTCGCGCTGCCTTTCACCACCTCAGTTCGGGATAGGTACCTGGGACAATTCGCCATCGGAAAGAAGTGACCTCTCTCTGCGGCGGCGCATAATACGCTTAGACAATAGGAAACGATTCCTCGCATTGCGGAGTCGCCGCGGCTTTATCGGCGGGAAGATCATGCGGAAGGCATTGACAGAGAAGCGCTAAAGTGCTATACTGATACCGGAATACCACATAAGGGCTGGCGCCGCAGAGGCGCTATACCTTTCCGAGAGGAGACACACGATGTTCTGCTATCAGTGTGAACAGACGGCAAAAGGCAGCGGCTGTACTATCAGCGGTATCTGCGGCAAGGATCCGGAGACCGCTGCGCTGCAGGATGTGCTGATTCATCTGACGAAGGGGATCGGGATGTATGCGCACCGCGCGCGCCTGCTCGGTGCGGCCAACCACGGCGTTGACGTGTTCGCTATCGAGGCGCTTTTCAGTACGCTCACAAATGTGAATTTCGATGCCGAGCGCGTCGCGGGACTGATCCGTGCCGCAGTCGAGATGCGCGCGCAGGCCAGAGACCTGTACGAAGCGGCGTGCCACCAGGTGGGCAAGACACCGGAGCAACTTTCCGGAGCGGCGACATGGATGCCGGCAGAGGACCGGGATGAACTGCTCGCACAGGCGGCCGATATCGGCATTGAGCAACGTATAAACCGGCTTGGCGAAGATATCGCCGGTCTGCAGGAACTCATTACGTACGGCCTCAAGGGTCTCGCAGCCTATGCCGACCACGCCCAGATTCTCGGCCAGGAGAGCGACGAAGTGTACGCATACGTCCATGAGGCGCTGGATTTTCTCACCAGAGAGGACACCACGGCCGACGAACTCATCGCGATGGCGCTGCGCTGTGGCGAGACGAATTTGGAGGTTATGCGGCTGCTCGACGCGGCAAACACGGGTGGATACGGTGACCCGGTGCCGACACAGGTCCGCATCGAGCCGGTCAAGGGTAAGGCCATAGTCGTATCCGGCCACGACCTCAAAGACCTCGAGGAGCTCCTCAAACAGACCGCCGGGACGGGCATCAACGTGTATACTCATGGCGAGATGCTGCCATGTCACGGCTACCCGGAACTCAAGAAGTATCCGCATCTGGTCGGCAACTACGGCGGGGCCTGGCAGGAACAGCAGAAGGAATTCGAGGCATTCCCAGGCGCGATCTTGATGACCACTAACTGCATTCAAAAGCCCCGGGACAGCTACCGGCACCGGATCTTCACCTGTGGTTTGGTCGCCTGGCCCGGTGTGAGCCACATCACCGACCGGGACTTCACACCGGTCATCGAGGCTGCCCTCGCCGAGCAAGGCTTCACTGAAGATGGGCCTGATAAAACGATTACGGTCGGCTTCGGGCATGGGGCGGTTCTGGGGGTAGCCGACGAGGTCATCCAAGGCGTGCAGAGCGGGGCCATCCGCCATTTCTTTCTCATCGGCGGGTGCGATGGGGCAAAGCCGGGCCGCAGTTACTTCACCGAAATGGCCGAGCAGGTTCCTGATGACTGCGTGATCCTCACGCTCGGCTGCGGCAAGTATCGGTTCAACAAGCTCGACTTCGGCGACATCGGCGGCATTCCCAGGCTCCTGGACTGCGGTCAGTGCAATGACGCCTATTCGGCGATAGTAATCGCCTCGGCGTTGGCGGATGCCTTCGACACGGATGTCAACAGCCTGCCGCTTTCGTTGGTCGTCTCATGGTTCGAACAGAAGGCGGTAGCGGTCCTGCTCACCTTGCTGCACCTGGGTATCCGCGACATCCGGCTCGGTCCAAGTTTGCCGGCCTTCGTCGCACCGACGGTACTGAAGGTGCTCGTGGAGAATTTCAATATCATGCCGGTCGGGACTCCGGAGGAGGATCTCGCCGCCATCCTGGGCTAAGCCATTATTGCCTGGATGAGGATGCACCATCCAGATGTGTACACGGCGAGTTGACCTTAGGTAAAAAAAGCTTACTGTGGTACGTTGGTCGCAATCGAGCGAAGTCGCGCGGTGTTTCAGCTACCGCGCGACTTTCTCTTATGACACGTCAACATGGCCGAAGGTTATCACGGCCCCCTGCTCGCGGCCGCGATGCCCATAGCATAATACATCAGATTGCGCCAGAACAGTTTTCTGCGACTATGGGAAGGGCGATTGGCGGTCCGGCGCGAACCTTGAGATCAATACCTACGGAGAGGAGGCCGATGCATATGAGCGACAGACATATACAATCAGAAGCGCGCCCGCACTCGCCGGAATGGGTAGTAATGGTGGTATCGCGCGATCCCGACGGCAATCCGAATGTGATGCCGGCGGGCTGGGGAATGCACTGTTCCGGCAGCCCACACTACATGGCGGTATCAATCGCCTATAGTCGCTATACGTACGAATGTATCCGCGCTACGGGCGAATTCGTGTTCGCATGGGCAGGCGAGGGGCAGGCCGAACTCGTGGAGCAGACGGGCAGCACTTCAGGCCGCGACATTGACAAGTTCGAGGACTTCCGTATCCCTTGGTCGGAGCCGGAAGTCATCGCTGTGCCGCTGCTGGACGGTGCTGCGTCTAATCTGGAGTGCAAAGTGGTCCACGAATATGAGTCGGGAGACCATGCCATCTTTGTCGGCGAAGTCGTTGCGAGCCACCAACCGGAGCCGCCGATCCGCAGGCTCTTCAACTTCAAGCGTGTCTATATGGTCGCCGTGGCCGCCGAGGATTCGGAGTGAGATTGAGCAGTCGGCAGGTCATTGATATTGCGCCAGTTGGGCCTTCGTACAGGTCGTGAGCAAGTAGCCGATGGTCACCTCGTCGCCTTGCTGATGTGTCCCGCCGAGGTCCACGTTGAGGACTGCGTTGGTCTGGATCTCGGAGTAGTACTTGAGTTCCTGATCTTCCCCGAATGAGATTCTGACAGGCTTATCGAACTTGATGAGGCATCCCTTGCCGCTCTCGGCTCCGACCCATATCCCCGTGCAATTGTCCTCTGACCCGAGGATCTCCATCTGGAAGCCGGGCTTGTTCTTGAGGAGGGGAATCTGCTCGGAAAGCGCTTCTACGGCCACGTCCTGGTCGAATATAACTGTCAACTCCTCCTTCACACTCTCCGCGAGGAAGGTATGACTCCGCACCATGCTGACGGGCAGGTCGAAGAGTTTCGAGCTGATGCTGAGTGTACCTGCCGTCTCATCCCATTCGTGATTGACGCTCCAGTAATCGGGCCACTTGACCTTGCCGTCGCCGATTTCGGCGATAACGTGGTGGTTCATGTAGGCAGTGTAGTTCATTGAGCAGATGGCGCTGCCGTACTGAGGAGTCCAGAAGAGAGAGAGGCCACCACCGGTGCGGGGCCAGTATTGGTTCGGCTTGAAACTGATTCGGGATTTGACCCAATCAGGGGCGGTGTGTCCCGTGTAGATCAGCGCGTAGTATGCCGGTCGGCGGATGGCGAAGAACTCGTCGTTGATATTCTCTGTGAAAGTCTCCCCGCGCACGACGGGGAGCTTGCCGGTCTTGTCCACTTTGTCCGGGTAGCTGAGCCAGCGGAGGTAGGAGCCGGTGTATATTGCGCCACTGGCACCGCCCATGAGCCGGCCGTTCGTGTACCACTCGGGGTCGTACTGGCGGTTGACCGCGTTCTTGATAGCCTCAGTATCGCGGAGGATGTTGGCCTGGTCGGTCGGGTCGGCATCATGTCGCCAGAGTCCCGCCTCGGGGAGGACACCCGACATGATAGTCAGGCCGGCTCCGTATTGTGGGTGCTGCCAGCCATACTGGGTGCGATGTGCGAAGTTACTGGCGCCCCAGATGTGGCCGTCCGGCTCCGGTGCGACAGTATGGTTGAAGAAGTCGTAGATGATGCGGAGGCCGTCTCTGGCCGCGTCGTCGTTGCTCCAAGCGTAGTACTGCGCGATCTCCGAACAGGTGAGGCCTTGGTACGTGCAGTCCGGTCCGTAGGCTTCTTCCTGGTAGCCGGTCTTCATGAAGTGGTTGAGGTCGGGCTCGCACATCATCCGGCAATAGTCATGGGCGATGCCCGCGTAGTCGGCCTCTACTTCGCCCACTGCGGCGAGGGCATAACAGGCATTGAGCCAATGGGCCGACTGATTCTCACAGGAGACACGATAGAAGGGATAGCGGTCTATGATATGCCGATAGCCTTCAGTCCATACGGCGCGGATCTCGGGTGAGACAGCCCCTGCGCAGAGGCCATAGGGAAACGCATAATTCTGATTGGCCGGAAAACCGGTAGAGCTGGCGTAAGGGTCGGCGTCGCCCGCCGTGGCATTCTTTAGGGTATCGTCCTCGTGGATACGAAGGAGGTCGGCGAAGGCGGCGAGTATGACACGGTTGAGCAGATGTTCGTCGCCGCCATAAGGATTGACACGCGCAGGGACGGCGTAGGCTGCGGCGAGGTTGTTCGGCAAGCCCGTATGGCTCATTGTGTAGAGTGGAAAGGAGCACCACTTGTCCCAGCGCGGGCCCTTCTCGATGAACTGTTTCCAGCGGTGGAGAGAGCCGAACCAGATGCTGTGAGGATCGAGGTTCTGGCTCTCGAGTGAGAAGCGGATATGTCGCAGTGCTCCATAATTGGGGAAGAGGCCGGCATTGCGGACTGGCTCCTTGAGCAGTTCCTCGAGCTTGGGCGCAAACGAGCGCTCGGCTTCACATTCCAGATCGGTAGGGGAGAAGCGGCGCATGTAGTCCCACGCCTGCTTCTGGAATTTGTGCCAGACTTGGGTGCCATCTGGGAGGAACTCGACGCTGCCACGGATGTTTGCAGCAGTGGTCGCATCGGGGCAGAGAATGAAAGGTACGCCCTGTGACTTTAGGAAGGCGTTGCCGCCCATGGTGAGGTTGACCTGCCACATCGAAGGCATCTCTGCGACGAGGATTTCGCCTTTGGACTGGCCAGGCTCGAAGTGGAGGAGTTCTTTGTCGCGCTCGGTGACGATGACTGTGGCGTCCGAGTACGTGGATACGCTCCAGCTCTCGGAATTGGGTGGGACATAGACGTAAGCTTCGGCAAACTGATCGGGCTTTGTGGCCCAGAGTAGAGTGCGCATCGGCATGAAGCCGAAAGAGATGTCTGGTTGGGTGGTCACGTCATAGGTGAAGTCTCCACTAAGCGCCAGGCGTAACTGGTAGATGCCCGGCTTGGCGTCCGTGACGGCGAAGGTCCATGACTTGTCAATAGCGCCTTGGGCAGGGAACCACTGGTAGTCCCAGTCTAGGTAGTGCTCATCGGCATCGAGGAAGCGTACGAGAGCCTTGCGCAACTTGCCGCTGTCAGTCTCGGACTTGAGTTGCAGGGTGAGTTTCAGCGGGCCGCCATGATGTACGAAGTAGAACGCGGCAGAGCCACACTTGAATGGCCCGTCGAAACGCTGGGGCGCGGATTTGGTGAGGGTGAAGGCGTCCCATTTGGCGACATCAACTGAAGCTATGCAGACCGCCGCCGACAGGATGATAAGCATGAGGGAGGCAGCTATGGTGTTGCGCATGATTATCATTTTCCTTTGAAACGCATGGTGGAGACGGGCGGTGGATGCAAACAGCAATAAGAAGTTCGACGCGGGCAGCAAAAAGCCTGAGCCACGCGTTCGTGACTTGTTTGGCTAGCCGCTGACTTTGGCGATGGTGTCCTGGAGGCGGGAGATGAAGCCGCGAGAGTCGGGGGCGCGGAAGACGGTTGAGTAGTCAGTGAGGACGACGCGAGGGACTCCGGTATCGCGAGCGGTGAGGAGGTTTTCGATGACGCGATCCTGAGGTCTGGGTGAAGCGGGTATCCAGAGATGGCAAGGCTTGCTGGTGGTATTCTGTTTGCGGGCGGCGAGGTTGTGTAGTTCGGCAATGGCTTGGTCGGGGCGGACGTTGCGTTCCTGCCAGGGGACATAGAGGGCGAGTCCATCCACTGCGGATGATTCGAGTAGTTGGCCCCAGTCGGCGGTGCCGGAGTTGTCCATGGCGGTATCTAGGGTGGGCCTTGGCATCACGAGAGAATAGAGGCGGCTGTCCACCGACTGAATGGCGGCGGTGGCGGCCAGAATGAACATGCTGATGCTAAAGCGGCGGAAAGCGCGTACCTGTTGATTGATTTCGCGAGGCATGTGGACATTCTCGGCGGCATAGAAGAGCCGCTGGCAGTACTCGCAGCGACAGGCCCAGGTGGTGCGGGAATTGTAAAAGCTGGGCTCGTCCCAGATGAAACCATGGACTTCGAGCATCCATGCGGCAGTGCGCATTTCGGAAGCGAACCACTCGAGGAACTGTGGGTTGTTAGGGCAGGCCTTCGCACACCGGCGGCCACGGCTGTCAATCTGTAGTTGGGCGCGATGAGTGTCTGTATAAAGGCTGGGAATTGCAGGATCGGGGTCAAGTATCTTACCGTATCCCCAGGGGAGACTGCAGACTTCGAAGCCGATGGTTGCGGCGTCTCGTACGAAGGTGGCGACCTGTCCGGCCTGCCAGCGCATTTCGTTTTCATAGCAGCCGACGAAGAGTGATTGTATGCCCACTTGCCTGAGCAAGTCGAGGTCCACGCGGTTGAGTTCGTTGACACCGCCAGCGATGCAAATGCCGACTTGCATGAGAGCGAAATGCCTCCTGCTAGGTACTGGAGTGTGTTTGTACGGAGTCGGTCGGCTTGCGCGCGACAAGAGCGAATGATGTTCCGATGGGCCAGTTGAACCACCGTGAGCACCATGTCTCGAAACTCAGGATGCGTATAAGTGTGCTGTTCATGATCGGCGGGAGAATCTGAAGGTCGGTGTCCGGATGTTCAGTTGACTTCAGCCGCAATCGCTGGAGCAGTCGCACAGCAAGAATAGGTGGAAACATGAGAACAACTGCTGCAGTTAGTTTCTCTATGCGATAGCCGGTATCCTGTAACTTCGCGATAATTTCTCGACGGGTGTATCTGCGAACGTGGGCTAGAGCGCGATCATGTTCGCTCCAGAGAAAGGGGTGAGCGGGTAGAGTTGCGACCAAAATGCCTCCCGGGCGGAGGACCCGAAAAATTTCACGGAGGGCATGTCTGTCGTCGCGGATATGTTCGAGTACGTCGCAGCTAGTGACTGCGTCAACGGAACAGTCGCGATAGGCGAGGTGCTCAGTGCGACAGCAGGTGAGGTTATGGAAACCGCGTTTTCGAGAGTACTGGAGGGCAATTGGGGCAATATCAGCGCCATGGATTTGGCCTAATGAGGCAAGGGCTTTCATAGTCCCACCGGTGCCACAGCCGGCATCGAGTATGACGGGTTCACGGCCGTCTGATGTCGGGAGAAGGTAAGTGCGAATGAGTTGGGCGACGAACTGCCGGCGGCCGATGAACCACCAGTAGAAATCTTCGAGGCGGTATAGCTCTTCGAACTCGCGATGGTGCATCTGGCCGTCGGGTTCATGATCTGCTGTGGGCATGTGGTGAGATGAATACCTTTTTATCGAACTGATGTTTGCAAAATTGGCGTCAGTGTGCTAGGATAGTGGTATCAGTTGCAGCGATCTCAGGAGGTGCGTGTGACGATGACCAAGAAGCCACTCACACAACGGCGGCAGGACATACTCGACTTCATTGTAGAACACATTGAGGAAAATGGATATCCACCGACAGTGCGCGAGATCGGTCAATGTGTGGGTCTGTCGTCGAGTTCGTCGGTTCATTTCCACCTCAAGGCGCTGGAGAAAGGCGGGTATATTCAGCGTGACGGTTCTCTGACACGAGCGATTCGTCCGAATGTGTCCGGGCGTGAGACTGGCGATGTGCGTGATCACGTTCACGACATTCCCCTGGTCGGTCGTGTAGCCGCCGGCCAGCCGCTGTTGGCTACCGAGAACATCGAGGAAATGCTGCCGATGCCTGAGAATCTATTTCCGGATGAAGATCTTTTCATGCTTGAAGTGACAGGTGACAGCATGGTGAACGCCGGAATTCTCGACGGCGATTATGTTATCGTGCGTTGTCAGGATACGGCCGAGAATGGCGACATTATAGTCGCGTTGCTTGACGATGAGGCGACCGTAAAACGGTTGTACGTACATGCCGACCACATTGAGTTACGTCCTGAGAATGACAATATGGAATCGCTTCGCAGCTCAGATGTCGAGGTGATCGGTCTGGTTCGCGGCGTGGTACGGCGCTTACGCTGAATGTGCATTTGCTTCACTGTCAGGGCATCTGCGAAGTACGATGAGCGTGGCGTCGTCAGCCGCGGCATTGGCAGCAGCGAAGGCTTGTCGGGCGGTCATGACGCTCTCGGCAATGGCTTCGGCGTCTTGGCGCTGTATTTCTGCAATGGCCCTGAGGACGCCTTGTGCCCCGAACTGCTTATTGTCTCGCCCCCTGACTTCGGATATTCCATCAGTGTAGAATACGAGTGTGTCGGTGGCCTCAAAAGCCTCGGTGTGGTTCTCGTATGAAGGGTTCTCAACAGCACCGATCAGGATGCTGCCGGAACTGAGTTGGACGACATCGTCGGGATCGCTGTGGCGGAGTCGTAAGGGAGGAAGATGGCCGCAGTTGACGAACTCAATAGTGTCTGCGTTGAGATCAATGGCGGCGATGACGACGGCGGCGTAGCTATCAGGTTGAAGTGACTCGTAGATACCTCGATTGATGCGCGTGGCTATCTCGGCAGGCGAGAGGCCTTCATGGACGGCGGCAGTCAGATGGGAATTGAGTGCAGAGAGATGTACCAGTCCATAGACGCTTTTTCCGGCGACGTCGGCAAGGACGATGAGGATGCGTCCGTCTTGGAGCGTCTGAATGGCATAGAGGTCGCCGCCGACATATCGTGCGGGATTGAAGCGAAGAGCGATGTCGAGGCCGGGCACACGTGGCAAACGCTCTGGGAGCATATGTGCCTGCAAATGCCGGGCGAGTCGGAGTTCGTGATCTATCTGAATGTTGAGTTCGCGCTCTGAGTCGCGTGCGCGGACCAGGTAGGCGGCGAAAATGGCGACGAGTAGTACCCAGGGCACGCGTGTTACGGCGAACTGATAGGCAAGGTCGGCGGGGTCGGCACCGGTCATGTGATACTCGACGATGAAGCTGAGGCCGATGGCGGCGAGTGCGGTGATGAGGGCGCCCGATCGGCGATACCAGACAGCACCGGTGATGACAAGGATGTAGTAGATCTGGAAAAGGTCGCGTCCGCTCTGGGCGAAGGTTGCGGTAATAGCGGTTACGAGCAATAGATCAACGGCCAATGTGATCGGCCTATAGGTGTGCATACTGTAGTTGGCGAAAAAGAGTACTGCCTGGATGAAAGTGTATAGTGCGCCGACTGTGAGCATTGTGCGGATGAATGGAGGGGCACCCAGCAGGCCTCTTGTTTCGGGTGGGAGTATGAGCAGAACTATGATGAGCGCTGCGCGGAAGAGGGCGACGATGATGTCAGTGTCCTCGCGTTTGTTGTGTGGTACGGAGGAGTGGTCGAGATCGGGCGACATGGGTTGCACCTCCTTTGGCTAAGTGGTCGAAAGCAATACGATTTTGCATGCCGATTATATTCGATTTAGGAGAAGATTGCACGTTCCAGGCGTGACGAGGTCGTTGTCCAGAAGGGAATGGAAGCATGAGAGAGAACGACAACGGGCACGCAGACAAATACCTGAACGCTCGGAGGCGGATGGCTGAACGGCAACTCGTTGCACGCGGAATAAAGGATGAGCGGGTCCTGTCCGCAATTGTGGCGGTGCCGAGACACGAATTTATGCCGCCGGACCTTCAGGCGGATGCCTATCTCGATGGGGCTATGTCCATCGGCGAAGGCCAGACGATTTCCCAGCCATATATGGTAGCGTTGATGGTGGAGTTGCTGGAAGTTGAGCCCGGGCAGCGCATTTTGGAGGTGGGAGCCGGTTCCGGATATCAAGCTGCAGTATTGGCCGAAATGGGAGCCGAGGTATATGGCATCGAATTGATCCCTGCCTTGGCGAATCGTGCAGCGGCGGTGTTGGCCCGACTTGGCTACGAGCAAGTTCATATCATCACCGGTGATGGCAGTAAGGGCTATGCGGAGGCCGCACCGTATGACGGAATCATCGTGGCTGCCGCAACTCCGGCGATCTCACCGGCGTGGGTGGAGCAGTTGCGCGAAGGCGGCAGGATCGTGGCGCCGGTGGGGAGTCTGCATCACCAAATGTGTATGGTAGCGCGGAAGGTTAATGGTGAGATGAAGGTGCGTGAGAATATCGGCTGTGTTTTTGTTCCTCTGTTAGGCGAATACGGCTGGAACGAATGAGTGTGATGTCGGGTCCGACGAGGAGTAGCGGGGCGACTGATAGAAATATCAGGTAGCGGCACGGCAAGATAATTCGGTCAGTGAGGTTGCCATGAGAGGCTTCCCATACGACGCGCATATTCATACCGATGCTACAGGAGGACGCGACGGTCTGGCTGAGGTGGTTCGCGCTGCCGAGGCTCAAGGCTTGGAGCTGGCGGTGATTGCGACCGCCGAAACGCCGGCCAATGAGACTGCAGATGGCGAAGACCTGCGTGACCGGGTGCGGGAGATAGTGCGGGCCGATGTGCTCAGCCCGGTATTGATTGTGCCGGCTATCGAGACCCAGATAGCTGACGCTCAGGGGAAGATATCGCTGAATGGGTCGCTTGGTCGGCTGGCGCCGGTAGTGTACACGGCACTGGGGGGCCGAACAGACGGCATCGCCCTCAACCCGCCCGCCAGCAAGCAACGCTATTTGAGCAACATTTTCCAGGCGCTGCTGACAGCGGTGCAGAACCCGCTAGTGACCGCACTGGCGCGGCCGTTCAATATCGGACAGTTCCCAGCGCCACTGTCGCCGTCTCAGATGCCGCGCTCAGCATTGACCGAGCTGGCGGCGGCGATGGATGAATACGACGTCGCGTTCGAGCTGAGTAACCAGATGCATTGGTGGTTCCCGGAGCTTTCGGTGGAGGAGTTCATCGGTGAATACGCGGCGCTGGTGTCCGTTTTCAGCCGGCGAAATGTGAAGTTTGTCGTGAGTAGTGACGCCATGTCGGCAGGGGCAGTCGGGAATCAAGGTTTCGTGCTGCGGCTGATGGAAGAGGCCGGCGTCGAACGCTCGCAGGTGATAGACCTGCCGAGGATGATTAAGAGCGGGCGGGCAGGATAGTGAACTGCTTGGACGCGCTGCCGGCCCAACCGACTGAGCGACAACAGCTCAGTGATCTTCCGTGGTGGGGCGGTAGGCGGGAGGCTTGGGGATGCCGATGACATCCGCCTCCAGGAACTCCTGCCACGTGGCCTGCGTCCAGTGCGCGCTCGCCTCCGCCAGTGACCTCGCTGCCTCCACTTGCTTCCCCGTATCGTAGAGGGCGATTGTGTCTGTAAATATGCGTTGAGCCTTCTGGAGATGCTGCACTGCCTCGGGATTGACGAAGGTCTCGTTCTGAAGCGCCTCCGCCATTACGGAAGTCTCCGCACGCATCGTCCCGTTGGTGAGGTTGTCGAGATAGGCCTCCAGCGGCCCCCAGTCGCCATGCTCCGTGTAGTAAGCGAAGCACTCCGCATCATCCCATGGTTGCCTGCCGTGGGTCTCATCGTCGAGCGCAGCGCGGGCGAGCTTCTCCCCGAGGGCTTCAGCCTGCTCGAGGGCTTCGTCGAAGAACGCGAGATGAGCGGCGATGCCCCCCTGGTAGCGGGTGCGCAACCCGAAACACCACTTGCACAGCTCGGCGAGGGCGAGGCGGTGCATGCCCTGGTTGCTCGCACAGGAGATGCACGCCGAGGGCATCCCGTTGAGCTTGCCGCTCCAGAGGAAGGGATAGCAGCGCTCAATAAGGAGGCGGGCGGAGGCAGTGGGGCTCCAGTTGTGGACCGGGTCGGCGATGATGATAGCGTTGGCGGCGGCGATCCGGCGAAAGACCTCGCCCTGGCCGCGTCGGCCCATGTCGTCATCAAGGACGCAGACATGACGCGGATCGCGGATGCAGGTGAAGCAACTCGTGCAGGGGCCATAGCTGAAGTCGTGCGTGCGGAGGAGCTCGGCCTCAACGTCGGGGATGGCCTGGATGCCACGGATGGCGCTGTCGAGGAGTTGCGCGGTGAAGCCATGCCTGCGTCCGCTGGTGAGCACTGCGAGAACAGTTGCCATAGGGAGTTCTCCGGTACTGGCGGGCCGTCAGTTCCAGAACTTGCGGTCGAGAGAACGGTACTGGACGGCCTCGGCGATGTGGTGGACGCGAATGCTGTCACTGGCGTCGAGGTCGGCGATGGTGCGGGCGACCTTGAGGATGCGGTCATGAGCGCGTGCGGAAAGCTGGAAGCGGTCTATGGCCGAGCGCAGTAGTGAACTGACTTCATCGGTAAGCACGCAGAACTGGCGGAGTGCCTTGCTGTTCATCGCGGCATTGTTGTGGAAGGGGGTATTGTCGAACCGCTGGTGCTGTAGGGCGCGGGCGGCTACCACGCGCTGCTGGATGTTTTTGGAGGTCTCACCGGGCTGCTTGTTCATCAGTTCGTCGGCGGCAAGGCGCGGGACCTCAATCTGGATATCAATGCGGTCCTGGAGAGGACCGCTGATGCGCTGAAGGTACTTGGCGATCTGGCCGGTGCTACAGGTGCATTGCCTGACGGGATCGCCACGGAAGCCGCAAGGGCAGGGGTTCATAGCGGCAACCAGTTGAAAGTTGGCCGGGAAGGAAAGGGTAAGCTGAGCGCGGGCAATGGTCACGGTGGCGTCTTCGAGCGGTTGGCGGAGAACCTCGAGCGTGCCACGGCCGAACTCAGGTAGCTCGTCGAGGAACAGAACGCCGTTGTGGGCGAGACTGACTTCGCCGGGCTTGGGGATAGTGCCGCCCCCGACGAGGCCGGCGGTCGAGACGGTGTGATGGGGAGCACGGAAGGGTCGGGTGCGCATGAGCGCTACCCTCTCGGGCATGAGGCCGGCGACGCTGTAGAGCTTGCTGACTTCAAGGGCTTCAGGAAAGGACATAGGTGGGAGAATGCCGGGCATGCGACGCGCAAGCATGGTCTTGCCGGCTCCGGGAGGGCCGATCATGAGGACATTGTGACCACCTGCGGAGGCGACTTCGAAAGCGCGTTTGACATGCTCCTGGCCTTTGACATCGCTGAAGTCTATGTCGTACTCGGCGGCTTGGGGGTCGAGCTGGTCTGGTGGGACAGTGGTCGGCTCACCGGGGAAGCCCTGCTCGATCATCTCGACGGCTCCGTAGAGACTGTCGGCAGGGTAGATGTCGAAGTCGCCGACGACCGCGGCTTCGTGAGCATTCTGCTCAGGGACGATGAGTCTGGCTTTTCCGTGGTCTCTGGTTCCGAGAGCGACAGGCAAGGCACCGGCTACGGATCTCACGAGCCCGTCGAGGGCCAACTCACCAATGACCGCGGTCTCGTCGAGGCTATCGGCGTTGATTTGACCGCTGGCTATGAGGATGGCGATGGCAATGGGGAGGTCGAATGAGGGCCCTTCTTTACGGATGTCAGCAGGGGCAAGATTGACAGTACAACGGTCCAGGGGGTAGCGGAAGCCGGAATTGCGGATGGCGGAGCGGACGCGCTCGCGGCTCTCACGGACGGCGGCATCAGGAAGCCCGACTAGATTGAACGCTTCCTGTCCTCGGCTGATGTCCACCTCGATCTCAACGGGATAAGCGTCAACCCCGATGACGGCGGCACTGTGGACTCTGGAGAGCATGATGCAATACCTCCCGGGGTCATGTGAGCAGCGTGGATGTATATTTGACCATCGCGACGACCGTACCTGCCTGTGGACAGGAGAGAATGATAAGCATTGATCTTCGCGCCGGTACTACCGGGTTTTGATGGTAAAAAGAGAAAACAGTATTGTGGTGAGATACCTGTGGTAGGGGTCAGAAGCCGAGGAGTCTGCCACCCTGGTAGAGGATGAAGGAGACGATCCAGGCGAGAGAGGTGGTGTAGAAGATGAGAAACGCAGGCCATTTCCAGGAGTTAGTCTCTTTCTTTACTACGGCAACGACGGCGATACATGGGACGTATATGAGTACGAAGACCATGAGGGTGAGGGCGACGAGCGGGTCGAAGTTCGGGTCGGAGGTTAATGCGGCGCGGAGAGTATTGTCTTGCTCATCCGTGTCGCCGAGGCTGTAGACGGTGCCGAGGGTGGAGACGACGATCTCTTTGGCGGCAAAGCCGGCGAAGAGGCTGGTGCCGATTTTCCAGTCGAAACCGAGGGGGCGTATGAGCGGCTCGAGGGCTTTGCTGAAGCGGCCGGCGTAGCTGTAGGCGACCGCGTCGCTAGCCGCTTGGTGCTCGGATTCGGCCGTGGCGATCTGTGGGGGAGGTGCGGGGTGTGTGAGTAATGCCCAGACGATGACTGAGGCGACGAGAATGACGGTGCCTGCTTTCCTGACATACATCCAGGTGCGCTCCCACATGTGCACGAGAAGTCCGCGCAGCGTCGGCATCCGGTAGGGCGGCAACTCCATGACAAAGGGAGCGGTTTCGCCGGGGAAGAGCGACTTGCGGAAAATCAGAGCCATGACAGCCGCCAGCAGGACGCCGAAGATATACACCCCGAAGATGACCTTGCCGGCAAGCGCGGCGGGGAAGAAGGCACCGGCGAGTAGCAGATATACGGGGAGGCGGGCGCTGCAGCTCATCAGCGGCGCTATGAGCATGGTAGTGAGTCGGTTCTTCTCGTCGTCTATGGTACGACATGCGAGGACGGCAGGCACGGTGCAGCCGAAACCGATGAGCATGGGGATAAAGCTCTTGCCGTGGAGACCGATTTTGTGCATGAGCTTGTCCACAACGAAGGCGGCGCGCGCCATATAGCCGCTGTCTTCGATGAAGGCAATGGCCAGGAACAGGAGCAGGATGTTGGGTACGAAGACGAGGACTCCACCGACTCCACCAATGATTCCGTCAACGATAAGAGACCTGAGTTCTCCCGGCGGCATGACGGAGGTGACGAGCCCGCCAAGGGCGTCGAAGCCTGTCTCGATCCATCCCATGGGAGGCTCACCGAGCCTGAAGACCATCTCGAACATCAGCCACATCAGCAGGAAGAATATGGGTATGCCGACGATGCGGTTGGTGACGATGTCGTCAATTAGATCGGTGACATCAATGCGCCTGCTCTTGACGGTTGTGACGGCGCGGCGGCAAGCGCCGGCAATGAAGCCATAGCGGCGGTCACCGATTGTTATCTCGGCGTCTTCGCCGAGGATGCTCTCGACATGCTCGCGCACCCTTGTCACTTTGCCGAGGAGGTTGTCGGCATCAGGGATGTGCTCGCTGATATCCGCAATTACCTCGGCATCATTCTCAAGTAGCTTGATGGCCAGCCATCGGGGAGAGATGGAGATCTTATCGTCAAGTGTGGAATCGTCGAGGAGTTCGGCGACGCCGGCAATGTGCGGCTCGAGTTCGTTGCCGAAATGGATGGTAGCGGTGGGTTTGGTATGCTTGGCGGCGACATCTGCGATGGCCTCGAGGAGTTCCTGCTTGCCGAAGCCGGTAGTAGCGACCATCGGAATGACCGTTACGCCGAGTAGTTGTCCGAGCAACTCGGCGTCTATACGCAGGCCCTGTGCCTCGGCCATGTCAATCATATTGAGGGCGATGATGACGGGGACATCGAGTTCGATGAACTGGGTGGCGAGGTAGAGGTTGCGTTCGAGGTTGGTGGCGTCCACGACGTCCACGACGACGTCCGGGCGCTCTTCGACGACGAAGTTGCGAGCGACAAGCTCCTCGAGGGAGTATGGGGTGAGGCTGTAGGTGCCGGGGAGATCAACGATGTCGAGATGATGCTGCTCGAACCTGGTATGACCTTCCTTGCGCTCGACGGTAACGCCGGGGTAGTTGCCGACATGCTGATGGGCGCCGGTGAGGTTGTTGAAGAGGGTGGTCTTGCCGGAGTTGGGGTTGCCGGCGAGTGCTACAACTATTGGTTTATGGTGCGCATGTCTGGTCATAGTGGGTCAGCTTTGGGCGTTTTCGAATGTTTGGGATCTGCAGATTGGGGATTGCGTTGATGCCGTCGCTTTCATAAGAGAGGTTGCACGATAATTCTTTGTGCCATTCCCCGTCCGAGCACGACGCGGCTGTCCATGAGGCTCACGATGATGGAACCGGCATGTCCGGCGGTGACAGTGACGGTGGCACCGGTGACGAAACCCATGTCAGTGAGGTGGCGGCGCATGCCACGTCCGCCTCGGATCTCGACAATCTGGTGTGGCGTGTCAGGCGTGGCCAACATGAGCGGCAGCCCAGGTTGCCGGGACCTTCCCCTATGGAAGCCGGACATAGATATTGGCTGCCTCCTCGCGTCGGAGTGAGAGGTGGTAGCCGCGAATCTTGAACTCCATGGGATCTCCAAGGGGTGCGAGACGTTCAACTTCGAGTTCACTGCCGGTGGTGATGCCCATGTCCATGATGCGACGCCTGATTGGTCCGGAGCCACCAAGACGTGTGATGATGCCTCTGTGGCCGGGCTCGAGTTGGTCCAGCGAAATGAGTTCCGCATCATCGTTGAGCGGAGCGAACGGTGAGCGCGACGGTATGTCCAGGCCGGCGATGCAGGTGGCACAATCGTCGTCACAGAGTTCGCCTTCCCAGCGATCTTTGAGATGCTGTAGCCAGTCTTCTCCGCCTCTGGGACACCGCTTGATGAAGTCAATGAGTGTGAGGAGGCGTTTCATGGTTTCGCCGCTGACGGCGTGCTCCATTTCGCACGCTTCCTGCTCAGCGGTGCAGGGATCCAACTGGAGGATATCCGTAAGGAACTCGCGGAGGGCCTGGTGGCGGACGTAGACGTCACGAGCGATGGCGCGGCCCGTGGTAGTAAAGCGGATGGCCTTGTACTTCTCGTAGGCGATAAAGTCATTGTCCTGGAGGGTGTGGAGCGCAGATGTAACCGACGGCATTTTGACATTCAGAAGGTCGGCGATATCTTTGACATGGACTGCTCCACGCAGGAGTTCGAGGCGATACATAGCCTCCAGGTAGTCTTCCATTGTGGAACTGACACGTGTCACGGGGATTTTCTCCGCCCGAAGTTAAGAAGCTCTAAGTTGGCTTGGATTAATATAGCGCATAGTGTAGCTTGTGTCAACGGGATATGTCAATATGTTGAATTGAAACCCGGTGGATGGGGCATGATGTCAGGTGTGAGAGACGATGAATCCAAGTACTTGTGCGCGAAAAAGAAGGGATGCAGCAGGGGGGTGGCGAACTAGTCACTACGCAATGACTTTCAGCTTAAAGATATGGGGGCTTCACGATGCCTAACATCAAGAAGTTTCGTGGTATGTCGTGCCGACAGGTGGGCAATTCCGGTCTCTGGGTTTCAGAGATCGGACTAGGTTTGTGGCAATGGGGATACCCGGAATACGACAAATCGCGGGTGAATGAGTTCAACGGGTTCCCAATACTGGACCGGGCGCTGGAGTTAGGCGCTTTCCACTGGGACACAGCGAACTCATACAACGCGGGATCGGCGAACTCGGAACGCCTGCTGGGACGCTATTTCTCCAAGCGGCCACAGAGCGTTCGGGACAAGGTCGTGCTAGCGACGAAGGTGAGCAACAACTCGCGGGAGGAGTATCAACTCGGCCCCTACCCGGTCAATGAGGAGGCGTTCACGCCAAATCAGAGTGGCGCATCACGGCTGTATTTGATGAGCGAGGTGGAACGCTGCCTGCAGCGGATGTGTGTGGACCACATTGACCTGCTGTATCTTCACAGCGCCGACACCTGGGCACCAGTCACCTCGGGGAAGACCGACTGGATCACGCCGCTGGAGGAGACCTGGTCAACGATGGATGATCTCGTTACAGCGGGCAAGGTGCGCTATATCGCGGTATCTAATCATAGTGCAGCCCAGACGCAGGCGGTGATGGATGTGCTCAAGCAGGTGGGCAAGGACGCGTCACGCAATATTGTCGCCGTGGAAAACGGCTACAGTCTCGCCGAGCGTGGGAATGTCGCGTCTGACGAAGAGGGTGACGAGCAGGCGTTCCTTGATTTCTGCGAGAGCGCAGGGCTCAGCATCATCCCCTATTTCCCGCTGGCGGGTGGATTGCTGACTGGTCGCTATACGAAAAACAATCTCGACGAGACCGAGGGGCGGCTCACGACAACCGAGTTTCTGGGCAAGCGTTTCCTCACCGAAGAACGGCTTAAGTTGGCGGGCAAGGTTACGCGCATGGCCAAGGAGAAGGGGTGCTCGCCGGCACAGCTAGCCATCGCCTGGTTGCTGCATCGCCCGCCGATCGCGTCGGTCATTGCAGGCGTAACGAAGATGGAGCACCTTGAGGACAACGTCGGCGCAGCGAAGGTTAAGCTGTCGAAAGAAGACATGAACAGACTCGACAAGATGAGCAGCTAAGCCACGGGCACATTGTGCCCATGGGAACTGCTGCAGGAAAGCCCCTCGTTCACAAACGAGGGGCTTTGTTCAAGAGACGCTGCTTCACTGCGCACCAGCGTCTCCCCAGCGAAGGTCGTTGACTTGCAGCCAACAGTAAGGATGCAAAAGAATGGCCATGACTCAGCGCGAACGCATTCTCGCGGTGTATCGGGGTGAGGTGCCGGATGTAGTGCCCTACATACTGGACCTGTCGCACTGGTTTTACCACAAGTACCACATGCCCTGGGATCTGAGCCAAAGCTTCGAGACGCCGGAGAAAGAGCTGATTGACTACCACAGGCAAGCAAATGTGGGCTTCTGCATCGCGAATCTGGCCTCGTTCTATACCACGGAGTATGGCGATGATGTCGTGGCTGAGACGGTCCAGGATCGCAGCGGCGACGAGCGAGCTAT
>Ga0180431_10003913_pt1 | contig 18792 bp, 21 predicted proteins | sample SS_ome_11_FD_132459 | JGI IMG/M metagenome (GOLD analysis project Ga0180431, IMG submission 132459) | Hypersaline lake sediment archaeal communities from the Salton Sea, California, USA - SS_1_MS_1 metaG | ecosystem: Environmental > Aquatic > Non-marine Saline and Alkaline > Hypersaline >... | reverse complement strand
TTTGAATGCCGACCGTGCGGGTGTGGAAGTACAATATCGGCCTGCCCCGGACGCGGGCCGCCCGCACTGCGATGGGCGGCGGCCTGATCGCGGGCGGTTTCCTCGGCTTTCTGCCGATCCTCGGCTTCTGGATGGTGCCGGCAGGGCTGCTTGTCCTCGCCGTCGACAGCGCTGGAATACGTCGCTGGAACCGGAAGACGACGGTCACTGTCCTCCGCCGGTGGAACAACTGGCGTCGTCGTTCGTCCGGCTCGACCGGAGCCGAAACCTGAACTAACGGCTGCCGACCCGATCGAGTTCGGACGCGAGCCTGCGAAGGGCTTCGGGCAAGCCCGGCCCACCGCAAACCACGAGGTTCTCGGCAATCTCCAGCCGCGATCGCGCCGGGAGGACGGCCTCGAGCGCCGGGTGCACGAGCATGTCGGTTCGAAGCGCCGCTTCGGTTTCCGGCTCCGGTACGATCAAATAGTCCGGCGGCGAGGCGACGAGGACTTCGAGCGGAACCCGGCCCCGGTTGCCGGCGAGGTCCGCGGCGGCGTTGTTGAGGCCGACGACCGCCATGAGGCCGCTCAGCATGGACGTTGTGCCGAACACTCGGCCGCCATGGCTAAGGGCTAGGGCCGTGTCGCCCCAATTGACGCGGCGGGCCTGACCGCGCGCCGCCTCGACCGTTTGAGCAAGGCGTTCGCCTGCCGCCGCCTGTCCGAGTGTCTCGGCAATTTCCCTTATCTGGGCGACCGCCTCGTCGACAGAAGCGACCCGCGGCACTTCGGTGAGCCCATAGCCGAGGTCCTGCAGCCGCCTCCGCACGGCTTCGGAGGTGGATGGCCCAACGAGGATGACGTCCGGATCCGCCGCAATGACGCCCTCGATGCCAAAATCGGCGAGGCCGAGGTCGCGCGCAGCGACAGCGAGATAGGAGGCGCGCGGGTCGGTCGCCTCGACCGACAACGCCACGATCTGGGTGGGGACGGCGAGCGCGAGCGCCAGCTGATCGGCACAGACGTCGAACGAGGCGATCGTCGGCAATGCGGGCTGCGCCGGCGCAGGTGCGCTCACGCCCGCAATCAGCGGCGCGAGGATTGCAGGCAGAAGCCGGCGGCGTCGGTGGGCCCGCGTGGTCGTGTGATCCGGGTTCCGCGTCCAGCCGGCAGCAAGAAAGCTTTCCCGCCGCTTGCGGAACGGTGCTAACGCATTGGCAAAACGGGGTCTGTTGGTTGCGCCGGGCAGGAACATATACTTGACCATTGCCTTCATAAATTGTGCCTGATGGTCACGGTCACGGCAAGGACAGCGCCGACGCGATGAGCGACAACAATGAAGTGCCAGGGCAGCCGGCTCTCGGCGGCGGATCGTTCGCCGCCCGTCTGCGTTTGCCGCTTCAGCTGGCCGTCGTTCTTGTCGTGCTCATGGCGATTTCGCTTTCCGTCGGCGCGGTGGGCTTGCCGCTTGGCGATATCATAGGCGGTCTTGTCGGCGGGGCAGACGAGCCGGCCAATGTGATCATCCAGGAGATTCGGCTGCCCCGGACATTGCTGGCTTGTGTAGTCGGGGCGACGCTTGGCCTTGCCGGAGCGGCGCTGCAGGGATTGCTCCGCAGCCCGCTGGCGTCGCCTTTCGTCCTCGGGGCGCCTGTTGCTGCGGCCTTGTTCGCCGTCGTCGCGGTGGCCGTCGGACTGGCGGGGGCGGCCTCGACGGGCCTCTCCTTCGCGGCCATTCTCGGCGCCGTGACCTCGGTCGGGCTGCTGGTGCTCGTCGCCGGCCCGCGGGCGAGCCTCATCGTCCTCGTGCTTGCCGGCCTTGCCGTCACGACGCTCGCCGCAACCGGCACGGCGCTGGCGATCACCCTGGCGCCGGAGCGATTCTCCACTGCAGAGATATCATTCTGGCTCCTCGGATCGCTGGAAGCGCGAAGCGCTTCGCATCTGTGGCTGGTTCTGCCCTTTCTCGCCGCGAGCTGGGCGCTCCTTTTCTGGGATCGCGTCGCCTATCGCGCGCTCGCCCTCGGCGAGGAGGCCGCGGAAAGCCTCGGCATCGACCTTCGACTGGTCCGCCTTCGCGTTGTTTCGGGCGTTGCGATCGGTGTCGGCGCGTCGGTCGCCGTGACCGGCGCGATCGGCTTCGTCGGGCTCGTCGCACCCCAGCTCGTTCGTCCGCTCGTCGGCCATGATCCGGCACGGCTTCTCATTCCGGCAGCGCTTGCTGGAGCGGCTCTGCTCGTCGCGGCCGATATCATCGCAAGATTGGCGTCGTCGGCGGGAGAGATCAATGTCGGCGTCGTGACCGCCCTGATCGGCGTGCCGATCTTCATTCTCCTTCTCTTGCGCCAGCGGCGTGTCCTTGTCGGAGCGCCGACGTGAAACCCGGCCAGCTCGCGATCGAGACCCGGTCGCTCGCGGTAAGCATCGACGGCCGCTGGGTGGTTCGGGATCTCGACATCTCCTTCGTACGGGGCGAGTTCGCCGCGATCGTCGGGCCGAACGGCGCGGGCAAGACGACCCTCATGCGCGCCTTGGCAGGGCTGGAACTGGCGTGGGGCGAGATCGAGGTGGGCGGGGTTGCGCTCGACCGCCTGGATCCGCGCACTCGCGCCCGGGCGATCGCCTATCTGCCGCAGGGTCACGTGTTCCATTGGCCGATGCCGGTCGCCGATATCGTCGCCCTCGGACGTATCCCCCATGCCGAGGGCTATGGCGGGCTTTCCGACGCCGACAGGATGGCCGTCGCCGATGCGCTTGCCGACACCGACACCATCGAACTCGCAGCCCGTCCGGTGACGTCGCTGTCGGGCGGTGAACGCGCCCGCGTGGCGCTGGCGCGCGCCTTTGCGGTTTCGGCGCCGGTGCTCCTCGCCGACGAGCCGACCGCCTCGCTCGATCCCCGTTTTGCGCTACGCGTCGTCGAAGCGCTGGCGCACCGTGCCGACGACGGAACCGCCGTCGTTGCGGTCATGCAGGATCTCGCTCTCGCCGCACGTTTCGCAGATCGCCTTCTCGTCATGAGCGCTGGCGAGATCGTCGCCGACGGGACGCCACGCGAGGTGCTGACGGACGACCTTCTCAGAACCGTGTTTGGCGTTACGTCGACGACGATGAAGCAAAACGGCACCGAAATGCGGTTGCCCTGGTCCGCCATCAAACGGGGACCGAAACGCGACGACTGAGTCCTGCCCGGCTTGTCCCCTTTGGCGCGCGCTATATGGTGCCGGTGCGACTTAACGCACACGACGGGGAGTTGAAGATGCGGGCTTCGACGATTGGATTTCTCCTTGCGGCACCGGCGCTGATGGCGCTTGCCGCATGCAGCGACGACGATGACGAGCCGGCGGAGGCCGAAGATGCCGCCGTCAACGAGGCACCTGCCGACGAGACGCCTGACGAGGCCCCGGCCGACGAGACGCCGGAGGATGAGGCTGTCGACGACGAGGCCGCGGCCGAAGATGAGGACGCGGCAGGCGATGCTCCGGTGGAGGTCGCGGCGGAAGGATGCCCGGCCACCGATGCCACAGGCACGACACCGGCCGGAACGGATTTCCAGGCGACCAGCGCGGTTGCGGCGCGTATCGAGGACGGTGCCGCATATACCCTCTACCTCGCCGATTTCGACCTCAACCTCGATTCCTTCGGCCTGATCAGCAGCCCGGAGGTGCCGGAAGGCGGCACGCTGTGGACGGTCTCGGTGACGATCTTCAATGCCGATCCGGAGGATATCGTGCCGATCGAGGTCGACACGGTTGTCGAGCCGGGGCGCCCGTTCGGTGAACTGACCTACACCGTGATCGTTCAGGAGGGCGAGGAACGCGGCACTGCCAGTGACGGGCAGGCCGGGACCCTGACGGTGGTCGGGATCGGCGACGTCTTCTGCGGCACGATGGAATACGCCGACGACGAGAAGTCTCTCAGCGGTGGGTTCCGCGCGCCGACAAAGGACATCTAGCCGCGGCTGTCGCGGCGTGGTCGCCATTCGCCGCAGCCCGTTCGGGTTGCGGCCCGATGGATTGGCCGCTACGCGATTGTGACGGGGCGAATGCGATGGACGATGGCGCGGTTCCCCGCGCCGTCGGCCAGCGTGTTGCCCGGGCGAAGCATGGGTAGGGGAGGCTACTCATCACGACGGCGCCAGCCGACACCGCCGAGGCGCAAGCCGGTACCGAGCCCGACGGCCATGTAACCGCCGTCGAGGGCAGCGTCGTTGACGTCCGATTCCGCAAACGCGCTCCAACCATCGGCAACCTCCTGGAGGCCGGCGACGATCGCCAGTCGATCATGGAAGTTCTCGACATCGTCGGTTCGAACACCGCGCGCGCGATGTCGTTCAACCCGGCCGTCACGCTCCATCTCGGCATGCCGGTCTGGGACACCGGCGAGCCGCTTACGCTCCCGGTCGGTGAGGAGGTGCTCGGCCGTGCCGTCGACTTCTTCGGCCAGCCGATCGACCGCAAGGGTCCGCTGACGACAGCCGAGCGTTGGCCGATCCACCAGCCGCCGGTTCCTCTCACCAAACGGTCCGTGCGCGCCGAGGTCTTCCGTACCGGCGTCAAGGCGATCGACCTTCTGGCGCCGCTCGAGCGCGGCGGCAAGGCCGGCCTCTTCGGCGGCGCCGGTGTCGGCAAGACCGTGCTGATCACCGAGATGATCAACAACATGGTCGCGCAATATGAGGGCGTCAGCATCTTCTGCGGCATAGGCGAACGCTCACGCGAGGCCGAGGAACTCTATCGCCAGATGACGGCGGCCGGCGTTCTTGACCGCTCGGTTCTGGTGTTCGGGCAGATGAACGAGGCGCCCGGCGTGCGCTTTCGCGTCGGCCACGCCGCGCTGACGATTGCCGAGTATTTCCGCGACGTTCTCAATCGCGACGTCTTGCTGCTCGTCGACAACATCTTCCGCTTTGTGCAGGCCGGTTCGGAAGTCTCCGGCCTGATGGGGCGGATCCCGTCGCGGGTTGGCTACCAGCCGACGCTCGCCACCGAGATCGCCGCGCTCGAGGAGCGCATCTGCAACACAGCAACCGGTTCGATCAGCTCGGTTCAGGCGGTCTATGTTCCCGCGGACGATTTCACCGATCCGGCCGCGACCCACACATTCGCGCATCTTTCGGCCAGCGTCGTCCTGTCGCGGAAGCGCGCCGCCCAGGGGCTCTATCCTGCAATCGATCCGCTGCAGTCGGATTCGAAGATGCTGACGCCCGGCATCGTCGGCGACCGGCACTATCGTGTGGCGCTTGCCGTCCGAGAGGCCCTCGCCGAGTATGAGGAGCTGAAGGATATCATTGCCATGCTCGGCATCGAGGAGTTGTCGGAGAAGGACCGCGCGACGGTGTTTCGAGCCAGGCGGCTCGAGCGCTTCCTGACGCAGCCCTTCTTCACCACCTCGCAGTTCACCGGCCGCGAAGGTCGGTTCGTGTCGATCGAGGACACCATCGCCGGTGCGGAGCGAATCCTGACCGGCGAGTTCTCCGATTTGCCGGAGAGCGCGCTCTACATGATCGGCGGGCTCGGCGACGTCGCTCAAGGCGACCACGGGGCTAGGCCATGAATGAAATGATGCGCCTGACCGTACTGACGCCGGAAGCCGACATCGTCGACGAGCCCGTCCTCGCCATGACCGCGGTGTCGACACGTGGATCGCTCGGCATCCTGCCGCGCCACATCGACATTGTTGCGCCGCTCGTTCCCGCGATCCTTAGCTACCTCGATACGGAGGCCAACGAGCATCACATTGCCGTCGATGTCGGCACGCTCGCCAAGACAGGCCCGGGCGTGCGCGTTGCGACCCGCCGCGCGGTAAGGGGCGTCGACCTCGCCAGTTTGGAACACACCGTTCGCGAGGAGTTCGTCAATCTCAGCGAGCGCGAGCGCGACAACCGGTTGACGCTGGCCAAGCTCGAGGCGGGCATCGTTCGCCGCTTCATCGAGTTCGAGGGGATGCGTCCGGGATGAATGCCGCCGCTCCAAACCGATCGGACAGGGACCGAGCCGACGCTGCTGCGAGGATAGGGCGTCAGGCGGAGCGCCGTCTGAAGGCACGGCGCGAACGAAAGCGTGCCGTCTGGTTCGGCCTCGGCATGTTCGGGCTTGTCGGCTGGGCGGTGGCCGTGCCGACGCTGATCGGCGTAGCGATCGGCTGGTGGCTCGATCGCGAGGTCTCCAGCGACATCTCCTGGACGTTGGCCCTGCTGTTGGCCGGGGTCGTGCTCGGCGTTGTCAACGCCTGGTACTGGGTCAGTCGCGAGAGCCGGGGAGACTAGGCATGTCCGCCGTTCTCACCGATCTTGCCTGCGGTACCGCTTTCGGGGCGCTAATCGGCGGCGGCTTCTTTACCGTGCTGTGGCTCAGCGTGCGACGGGCGATCTCAGACCGGGGCAATGCGCGATGGCTCTTCATCGGGCTGGTGGCGCGGCTGGCGCTTGTCGTGTCAGCCGGCATCGTGCTGATCGCCGTTGAGGCAAGTGCAGTCGCGATTGTCGCTGCGGCGTTGGGCTTCACCGTCGTCCGCATGTTCGCCGTCTCCCGTGTGAGATCGAGCGTGCCATGACCATCACGCCCGACACGGTCATCGTCTTCGAAATCGGCGGATTCGGCGTCAACGCCACGATTGTCTGGACCTGGGTCGTGATGGTGCTGCTGGTGGGCTTGTCGCTCGCCGCAACCTGGCGCCTCTCCGACGATATAATCCCGTCCCGCTGGCAGAGCTTCCTCGAGATCGTCGTCACGACGATCCGCGACCAGATTCGCGACGTCAGCCATCAGGACCCCGGAAAGTATCTCTCGTTCGTCGGAACGTTGTTCCTGTTCATCGCGATGTCCAACCTGCTCGCGGTCGTTCCCGGCTACCGGCCGCCGACCGGCTCGCTGTCGACAACCGTCGCGCTGGCGCTTTGCGTTTTGGTCGCGGTGCCGGCCTACGGGATCGCCGAACGGGGCATCGGCGAGTATTTGAAGAACTATGCGCGCCCGACGCCGTTCATGCTGCCGTTCAACATCATCGGCGAGCTGTCCCGGACGATAGCTCTCGCGGTCCGGCTCTATGGCAACGTGATGAGCGGCGCGATCGTCATCGGCATCCTGATCAGCATCGCGCCGTTCATTTTCCCGATCGTGATGCGACTGCTCGGGCTCCTGACCGGGATGGTGCAGGCGTATATCTTCGCGATTCTGGCGATGGTCTACATTGCTTCGGCAGTTCGCGCCCAGTCACCGACGCGGAGAGAGGCCCCGCAGGAAGCGGGATAGGGGAGGAAGCATGGACAACGAGATACTCGTCGCTGCCGTCTCGATCGTCACCGCCGGCCTGACGATGGCGATCGGATCGATCGGCCCGGCCCTTGGCGAGGCCCGTGCCGCGTCGCAGGCTCTGGAAGCGATCGCCCGTCAGCCGGACGAGGCCAACACGATCACCCGAACACTGTTCGTATCGCTGGCCATGATCGAATCGACGGCGATCTACTGCTTCGTCGTTACGATGATTCTCATCTTCGCCAACCCGTTCTGGAACGCCGTTCAGAGCGCGGCCGGAGGCTGAGGCATGGAGATCGATTGGGTCACGATCGCGGCCCAGGTGATCAACTTCCTCATCCTGGTGGCCCTCTTGCACCGGTTTCTCTACCGCCCGATCGTCGCGGCGATGGTGCGGCGCGAGGAGCGCATCAAGGAGCGCGCGGCCGAGGCTGACAGGCAGAAGCAGGAGGCTGAGGAGGAGGCGAAGAAACTCGCCGCTGAGCGGCACGATTTCGAGCAACGCCGCGAGCAGCTTCTGGGTGAGGTGCGCGAGGAAGCCAGCGAGCTGAAGCGCAAGCTGAGCGACGCCGCCCGCGAGGAGGTCGCGGCGCACCGGGCCGCCTGGCGGGAGGAACTGCGAGAGGATCAGGCGACCTTCCTGTCGACGGTCACCCAACACGCCGAAGCAGCAGTCCGACAGCTCGCCGAACAGGCCTTCGGGGAGCTCGCCGACAGCGACCTGGAGGATCGCATTACCGCGGTGTTCGTGGAGCGTTTGGAGGCCCTCGACGATGCGGCGCGGAGCCGCCTTCGTGCATCGGTCGCCGAGAGCGCCGCTCCCGCCAGGATCGAAACCGGCAAGCCGCTCTCAGCCGAGGCGCGGCGGCGCCTGACCACGGCCGTTCACAAGACTCTCGGCGGCGACGTCGAGGTGAACTACAAAGCCGACGCGGAGCTGGTCTTCGGCGTCCGGCTCCGTTGCGGCAGCCAGGTCGTCGAGTGGACGCTCGGCGCCTATCTCGATCGTTTCTCCGCCCGTCTTGCCGACATCTTCCGGCGGGCCGAGGAGGCCGGTCACGCGCGACCGGAAGCGGCCCATGGGTGACACCCTCGGACGCGTCGCCGAACGCCTTGGCGCCGACTGGCAGAAAGCGGTTCCGGATGACCGGATGCCGTTTGCCGTTCGCGAGGTCGGCCGCGTCGTTTCGATCGGCTACGGCGTCTGCGAGATCGAGGGCTTCACCGATATCGCTGCCAACGAGCTGATCGCGCTGCCTGGCAATCTCGTCGGGCTCGCGGCCAGCCTCTCCGAGCGCCGGGTCGGCGTCATCCTTCTGGGCGATTCCTCCGCTCTCGAGGTCGGGGCTGACGCGCATCGAACGCATCGCGTCAGCGACGCGCCCGTCGGCGAGGCGCTGCTGGGCCGGATCGTCGATGCGCTTGGTCGCCCGATCGATGGCCACGGGACGATCGATGCCGCGGAGCGCCAGCCGATCGAAGCTCCCGCCGCGCCGATCATGGACCGTGCCGCCGTTTCGGTACCGCTGCAGACCGGGATCAAGGCGATCGACGCGGTGATCCCGATCGGCCGCGGCCAGCGCGAGCTGATCCTCGGCGATCGACAGACCGGCAAGAGCACCATTGCGATCGATGCGATTCTCAATCAGGGCGACGATGTGGTCTCGGTCTATTGCGCGATCGGTCAGCGCTCCTCGGCCGTCGCGCGCGCGATCGATGTCTTGCGGCGCGGCGGCGCGCTGGAACGCACGATCGTTGTGGTCGCGTCCGGCGACGACGCTCCGGGGCTCCAGTATATCGCGCCCTATGCCGCGACGACGATGGCCGAGCGCTTCATGCGCCGCGGCCGCGACGTGCTGATCGTCTATGACGACCTCACAAGGCACGCGCGCGCCTATCGCGAATTGTCGTTGCTGCTGCGGCGCCCGCCCGGGCGCGAGGCCTATCCGGGCGACATCTTCTTCGTGCACGCCCGGCTGCTCGAGCGGGCGACGCATCTGAACGACACGCTGGGCGGGGGATCGATGACGGCGCTGCCGATCGTCGAGACCCAGGCACGCAACATCTCCGCGTACATCCCGACCAATCTCGTCTCGATCACCGACGGACAAATCTACCTGTCGCCCGATCTGTTTCGGAAGGGAGTCCTGCCTGCGATCGATATCGGCATGTCGGTCTCGCGCGTCGGCGGCGAAGCGCAGCTGCCGGCGTATCGCGCCGTCGCCGGCGACCTCAAGCTCGCCTATTCGCAGTTCGAGGAGCTTGAGACTTTCGCGCGCTTCGGCAGCCGGCTCGACCCGGCAACGCAGGACAAGCTCAATCGCGGTCGCCGCGTTCGCGAAATCCTGAAACAGGGCGAACACGAGCAGATCCCGGTGGCCGAGCAAATCGCCGTGCTCCTTGCGGCGACCAGCGGCCTCCTCGACAAGGTCGAGGTCGACGCGGTCAGGGAGGCAGAGCAGGCGATCCGGACAGCGGTGCGGCAGCAACTCCCCGACTTCGGCGACACGATCAGGTCCGGCGAAGTCATCGACGTGAATCAGCGACAGCGCTTGCTCGATTGCGCAAGGTCGGCGCTAGCCGAACTCGGCGTGGACCTTTCCTGATGAGTTCGATCGAGGCCATCCGCGATCGTATCGAGACCACGGAGAGTCTTGAGTCGGTGGTGCATGTGATGAAGGCGTTGTCGGCCGCTTCGATCACGCGCGCCGAGGAAACGGCACGCCGTCTTCGCGAGTACCAGGATGTCGTCGATAGGGGCCTCCAGGCGACACTCGCGCAACTGGGAATCAGCGCATTGGCGGACGAGCCAACCCGCACCTCCGCAATCATTGTGCTGGGGTCGGATTGGGGACTTTGCGGTCGGTTCAACGAGGTCTCCGTCGATCGAGCTACGGCCATGATCCATGGCCGGCAGCGCGCCGGCGAGCACGTCGCCGTGGCTGCGGTCGGGCTTCGCGCAAATAATCGCCTCGAGGCGTCGGGTTTGGATGCCGAGGCCTTCTTCTCTCAGCCAGCCTCCGTGAGTGGCCTCACCGGCACGGTCGAACAGCTGCTGGTGCAGATCCTCGCCTGGCGTGAGGCCGGAAGAGCCGATCGCGTCGTGCTCGTCCACAACGCGATGCGTGACCGCAGCCTGAACACGCTGGAGGAAACCCTGCTGCCATTGGCGCAGGAGGAGATCGCCGAAATCGCCGAGCGTTCCTGGCCATCGCGCTGTCTGCCGATGCTCGACGCCAACCCCGAGGAGACGTTCTCCGCCCTGGTGCGCGAACGGCTGTTCGTGGCCCTGATGCGAAGCACCGCGGAGTCGCTGGCCGCCGAGCACGCGACCCGGCTGGCAACGATGCAGGCCGCCGAGCGCAACATCGCCGAAGCGCTCGACGAGCTTCAGGCCGATTTCCGGCGGGAGCGGCAGAATGCCATCACAACGGAGTTGATGGACATCGTGACAGCGTATGGGGCCGTCAGGGACAAAGGAGAGGGAGAGCCGCGGGGCTCCGACGCGGATGATGCCGTGCATGTTGCGTCATCGTGACGCCGCCGGAGGCGAGCGTCGGCGCCGGCAACGCGGCAACCGCTTGATGTCGATCAACGCGAACCGGACGCCGGATGAGGTTGACATCTCTTCGACGGTGAGGTGCCGGTAGAGCATGACGGGCTGGGATCGATGCCCGGCAGTGCTCACTTGTTTGGCGGGAGGAACAAGTCGATCACATGGACGAGCTGACACCTTCACCGGCTGCCGACACGAACATCGGCGACTATGAGGAAGCGCGCCGCAGCTTCAGTTGGGAGGCTGAAGCCTCGGCGCTCGCCGGACTTCCCGGCGGCGGCCTCAATATCGGCTACGAGGCTGCCGACCGCCACGTCGCCGACGGGCGTGGCGACCGCACCGCAATCCGCCTCATCCGCAAGGATGGCGACACCGAATCCTACTCCTATGAATGGCTGGCGAAACAGAGCGCCCGTTTCTCCAATGTCCTCGCCGAGCATGGCGTGGAGCGCGGCGACCGCGTGTTCACGCTGCTCGGGCGTGTGCCGGCGCTCTATGTCAGCGCGCTCGGGATCTGGAAGCATGGCGCGGTTCTGAGCCCGCTCTTCTCCGCCTTCGGCCCCGAGCCGATCAAGGCGCGCATGACGATCGCGGAGCCGAAGGCGCTGGTCACGACAGCGCGGTTCTTCCGCCTGAAGGTCAAGCCGATCCTCGACGACTTGCCGTTCCTGAAGACGATCATCCTCGTCGGCGGCGGGGAGGGCGGCATCGATTTCGACGAGGCCCTGGCAGCGGCCGACGAGACCGCGGAGGTCGCGCCGACCGCTCCGGAAGACCTCGCGACGATCCATTTCACCAGCGGCACCACCGGCACGCCAAAAGGCGCGATGCATGTCCACCAGGCGGTGGTCGCCCACCGCGCCACCGCGCGCTTCGCCCTCGATCTTCGCGAGGACGACATCTACTGGTGCACCGCCGATCCCGGCTGGGTGACCGGCACCTCCTACGGCATCATCGCGCAGCTTGTGATGGGCGCCACGCTTGTCGCCGACGAGGAGGAGTTCGACGCCGAGCGCTGGTACGCCAATCTCGAGCGTGAGAAGGTCAACATCTGGTACACCGCACCGACCGCGATCCGGATGCTGGAGAAGGCTGGGGAGGAGCTCCCCAAGCGCTTCGATCTCAGCCGCCTGCGGATCATCGCGAGTGTCGGCGAGCCGCTCAATCCGCACAGCGTCGAGTGGGGCCAACAGGCGCTGGGCTTCGCCATTCACGACAATTGGTGGCAGACCGAGACCGGTGGCATCATGGTCGCGAACTATCGCTCGATGCCCATCCGGCCCGGCTCGATGGGTCGCCCGATGCCCGGCATCGAGGCCGCGGTGGCCGTTCGCCGGGACGACGGGACGCTCCGTTTCGTCGACGATCCTGAGGAGCAGGGCGAGCTCGCGCTGAAATCCGGCTGGCCGTCGATGTTCCGCGGCTATCTCCACAATGAGGAGCGCTACAAGAAGGCGTTCGTCGATGGCTGGTATCTTTCCGGCGACATGGTCCAGCGAGACGCGGACGGCTATTTCTGGTTCGTCGGTCGCGCCGATGACGTCATCAAATCGGCAGGCCACCTCATCGGGCCGTTCGAGGTCGAGAGTGCTCTGGTCGAGCATCCGGCGGTCGCCGAAGCCGGCGTCATCGGCATCCCCGATCCTGTCGCCCTGGACGTGGTGAAGGCGTTTGTCGCGCTCCATCCAGGCTTCGAGCCGAGCGAGGAACTTCGCAAGGAACTCATGGGCCACGCGCGCAAGCGCCTCGGACCGGCTGTCGCGCCGCGCGACATCGCCTTCCGCGATTCCCTGCCGAAGACCCGCTCCGGCAAGATCATGCGCCGCCTCTTGAAGGCGCGCGAGCTCGGCCTGCCGGAGGGCGACATCTCGACCCTGGAGCACAGCAATTGACCGAGGTGGGCAAGGAGGAGGCGCGGGCCTTCCTGCACCAGATGATCCGTATCCGCCGCTTCGAGGAGAAGTGCGCGGAGCTTTACTCCGCACAGAAGATCCGCGGCTTCATGCACCTCTATATCGGCGAAGAGGCGGTCGCGAGCGGCGTGATGCCTGCGCTGCGCGACAACGACGCGGTCGTTGCCACCTATCGCGAACACGGCCACGCGCTTGCGCGCGGTCTGCCCATGAACGAGGTCATGGCCGAGATGTACGGCAAGGCGGTCGGATCAAGCGGCGGCCGCGGCGGCTCGATGCACATCTTCTCGGCCGAGCGGCGTTTCTACGGCGGCAACGCCATCGTCGCCGGCGGTTTGCCTATCGCTGTGGGTCTGGCTCTGGCCGACAAGATGCAGAACCGCGATCGCGTCACCTGCTGCTTCTTCGGCGAGGGCGCGGCCGCCGAGGGCGAGTTCCATGAATCGATGAATCTCGCGGCGCTGTGGAAGCTGCCGGTGCTGTTCGTCTGCGAGAACAACTCCTACGCCATGGGGACGGCGCTGGCGCGATCGGAATCCAATACGAGCATCCTCGCCCATGCCGAGGTCTTTGGAATGGTTGGCGAGGCTGTCGATGGCATGGACGTCGAGGCGGTGAATGCCGCGGCGAAGACAGCCATTGCCTCCGTTCGAAGCGGTGAGGGTCCGCGCTTCATCGAAGCCAAGACGTATCGTTTCCGCGCGCATTCCATGTTCGATCCCGATCTCTACCGCACCAAGGCGGAAATCGAGGAGTGGAAGGAGAAGGGGCCGGTGCTGCGCTACCGCCAGACCGTTTTGGACGACGGCAGGCTCACGGAGGCCGACATCGACGCCATTGAGTCAGACGTCGCCGCCGAGATCGCAGCGGCGGTCGATTTCGCCGAGGCGGCCGGGTGGGAGCCAGCGGAGCATCTCACCCGTCACATCTACGCCGCGCGCGGGGGCGCGGCGTGAGCGAGACCCGGCGCATCACCTATCGGGAGGCGATCCGCGAAGCGCTGCGCGAAGCCATGCAGCGCGACGAGCGCGTGTTCCTGATGGGCGAGGACGTTGGTGCCTATGGCGGCGCCTATGCCTGTTCGAAAGGCCTCCTCGAGGAGTTCGGCGAGGAACGCATTCGCGACGCACCGCTTTCCGAGTCCGGCTTCACAGGCGCCGGCATCGGCGCGGCGCTGAACGGCATGCGTCCGATCGTCGAGATCATGACCATTAACTTCGCGCTTCTGGCGCTCGACCAGTTGGTCAACAACGCGGCGACGCTACGGCACATGTCCGGCGGCCAGTTCACGGTGCCGCTGGTCGTGAGGATGTCGACCGGCGCCGGCCGCCAGCTCGCCGCCCAGCACTCGCACAGCCTCGAAGGCTGGTTCGCACATGTGCCGGGCCTGAAGGTGGTGGCGCCCGCCACCACGGCCGACGCCCGCGGCATGCTCTGGACGGCGCTCGAGGATCCGAACCCGGTCATCATCATGGAGCACGCAATGCTCTACAACGAGCGCGGCGAGGTGCCGGCAGAGGGCGACGTCGCGGTCGACATCGACCGCGCCGCAGTTCGCCGGCCCGGCACCGACGCCACGATCATCGCCTTCAGCTCCAACGTCGCCAAGGCGCTCGCGGCCGCGGAGACGCTGGCCGGCGAGGGCATCGAGGCAGAGGTCATCGACCTCCGGACGCTGCGGCCGATCGACGACGAAACGATCATGACTTCTGTCGCCAAGACGCATCGCGCCGTCGTTGTCGACGAAGCGTGGAAGACCGCGGGCTTCTCCGCCGAGATCGTCGCCCGCATCAACGAGCAGGCATTCTACCAGCTCGATGCGCCGGTCGCCCGGGTCTGCGGCGTCGAGGTGCCGGTACCGTATCCGCACCATCTCGAGCAGGCGGCGATCCCGCAGCCGGAGCAGATCGTTGCCGCGGTGAAGGGGGCTCTCAGGCGATGAGCGAATTCAAGATGCCGTCTCTCGGTGCCGACATGGACGCCGGCACGCTGGTCGAATGGCTGAAGCAGCCCGGCGAAGCGGTGAAGCGCGGCGACATCATCGCGGTCGTGGAAACCCAGAAGGGCGCGATCGAGATCGAGGTCTTCGAGGATGGCGTCCTCTCGGACATCAAGGTCCAACCCGGGACCGAGGTTCCCGTTGGCTCGGTGCTCGCCACCATCTCAACCGATGGCTCCGGAGCGAGCGAGCCGCCTGCCGAAGCCGCCCCGGCACCGAAGCAGGTCGAGGCACCGCTAAAGCCACAGGAGTCGTCACCGGAGACGCCGGAAGCGCCACCCTCGGCGCCGAAATCCGCGCCAGCCCAGTCGACTTCCCACCCGGACATTTCGCCGGCGGCTCGCCGCGCCGCCGAGGAGAAGGGCGTCGACATCTCGGCGCTGAAGCCCGGCCCGTCGGGCATCATCGGCCTCGCCGAGGTCGAAGCCGCGGCGGCGCCGTCGGCGCCGAGAATAGCCGAGATGCCGGCGCCCAAGCCGACGCCGGCCGGCGGATCGCGGCCCGGCATCAATCTCGGCGCGATGCGGAAGGCGATCGCTGCGGCGATGTCGCGCTCGCATCGCGAGATCCCGCACTATTGGGTGAGCCAGACGATCGATCTGACGCCGCTCTATATCTGGCTTGAGCGGGAGAACCGGCAGCGCTCCGTCGCGGACCGGCTGCTTTACGTCGTGCCGCTTCTGAAGGCCGCTGCGCTTGCGGTCAAGGAGACGCCGGCGCTCAACGGCCACTATCGCGACGACGAGTTTCAGCCCTCCGACAAGGTTCACATGGGCGTCGCCACCGCGCTTCGCGGCGGCGGCCTGGTCGCGCCGGCGATCCACGATGTCGAACGCGCCGATCTCGATACCATTCGCGTCGGACTTCTCGACCTCGTGCAGCGCACGCGCGCCGGCCGGCTGCGCAGCTCTGAGATGACCGACGCCACCGTGACGCTGTCGAACCTTGGCGAGGATACTTCGGACGCGCTGACCTCGTTGATCTATCCGCCGCAGGTGGCGATCATCGGCTGCGGTGCGCCGCTCGACCGGCCGCATGTCGTGAACGGCAGGATCGAGATCAGGCGGTTGATGAACGTCACCGTCGCCGGTGATCACAGAGTGAGCGACGGCCGGCGCGCGAGCCAGTTTCTCGGCCGCTTTGCGCGCAGGCTGGAAACCCCGGAGGAGCTATGACGACCGACGCCGAAATCGAGGCGACCGTGAAGAAGGTCCTGTTCGATGTCGCCCCCGACCTCGAGGGCGAGGAGATCGACCCGAACGAGGAACTGCGCGAGCAGTTCGAGATCGACTCGATGGATTTCCTCAACTTCGTCATCGGCCTGCATGAGGCAACGGGCGTCGAGATCCCCGAAAGCGACTACAGCCACCTGCAGACTCTGTCCGGCGCCGTTGCCAATCTGAAACCGCGCATGAATCAGTAGGCGCGCGATCGATGCAATGAGACCGCTGAAGTCGCTCCTTCTTGCCGCCACGCTGCTCGCCGGGAGCGCCGCAATGGCCGCGGGTCAGGACGACAACGGCGGCAGACCCGCCGGTGATCTCGCGGCCGGTGAGGTGGAGTTTGCTGGCACCTGCCAGGGCTGCCATGACGTACCGGACGGCCTCGCGGCATTGGCCGCCGGCGACACGATCGCCGAACGGGAGGACTGGCTTTGGGGCTTCCTCGCCGATCACTTCGCGCCTGAGCCGGCAGCGCGTGCCGACATCATCGCCTATCTCGTCACTTTCCTCGACGACGAAGCCATACCCGAGGGCGACGCCGAGGCCGGCGAGATGGCGTATGCGCGCACCTGCGTCGAGTGTCACGTCTCCGGCGTCAGGGTGATGCAGGGTGTGCCGGGCGAGGACGCCGATGGCCGGGCGGCCTGGCTGTGGTCCTTCCTTGCCGGTCACCACGCACCGGACGAAACGCGCCGATCTGATATCATCTCTTATCTTCTGGGCCTCTGAACCTCAGCGAAGCGCGAATACGGTGCCGATCGCAAGGATCGCTGCGCCGACGACCCGGAACGCCATCGTCACGCGCTTGTCCTTCGCGGAGCGATAGCCACCCGCGTAGTCGAAGCGCTCATAGCGAATCAGCGACGATGACAGGCCGAGTTGTTCCAGCGTGTCGGAAACCGCAGCCACCATCGGTCCTGGACCGCAGATGAGCGCTGCGGCGCGATCGGTCGGCAAGCCATCCAGCGCACCGGTGAGACAGGCGCGGTCCGCCAGCCCGATCTGGTGCGGCCAGTCGGGCTCGGCGTGCTCGACGATGCATTGCCGGCGGAAGTCGAGGTCGCCGGCCTCCGTCTCGATGAGCTGTGCCGACACCAACTCGTTCGGTGTCCGTCCTGCATAGACGAGACGCACCGGACGCTTGTCGCCATTCGCGGCGAGATCGCGGAGGAGGCCCATGATCGGCGCGATGCCTGCGCCTCCGGCGACCAGAAGCACGGCGTCGGCATCGAGCCCGGCAAGGCCGAAACTGCCATGCGGGGCATCGACGCCGACGCGGGTGCCGATCGCGATCGAACCGATCGTGTTGGTGAAGTCGCCGGCTTCCTTGATGATGAACGACACCTTGTTCTCGCTGGCCGGGCTCGAGGCGATCGAGAACGGATGATCCAGCAGCGGAAAGCGATGCGGCGCGAAGGTGAGCCAGGCGAACTGGCCGGCATCGAACCGGAACGGGCGCCGGTCTCCATCCTCGCGCTCGAGCGTAATCTCCCAAAGCCCTGCGGCGAGATGCTCGTTGGAAGCCACCCGCCAGCCACGGCGGGTCATCCGGTACGTTCGGAAGCCGTATGCGCCGATGAGAATCGCGGTCGCCAGGACCGCGAGCGCCGGCCACAGAACCGCGAAGGTCTCGCTCCGCGAATAGGTCCCGACGTCTGCCGCGTGAAGCGCGGCGAGCCAGGCGGCCGACAGCGACAGGAGGTCGTGGCACGCCCGCCACCACTCATAGGGGATCGGCAGCCGCTCGCGCAGCAGCGCCCAGCCGACGAGGACGATCACAACCGCAAGTGCAAGAACCCCGGTGAGGTAGGCCGGCGCGGTCAAAAGGGCCTCGACCCGGGCGAAGAAGACATCGATCCGGTCGAAAGAGTCCGGCAAAGCGAACAAGAGCGGATGGAGGATGACGAGGATCAGGATGATCCGGCCGGTCCATTTGTGGAACGCCATCGAATGATCGATGCCGATCCGGCCCGAGATTCGCTCGTAGCGACCCGAAGAGACGAACTGCGCCAGCATCATCGCCGCCGCGATCAGTCCGAGCGCCGTTGCCGCCTCGGTCACGAAGCCGGCGGGCTCCAGCCCCCGCGACCAGGCGAGCGCAAGGGGAGAGAGCACGGCGCCCGCGTAAAGGATCGCGAGCACCAGCGCGGGCAGCCCCTGACGCCTTTTCTCTCCTCCCATGGCCACACCCCTAGCGCGGATTGACGCCGTCGCCGAGCCCCTCGGGACCCGAGCCGCTGCGTTCGTTGGTAACGGTTCGAGCGCTTCGACCGTCTGACCTGAGTCAAGGCTTGCGGGCCGGATACGGGCGATTGACACCGCGTGCCGATTGGCGATGTTGCCGGAATTGCCGGCAAAGAAGAGGCGGGGCTTCTTGCATGGTTGGAGCGAAGACGGGCTGCGCCGTGCTAATGGTGCAGCGGGAGCGGACGGCGCGATGAGTTCGGCCGGAACGATCGCGCTGATCGCCGGTCTGGCCGGTGCCGCGCTGGCTGCCGTGCTTTACGTTCTCGTCGTCCGTCGGCCGTCCGGCAACGCGGTGATGACCGACATCGCCGACCAGATCCATTCCGGTGCGATGGCCTATCTCGCTCGGCAGTATAGCTGGCTGGCGGTGTTCGCGGTGGTCATCGGTGGCCTTGTCTGGTGGCAGCTCGGCGGCGACACCGCGATTGCCTATGCCGTCGGCGTCGTCGCCTCGGCGGTCGCCGGCTTCGTCGGCATGAAGGCCGCGACCAAGGCCAACGTCCGCACCACCGAGGCGGCCCGCGCCAACGGCGAAGCCGCCGCGCTCCTTACCTCCTTCGACGGCGGAGCGGTCATGGGGCTTGCCGTTGCGAGCCTTGGCCTTCTCGGTCTCGGCG
>Ga0180431_10003912_pt1 | contig 18793 bp, 17 predicted proteins | sample SS_ome_11_FD_132459 | JGI IMG/M metagenome (GOLD analysis project Ga0180431, IMG submission 132459) | Hypersaline lake sediment archaeal communities from the Salton Sea, California, USA - SS_1_MS_1 metaG | ecosystem: Environmental > Aquatic > Non-marine Saline and Alkaline > Hypersaline >... | reverse complement strand
AACCACTGAGACCGGTGCCGGGCAGTGGGGCAGCGCCCTGTCTATGGGCTGCATGTTCTTCGGTATTGAGTTAAAGGTATATATGGTCGGCATCAGCTACTACCAAAAACCCTACCGCCGCGTCATGATGGAAACCTGGGGAGCCAAGTGCGTTCCCAGCCCCAGCCCGGATACCAAATCCGGACGTGCCATGCTGGCCAAAGACCCTGACTGCACCGGTAGCCTGGGATTAGCCATCAGTGAAGCAGTTGAAGACGCCGTATCCCGGGACGATACTCACTACTCACTGGGCAGCGTGCTCAACCATGTCCTGCTCCATCAAACAATAATCGGCCTGGAGACAAGGAAAACGATGATGGAACAGGCGGATGTTTACCCGGATATAATCGTAGGCTGCATTGGCGGTGGTTCCAACTTCGCCGGAATGTACCTGCCTTTTGTTAAGGACAAAATCGAAGGCACCAAGCCAGACCTGCGTATCATCAATGTGGAGCCAACAAGCTGCCCCACCCTGACCAAGGGGCTTTATGCCTATGATTACGGTGATGTAGCCGGTCTTACCCCTCTGCTCAAGATGTACACCCTGGGGCATGACTTTATCCCGCCACCGGTCCACGCCGGCGGATTACGCTATCATGGTATGGCACCTATCATCTGCCATCTTCATAAACTAGGCATTGTTGAAGCCCGGGCAGAGCACCAGCTGGGTACCTTCGAAGCCGGGGTGAACTTTGCCCGCACCGAGGGCATTCTCAGCGCCCCGGAGACCAACCACGCTATCAAGGTAACTATCGATGAGGCTCTCAAGTGCAAGGAGTCCGGTGAAGCCAAGACCATCCTGCTCGCTCACAGTGGACACGGGCATGTTGATATGGCTGCCTACGAAGCCTATCTCTCCGGCAAACTGACTGACTACGAGTACCCGGAAGAAAAGGTCAAAGAGGCACTGGCTAATCTGCCCAAGGTATCAGCCTGAATTGGCTGCGGCACCGGTTGTCGCACCAAATCCGGTAGAACCAACTCGTTAAACTGGATGTGCCCCCTCTTCACGAGGGGGCACAATTCTTGTCCGACTTCTGGCAAGGTGCTACAATAATAGTTGATAATGAAAAAACTGAACCCTACATATTTCGCCGTTTCACTTATTCTTGTCCTGTTACTCATACTGTTTGCCGGCTGTTCCTGCGTGATTACCACCACGCCTTCACCCAGCCCGTCGCCGGCACCGGCAATTACCCCGGTGCCCACTCCTGCCCCGAGCCCCATCAACCCCGAATGGATACCGCCAGCTGCGGATAATCAAACCGAGGCACTCCCCAGCATCGCCGATGTCGTTGCCGAAGTAAAACCTGCCGTGGTCGCTATTACCACCGAGGTTATCGCCCGGGACTTTTTCAACCGACCCTTCACCCAGGAAGGCGCCGGCTCGGGGTGGATTCTGGATGAGAACGGCATCATCGTAACCAACAATCACGTGGTGGAAAATGCCAACACCATTACCATAACTCTTGACGACGGCAGCACCTATACCGTCGGCAGCGACTCTATCTTCACCGACCGCCTGAATGACCTGGCTATCCTCAAGGTTGATGCCCGGAACCTGCCTGCCCTTGAGATAGGCGATTCCGCCCAGCTCAGGGTTGGCGACTGGGTAGTCGCTATCGGTAATGCCCTGGGTCAGGGAATAAGGGCTACTGAGGGAATTGTCAGCCGGAAGAAGGTCTCGTTACCGGTGTCCCAGGGACAAACGCTGTACGACCTTATTGAGACCAGCGCTGCCATCAATCCGGGCAACAGCGGCGGTCCCCTGGTCAATATGACCGGTGAGGTAATCGGCATCACCAGCGCCAAGATTGCCACCATCGGCGTAGAGGGTATGGGCTACGCCATCAGCGCGGAGGCCACCATGCCTATCATCCAGCAGCTGGTCAACAATGGCTACGTGGTGCGCCCCTGGCTCGGCGTAGGGCTCTACACTGTCGACCAGATAGCCATAGCCCAGTATAACCTGTCAGTGGACAGAGGATCGCTTGTCCTCCAGGTCGTGCCCGGCAGTCCCGCCGACCAGACAGGACTGCGTGAAGGCGATGTGATTCTCAGCTTCGCCGGTCAGGAAATAGCCAATGTTGATGAACTGACTCGAGCCATACACTCGACCGAAATCGGGGAGACGGTGGAAATAATCTACCAGCGAGGTGACAACCGAAACACCACCACGATAACCGCCGCCGAAAGCCCGCCGCCACCCTAATCTAATCCAGCTTCCTCACCCCGAGTAGTATCTGGTAGCCACTGAGCTGGTACTGTTCCGTAAAAGCACCTTCGTCCGGCACTCCGGATACGAGTTGTTGCGACAGTGTTTCCTGTTTCACATAGTCGGCAAAGTCCGTCATAACCTGACCCACGTAGTTATCACCCTGATAGTAGGTGACAATGTGGTCGGCAATATCAAAGCCGGCGGAACGGCGCATGGTCTGCAAGCGATGGACAATCTCACGGGCCATTCCCTCGGCAGCCAGTTCCGGGGTAATCTCCGTATCCAGCATCACCGTTACCTCACCCTCATCGATTGACGGCCACGCCACTTCCGGGGTCTCTCCGACAATCTCCAGTTCCTTCACATTTACCTCTTCCAGTATCTGAGGCACCAGTGGCTCAAGACCCCGGCGTTGACTCCCCGAACCTGCCTTGACCAGTAGCTTGTGGAGCGGCTGGCGCACCTTGATGCCAGCCTGGCTCCGCACCGCCCGCCCCAGACTGGACACCTTCATTGCCAGGCGGGTACCGACCATCAACTGCCCGTCAATCCGGCTCTTATCGGCGAGCGGAAAGTCCGCCAGGTGAACACTGGGCGGTGCCTCCGCAGAAACGGAAACCACCAGGTTCCGGTACATTGCTTCGGCCAGGAACGGGGTAAACGGTGCCATTAACTTGGCCAGCGTTACCAGGCAATGGTACAGCGTTTTATACGCGGAAATCTTGTCAGTATCATTCTCGCTCTTCCAGAACCGGCGACGGCTCCTCCGCACGTACCAGTTGGACAGTCCATCCACAAAGTCCTCTATCTTCCTCCCCGCATCGGTGGGATTGTAGTGCTCCAGCGCCGAGTCCACGTCGTCAATCAGCTGATTGAGCTCGGAGAGTATCCACCGGTCAAGCCCCGATTCCGGCGAATATTCCTCCGCCGAATCAGGAACAAACCGGTCAATAGTGGCATAGGTCACGAAGAACGAATACACGTTCCACAAAGTCAGCAGGAAGCGGCGAAGGGCTTCGGCGACCTGTTTTTCATTGAAACGGCGCACGTTGCCCGGCGGCGTGGCGGTAAACAGGTACCAGCGCAGGGCATCGGCTCCGTGCTTGTTGATTACCGCCCACGGCTCGACCACATTCCCCTTCGCCTTGCTCATCTTCTCCCCCTGGGCATCAAGGATATGCCCCAGGCAGATAACGTTGCGGTAACAGGGACGGTCAAACAGCAGGGTGGAGATGGCGTGCAGACTGTAAAACCAGCCTCGGGTCTGGTCCACCGCCTCAGAGATATAATCCGCCGGAAAACGCCCGTCTTCAAGCAGGGTCTTATTCTCAGCGGGATAGTGGTGCTGGGCAATCGACATGGCTCCGGAATCGAACCAGCAGTCAATAACCTCCGGCACCCGCCTCATGGTACCACCACATCTGGGACAGTCGAAGCTCACCTCGTCAACATAGGGGCGGTGCAAATCGAGCGGCTCCCGGAAACCGCTGAAACCGGGCTTCGCCTGAAGCTCATCAATCCCACCGATGCACTCATAATTATCACACGACTCACAGCGCCACACCGGCAGCGGCGTCCCCCAGTAGCGCTCCCGGGAGAATGCCCAGTCGACATTGTTCTCCAGCCAGTCGCCGAACCTCCCGTACTTGATATGTTCCGGGTACCAGTTTATCTCAGCATTGCCGGAAATGAGACGGTCTTTCGCCGCCGTAGTCCGGATATACCAGGTTTCCTTGGCATAGTAGAGGAGCGGCGATTCACAGCGCCAGCAAAACGGGTAGGTGTGGCGTATTGTCTCACTGCGGAAAAGCAGGTTCTTTTTCTTCAGCTCTTCAAGTACCAGCGGGTCGGCTTCCTTGACAAACTTCCCCGAGAAGGGGTAGTTGCCGATAACCTGACCCTGCAGATCAACCGTGTGGACAAAATCCAGTCCCTCTTCCTTACCTGCCTCGTAGTCAACCTCGCCGTAAGCCGGTGCCATGTGGACAATCCCGGTACCGTCCTCCAGAGATACAAAATCGGTAGCGATCACCCGGTAGGTCAGCCGGTCGTCAGATTCCTGCACAGGAAGTTCCGACTGCCCCTGAAACCTCCGGCGCTCCACCCCGAAGTGATGAGGATTAAACAGCGGTTCATATGCCACACCAACCAGTTTTACTCCCTCACTCTTAGCCACCACCTGGTATTCATCAAGTCCCACTGCTGGCAACAGTGTTGACGCCATAATCAGGTACTCTGCTCCCATGTCCACTACCGCATACTCGGCATCAGCCGCCACCGCCAGCGCCGTATTGCCGGGCAGAGTCCAGGGAGTGGTCGTCCATGCCAGCAGATAAGCCGGCTTGTCTCCGGGCAGACTGTCCATTCCGTTCATCACCTTGAACTTTATGTAAACAGATGGGTCTTCTGTATCGTCCTGGTAACCCTGGGCGACTTCATGGGAGCTGAGTGACGTGCCGCAGCGGGGGCAGTGCGGGGTTACCTTATACCCCTGATAAACCAGGCCCTTGTCCCACATCTGCTTTATCGCCCACCAGACGCTCTCGATATAGCTGTTCTCCATGGTGATATAGGGGTGCTCCAGGTCAACCCAGAAGCCGATACGCTCGGTCATCGCCTTCCATTCCTTGAGATACCGGAAGACGCTCTCCCGACAGCGGGCATTAAACCGGTCAATACCATAGCTCTCAATCTGCGCCTTACCGGAGAAACCCAACTCCCGCTCCACTTCCAGTTCCACCGGCAGACCATGGGTATCCCAGCCGGCAATGCGAGGCGCATAATAGCCCTTCATCACCTTATAGCGGGGAATAATATCCTTAAAGATACGAGCCAGCACATGATGAATCCCCGGGTTCCCGTTCGCTGTTGGCGGCCCCTCATAAAACACAAAGCGGTGACCACCCCGGCGGGATTCAACACTCTGCTGGAAAATGCCGTTACGCTTCCACCAGTCGAGTATCTCCTCCTCAAGCTGAGGAAAATTTACCCGACTGCTCACCGGTTGGAACATATTCCCGAGCTCCTCCATATAATAAAAATTCCCGCCCTATAGGGACGGGACTTCTTTCCCCGCGGTACCACCCTATTTCCCCTACCCTCAGGCAGGGGCACTCGTTCAGGACACATCATTACGATTATGCCCTCGTCACGGATAACGGCTGACGGTACCGACCAAGCCTACTGGGTAGCTTGCTGGCTACCGTTCGGTTGGCGGCTCGGGAGGGATTTTCCAGGAGCGGACACATCTGCTCACACCACACCAGACTCGCTGGGCATCCGATATTTCCCGTACTCTTCTCCGTCTTCGCCTTTTTACCTTAAGAAGGTAGCATAATTCGCCGGTTAAATCAACCGGGGCTTACTTGGGTAGAATCACTACCTTGCGTGCCTCGCCAACTCCGGTACTCTCGGTAGTCACCTGCGGTTCATCAGCCAGAGCCAGGTGGATAATACGCCGCTCAAAGGCGGGCATTGGTTCCAGGGTAAACGGCACCTTCCTGGCGATCACCCGCTCTGCCATTCTCCATGCCAGCGCCCGCAGTGCCTCACACCGCCGACGTTTATAACCGCCCACATCAACCATGATGGGCAGACTCGTTTGCGTCTTATGACAGGTGATAAGCCTGACGACATACTGGATGCAGGCGAGGGTTTGTCCACGACGGCCAATCAATATACCCAGGTCCTCACCATCGATATCAAGAGTAATGCAATCTTCCGTCGCTTCCAGACCTTCCACGGGAAAGCCAGATGAAATTGAAACGGACCCCGGCATTTCCAGCAGGTCCAGAAGTGTCTCCAAGACATTCCTTGCCTCTTCAGCAATTCCCGCCTGTTCCGCTGGCATCTCCATTGCCCATTATCTCCTTGACTTAATCTAGTCCCGTGGCACCACCCACGACACCCGGACTACTTCTTCTTCCGTCGTGGCTTGGCTCTGTCCCGCCCCGGCTGGTATTTCGTCTTGCTCAACCTGGCAAGGTAGTCCTTGCCCGGCTCCCCCTTCTCCGGTTCATCAGTAGTAATCGTGATATCCGCTCCGGAATCCGCCGACGATTTCTGCTCCGACTGCGTAATAAGCTTCCGGTACTGCTTATCTCCACCAGCACCAGATGGCTTCCTGCCTAACATAGGAGCCAGCCCTCCCCATCCGGTTACGTAATACTGCATAATGATTCTCACGACACTCGATGTCACCCAGAACAACGCCAGACCACTGGGAAAAGAAATCGCCAGCAAGGTAAACATCAGTGGCATCATCCAGAGCATCATCTGGCTCTGTTGCCGCTGCCTGGGGTCAGCCGACATGGGTGTCGACATCTTCTGCTGCAACCACATGGTGACCCCGACCATGATAGCCAGAAACATATCAGGTTTGTCCAGATTTAACCAGAGGAAATCATTGCCCAGTGGTAACATAGCATATACCACCGGCCAGTCATAAAGATACCGCGACAGGTTGAGTAGACCCTCCGGGGCAACCGCCAGTGAGAGTATGACCGACTGATAGAGGGCTATCCAGACCGGCATCTGGATTAACAGGGGTAACAGGCATCCAGTAGGGCTCATGCCGGATTCCTTATACAACCTCATCTGCTCCTGGGCCAGCTTTTGCTTGTCCTTGGCATACTTCTTTTGAAGTTCCTGGAGCTTGGGCTGGAGGTCCTGCATCGCCTTGGACGCCCGCATCTGCTTTAAGCTTAACGGCAGAATTATCAGGTTGACAATAATGGTCAGGGCAATAATCGCCAGCCCGAAACTATCCGCCATATAGTGAGACAGCACGATGAGAACGTTTATCACCGGCTGCTGAATAATTAACTCCCAGGGATTCAATAGAACCTACCTCAATCCTTACTTTCCAATGATACGGACATTAATACGGCACCCGTCTCAGCATTGACCCGGTGCAACGTCAGGTCCGGCGTGTGGATATAGACCACGCCGTTATTGATAGTGAGGGAACCGTATACCTCGGCTTCAACAGCCGCCAGCTGCCCTATCTCATTACTTGCGGTGTCCAGTCTATAGATCACGCCCTCACGGGAAGCAAAGACTATGGCACCATTTAGTGCCACCGGCGACGAGGCAACCGGGCTTCCCAGGTCAAACTCGGCTACTTTATCACCACTGTCAGTCTTCAGGGCGTAGACCTTTCCGTCAAGACATCCTACATAGATAGTGGTATCATTCACCACCGGCTTTGCCCAGAACCAGTTACTTCCCATAAATTGCCACTTCATACTGCCATCGGCAACGTCGACCGCGTAGAAATGACGGTCAAAAGAACCGATGTATACCGTACTGCCGTCAACCAGTGGCGTGGCGGCAATTGCCCCTTCCGAGGTAAATTCCCATATCAAGCTGCCATCACCGGCATCGAGGGTATAGAGCTTATTATCAAAGGAGCCGATATAAACCCTGCCATCGGCAATCGTCGGGGTTGACCATACCTTATCGCCGGTCTGAAACTCCCACTGCCAATCGCCGGTAGCTGCGTCCAAGGCATAGACCTTACCGTCAGAACCGCCAAAATACACATTTTCCCCATCAGTCGCCACTCCACTCACAATGGGTTCAAGGTAACCTTCGCGGGGATACACCCACCTCACCCCCAGTGAATCGGTGTTATAGGCATAAACCTTGCCATTATACGCGCTGATGTAAACCAGTTCCCCGGCTATTGCCGGAGTCCCATAAATGGCCACTTTGGCCGCACCGGCACCACAACCCCCACCAAGAGTGGGGGCACAGCCAAAACCACCGGACTGAGATGATACCTTAAGCTGCTCTGACCACTGGCGGCCCTCATCAACCATATTAACGGCCACCAGTCTGCCTTCCTTGGAGCCAACAAACAGGGTATCACCGGATACTGCCCCACCCGACCAGCCGATCGGCTGCAAACCCTGCACGCAGGCCAGACCGCCAATACCTACCATGAGGAGTGCCAGCACCAGGAGCATTACGGTAATTGCGCGGCGTTTGTTTTGTCTCAAATACATTTATTCCTTTCCCCGGAATACGTCTCTATGGCTATTAGAGAACTGAAGCGACCACACTGATACACAATTCTCTCATAATAACAAATACGGTCAGGCATTACGGCACCGGGTCATAACCGCCGGGATTCAAGGGATGACAACGGGCCAAACGCCTCATCCCGAGCCAGATTCCCCGGAAAATACCAAACTTGGCGATAGCTTCATAGGTATATTGAGAGCAACTGGGAACAAAACGGCAGGATGGTGGCATAACCCGCGATATCGTCATCTGATACAGCCTAATTAGTTCCAGGGCTAATGTTTTCATGTTTCCCCACTAATAACCCGGCACGCAGCAACAACCCGCTCACTGACTTCTCCAGCTCAGCATAAGTAGTACCTGCTGCCGCAATACGGGCAATGAAGATAATATCCCACCCCGGCTGCAACGGCGTCTGTCTCACTATTTCACGAAGCACCCGCTTCACCCGGTTCCTTACCACTGCCTTACCCAACCGCCTCCCTACTGAAAATCCGCATCTTGACCAGTCAAGACCGTTGGGTAAAGCCTTCATTACCAATGACCTATTCGCCCAAGAACTGCCTTTGGTATAAACTGATCCGTACTGCTCCGTCTTGGTCAGGTACTGTTCTCCCCTCACTACTACCACCATTACCCAGCCCGATTACCGTTCACACCACGGTCAACTGTTTGCGGCCTTTCTGCCGTCTTGATTTCAAGACAGCACGTCCGCCTCGGCTGCTCATCCGTGCCCGAAAGCCATGCTCGCGCTTCCGGGGAATACGCTTCGGTTGATATGTTCTCTTCGGCACTCTAACTCCCTAAACAATACACAATCTTGGCTAAACAAAATAAGAATGCGGAAATACCGCCCTATTCACTGATGCCTACCAGTTGAGCTGGTAACTCCCGTCTTCCGCATATGAGCCGGCACATGGGGTAACAGAGCCAGACTCCGGGCTCTCTTGATGGCCACCGCCAGGAGACGTTGATGCCGGGCACAGGTACCTGTCCGCCGGCGAGGTTCTATCTTGCCCCTATCCGATACAAAAGGCCACAGCTTTGCCGGCTCCTTATAGTCTATCTCATCAATCTTGTCCCGGCAAAAGACACACACTTTACGCTTCGGTATGTACCTCGGCCTACCACCTCTTCTGCTTCTGTTTTCTCTCGTTTGTACCATGCTAACCTCAATCAGGCCACAGAGTGCTCATTCACTGGCTAGAACGGGATATCATCCGGTTCAACAAACTCAGCCGGTGAAGTGTCTTCAGGCTTATCCTCGGAGAGCGTGCCTGATTGCCGTCTGTCCAGGAATATCACTCTATTGGCGATTACTTCGATACGAGAATGCTGCTGGCCATCCTGGCCTTCCCAATTACGGGTATGGATTCTACCCTCCGCATAGACCAGCCGACCCTTGCCCAAGAACTGATTACACTGCTCCGCCAGCTTGTTCCAGGCGACAATATTAAACCATTCTGTTTCTTGCTTGCGTTCTCCGTCGGGAGTAGTGTACATCCAGTTAGTAGCCACCGAAAAAGAAGTAACCGGTCTACCATTGGGGGTAAAACGCATTTCCGGATCATTTCCTACATTTCCAATAACCGTAACTTTATTCAAACTCGGCATTCTCTAACCTCCCCATACACATCAGGAGCTCGCTGAAATAATAGTTAATCCCCTATTTTTACCAGCAGGTGCCGCAAGATATTCTCGGAAATCTGCAGGTTAGCTTCTAGCTCCTTACTCCACTGCGGCCGCATCTTGAACCTAGTCAGTACGTAGTTCCCCTCTAAAAACCGCTTTAATGGATAGGCAAGCCTTCTCTTCCCCCACTGCTCCACCTGAGAGACGGTACCACCCTTACTGGTAACAAACTGGCTTACGCCATTTATGGCGTTTTCCAGAGCCTCTTCCACAACCTCAGGACTGACAATGAAAACCAGTTCATACTCGTGGTCCGGGCCATACTCTACCGTTGCTATTTCTCTTTTTCTCTTCGCCGCCATTTACTTTCCTAAAAAGTTTATGTCATTATACCATAAAACGCAAAATTCAAACAACACCGGGCCATTTCCCCGCCTGTATGAGCGTAGACAATAAGCCGGGCACGATAGTTAGTCGCTCAGCTTGACACGGCACATCACCACCTGATAGACTCTATTTACGAAAAAACTATTACCATCAGCCATGCATCGGCTTACACGGCCCCGTGGTGTAGCGGTCTAACATGCCACCCTGTCACGGTGGAGATCGGGGGTTCAAATCCCCCCGGGGTCGCCATCCAGTAGCTCTGGTCTGACACTCAACAGAGACCCTGAAAAAGTTCGAATTCCGGTTATGGCGTGACTGGCACGACTCTCCAATCTCTCGTGATTGTCCCCGCTTCAGTATCGAAAATCGATGCCACTGTCATCACCCTTTGATACTCCAAGCGGTAGTGACCATGATACAGGTCTTATACTCCGGGCTCAGCCAAGCCTTCAATAGTTTGCTGAAGTTATCGAGGGGTACCGTTAACTTTCCCGGAAAACAGTCTGGCTTGGGAACTACCAGTATGTCATACTGGTAATTAAGGAAACCCGCCACTACCGGAGAGTTGTACCGGTAAGTCTAACTATGGTTGCTCATTTGTTGACTGGGAATATGAGACCGAAAAATGAGCCGGCTGTTTCACAAATCTGAGGGAACACCTAACCAAAGTCACCTTTCAACGTTTATATATAATATAAGGGGTAAATGCAGAAGTAATCATCAATCACACCGGAGGTAGCTTAAATGAAAAAGGCATTAGTAGTCATAATGGCAATCATGCTGCTGGGCAGTACTGCCTGCGCCCGGCCGGTATCAGCTGAAGTAGTACAATCGGAGAAGCCCAGGATAACTACACCACAAGCCAGCCAGGCCGACCTGGCAACACTGGTTGACGGCAATAGTGATTTCTCATTCGAACTGTACCGGACGCTCAGCGATGCCGATGGCAACCTTTTCTACTCGCCGTACAGCATCTCACTAGCCCTGGCGATGACCTACGCCGGTGCCCGTGGTGACACCGAAAAGCAAATGGCTGAAACCCTCCGCTTCATACTCCCTCAGGATAGTCTGCATCCGGCTTTCAACAGCCTTGATACCGAACTTGCCAGCCGGGGTGAAGGCGCTGAAGGCAAGGACGAAGCGGGTTTCCGCCTGAATGTCGTCAATGCCATCTGGGGTCAGCAAGAGTACCGGTTCCGGTCCGAATTTCTTGATATCCTCGCCGAAAACTACGGCGCCGGGCTAAGAGTACTTGATTTCATGGAAGAACCGGAGGAGTCTCGCACCACAATAAACAAGTGGGTCAGCGAACAGACGGAGGGACGTATCGAAGACCTGATCCCGCAAGGCACCATTGACGCCCTCACCCGCCTCATCCTGACCAATGCCATTTATTTTAATGCCGCCTGGCAGTACCCGTTCAACGAGGAGGCTACTTCAGACGGCACTTTCCATCTACTGGATGGCGAGCAGATTACCGTGCCGATGATGAGGCAAACCGAATCGTTTGGTTACGCCGATGGAGACGGTTACCAGGCGGTGGAACTACCCTATGACGGACAGGAACTCGCCATGGTTATCTTGCTACCCGAGAATGGCCAGTTTGAAGGCTTTGAGGACTCATTGAACTATGAAGCGGTTAAGGAAATCACTTCGAAGCTCGAAAGACAGCAGGTTAATCTTACTATGCCTAAATTTGAATTCGAAACCGAATTCAGCCTGGTGAAAGCCCTTACCGCGATGGGTATGCCGGTTGCTTTCTCCGCAAATGCAGATTTCTCGGGCATGACCGGTAACCGTGACCTCGCCATCGACGAGGTACTACACAAGTCTTTCGTTTCTGTTGATGAAGCCGGCACCGAAGCGGCAGCCGCCACGGCAGTCATAATGAAACTGACCGCCATGCCGGGAGCACCGGTCAAGGTCACCCTTGACCGACCCTTTGTCTTCCTGATTCGAGATATCCAGACGGGCACTATACTGTTTATCGGGAGAGTCGTGAATCCGGGACCTTAATACCGGCGTTAGAGCAGTAAAGAAACCGGTTACCCCCTTGAGGGCGTCGGCGAGTGCCGGCAACCACAATCGGGCAAAAGTTGATACCGTTATGGATATTTCCATCACCCGTTCTCCTTGTTATTTGTGGTATAATATACAGTGGCTATCAAGACAGTTGCGACCAATCGCAAGGCATATCATAATTATCATATCGGGGAGAGTTTTGAAGCCGGCATTGCCCTGTCAGGCTCGGAGATAAAATCGATACGCAATGGAAGGGTGAGCCTGGGTGACGCCTATGTGAAGCCGGAAGCTGGAGAACTCTGGCTGCTTAACGCGCACATCGGGCGCTATGACCCCAGCAGCTTTTTCAGCCATGAACCGAAGCGGTCACGCAAGCTATTAATGCATCGCAAGGAGATTAACAGTCTCATCGGTAAGGTGTCGGAAAAGGGACTCACCATTGTGCCAACCAGATTATATATAAAGGACAGCCTTGCCAAGGTTGAAATAGCGGTAGCCAGGGGTAAGAAGCTGTACGATAAACGCGAGTCCATTGCCCGCCGCGAGGTAGAAAGGGAGATGTCACGGGCACTGAAGAAAACGAAGCGGTAAGGAGGTGTGTGAATCGAACACGCCCTCAACCAATGGGGACGCGCGGGTTCGACAGGGGGAGTAGGCTACAGGGTCGCAGGCTGAGGTGCCATCACCCTCATAAAACCGGTGGTAAAAAATAATTGGCGAACCAGCCTTAGTAGCTGCCTAAAAACAGGTGGCCATCCAACCCGGACCCCTCCTCAACGGGTCGGGATTGGGTGACGAAAAGTTGAGGTGCCGCCACTCTTGATGTCGATAAAGGTGGTGAAAGACTTAATCGACTGGCCTGGCTTAACTCGGTCAGCAGAGGTGAGCCAGGTAAGAGCAAAGAGCTGACTAAGCCTGTAGGATATTCTGGGCAGCTTCCTTTGGACGGGGAGTTCGACTCTCCCCCGTCTCCACCAGAAACAAAGCTGAGCCTTCAAGAGGCTCGTTTAAGATACGGATATTAGATCCTTTACGAGAAGCCGCCACCTGGAAGATAGGCCGGAATGGCGGCTTCGGCTTTATGGCGACTATTGATTTGGTCTGCTTTATATTCCCTCCCCTAATATCTGCTATCCCTCTCTTTTCCGATATTATACCTGGACTCCTCTTCTCGGAGCATGCCATAACCATCTAATACTCAACCAACTCTATTAATACGTTCGGTGATTCTGGATTCAAAAAAGCAATCATTGACCCATTACGTCCGAGTCTTGGCTCGGGATCAATGAGGGGGACACCTCTTTCCCTCAATGTATCGAGTACAGCACGAATATCACTAACTTCCAAAGCTAGATGATGCAATCCCTCTCCATGCTCATTAATATATTTTGCTATCCATCCATCTGGGGAAGTCGACTCCATTAACTCAATCATACCGCCGTCCACGGGAATTACAGCTACCCTAACTTTACGCTCTGTGATAGTGTCTATCTTCACCTCCTCAGACTTAACCCCAAACAGGTCACAGCAGAAATTCAGGGCATTTTCAAGACTACTAACTGTAAAACCTATATGGTCAATCTTTATTGCCATTATCATTTACCTCCTCGTTTTATTGCTACTGTATTCGATATAGCCATATAAGCAGTATTAAGTTATCACGTGGTACAAAATCCCCTCGAATATATCATATTATGTTATGCAGGCAATAATCAAGTAGGAGTGGTTAGCTTCTTTCCATGCTTTTGATGAGGCTAGCAAATATGTCTACCCGTTGGGTCTTCCTGACCTGTTGGGCACCCGGCATGCCCGCCTTTCAGAAACGCCGAGCATATTTCGTATTCGCTCCACCGCTCGGCGCCTCCACGATGGGCTTGGAAGTTTCCCCAGTCGGCCACCTTCAGGATGAAGTTATCCAGATTGAGATGGGCAACCAGCTTCTTGAGCCAGGCATTCTCCTTCTCAAGTTCCTTCATTTTCACGGCCTGCTCGATCCGCATGCCACCGTACTCTTTGCGCCAGCGGTAGTAGGGATGGTCGCTAACCCCAATTTTCTTGCTGACAACGGCGATGGTAGCTCCCTGGTTAAGCAGTATTTCCGCTTCCCTTAGCTTGTTGATGATCTGTTACGGTGTGAACCATTTCTTGGCCATGTATTTCCCCCTTTAAGAGATTATAACTGGTACCGTTTTCGGGGGTCAGGTCAAGCTTTTGAACCGGTAAATGTTCACTACTCTTGAGGATTCCAGGGCCTTGATAGAGCAGTGGCGTAAAGAATATAATCAGGTACGTCCCCATAGCGCCCTGGATATCGACCACCAGCTCCTGAGGCTATTCTGGCGGGAGTAACTACGTAACAGGTGATATAACTACTGGAGGTGGTTCAATGACGTGATACATGATGATACATGATATGAGTAGCAGTAAAGAATCCTAAATCCCGTTTTTATTTCTGGTCAATTAGTCCTTTTTAAAGGGGGGGAAACTTGAGTACAGTAGATTTGTTAATAAAGAATGGGAAGGTTTACACACAGTCAGGATTCCGGGAACTGGACGTGGCAGCTAAAGGAGAGGAGATTGTTGCGGTAACTCAGCCTGGCACAATAGAAGATACAAAGATAGTCATTGATGCCCGTGGGAAATACGTAATTCCCGGCATTATCGATTTCCATACCCACCTGAGAGAACCCGGGTTAACTCATAAGGAGGATTTTAAGACAGGTACCATGGCGGCGGCAGCTGGGGGGGTAACCATGGTTTTCCCACAGCCAAATACTGACCCAGTTCCCCTGACATTAGAGGCTTATCAACAACAGATAGAACTGGGAGAGCAAAAAGCCCTCATAGATTTTAACTCAATAGCCAGTCCACTCGGTTATGAGCAAGGTCAGGTACCTGAACTGGCGGAGGCAGGTACCGCATGGTTCAAGATCTTCCAGAAGACAGCAGCCTACCCTTATTCTACACCTGCCGGCACCAGAAGCACGTATCGTATCTTCAACGCCTTTAAGGAAGTAGCCAAGACAGGGAAGTATTGCTCGGTTCATCCATTTGATCACTGGTTCTTTGACGAAGTCCCTGAAATAATGAAAAAACAGGGAATACCTATAAACCTAAAGAACTACCATAGCCTGCTATATACGGATGAGGAAATGAGTGGCGCCTCATATCAGCTTTATTACCTTGCCAAGAAAGCCAAGATGCGATGGTATGCTTTACATTGCTGGATGCCTGGCTATATAGATCTGGTGAGGTGGGCAAAAACTGAAAAGGTAATAGATGTGATAGCTAGCTATGAAGTCATGGCTACCCTCAATACCCCAGTAGATATCTATGATGTAAAGCGCAAGGAATGGTTTGAGGTTGGAAGGGATGCCGAAGCAGACCTCGACAAAGTATGGGCTGCTATTGATGATGGGACGATAGACTTTATCGGTAGCGACCATGCCCCAGCGTTGAGGGAAGAATTCAAGCTGGATGACATTCTCGATTCTGTTCTGGGAATGCCACTGATTGAATGGTATGGGCACTTGCTATTGAATGAAGTCAATAAGGGTAACATCACTATGGAGCGGTTGGTGGAGGTAACTTCGGTGAACGGTGCCAGGATTTTCGGCTTCTATCCCCGCAAAGGTTCACTCATTCCGGGAACAGATGCCGATATAACAATCTGTGATTTGGATAGGGAATGGACGATTAATTCTGATAAGGTCTATACGAAGTGTCAGTTAAACGCATTTCATGGCATGAAGATTAAAGGTAAAGTAACCCACACGATATCTAGAGGTGAAGTTATTATGGAAGAGGGGGAAGTCGCCGGAAAACCGGGACGAGGCAGATTCCTCAAGCCAAACACATGATGAAAAACCTTTCTTTGAATTTGGTGGACATACCGTTTTGATAATTCAGTAAATGAATTAGTAACTGATATTCAATGAAACGAACTATAATCTGAAATCTCATTGGGAAGCCTTAATTGAAAGGAACAATTTATGGTTGCGCTGTGGTACCTGTTTTCCCTGAATGTGCTGGCTCTAAATGCTCTATGATGACTTCTGTGGCGGGAGTGATATCTTAGGTAATCGCTGTGTATATTATCATAGAGTTGCTGGTGTTACTATACAAGTTCTCTGTATGGCTACCTGAGGTGATTAATGAATATGCCTAAAAAGGTTTCCTTTTCCATTTTCAGGCCGAGCCGGGCTATCGCCTTAAAGAAAAAAATTAAACAAAACAAAGAATCTGTGTTTCAGGTATAGTTCGACTCTCCTCCGTCTCCACCAGAAACAAAGAGAAGCCTCGCAAAGGCCCATTGATAATACGAATACTTGACCCCTCACGCGAAGCCGCCACCGGAAAGATAGGCCGGAATGGCGGCTTCGGCTTTATGGCGACTATTAATTTGGTCTGTTTAGCATCGACGCACACAGCATCCAGCATTTGGGTGAACAGGCTATGTCTCTCTTTAAGGGTAGCTCTCTGCCACAACAAACCAGGATTCTCTCACAGTTCACCTGCTACCCACAAACTCAGGGCTTCTTTCAAGAACTTGTAACGTTTCCTGGCCAACCGCTATGGCAGCGATATTCACCGGCTGTTTTTCCTCCTTGCCTATTATTTGGCTAGGCATATCGTACGGCCATTCATTTTTTGCATTCAGTCCATGCGGTCTCCCGTAGACCCCGTTTCCGGGGGGATTCCCACGGCGCCAGGGCGTAGGCATGTTTTCCAGGAAGGCAAGTACTACTCCCACATTATTGCCGCAAGATTGCTGCAGTAACCTGACACTTTCAAACCACTTGTTGAAAGCTCTTGCGTTATCCCAGGCTAGTGCTGTCACCATAAATGTATCCCTCCTTTTATTTAACTGAGCATCAAAGATTACCGATGCCAACACTGACATCGAAGCTATGAATTATATCTTCCAATCCGGGTTCATTCACTTCTCCTTTTAATTAGCTATTTGTGATTGGTCCGGGCACACTAGCCCACATCCAGGTAAAACCTGGGGGAGATGCCACCCTCGGGAGGGTTAGCGTTAACACAGTAAAAACTGCCGCCGTCAATGGCGACTTTATATCTGGCAAGGCCCGGTAATGCGAACCTGACCTGAGCATTTTGCAGCGAAATATAGGTTTCGGGAAGTGCTTCGCCATCAGCCCCGGATACTTCTTCCCACGCACCATCATAAGTCTCAACGTAGATGCCGACGCGGAGTATCAAATATTTATAGCTATGGATTAGCTCATCGGAATTAGTGATGTTGAGAGCAACTGTGATATCTGCGGGGTTGTCAACAGCGTCGATATGGAAGAGCTCGCCCGACTCAATGCTGCCGATAGCTTTGCCATAGATAGTCCAGGTCGGTTGGACTCTTGTTTCAGCAGTCATCACCTGGACAGGCTCAAGTCCAACAGAATCCCCGCCAACATCATAGGCATAAGCCAATGGCCATGCAGATAGCAAGAGTAACGCGAAGAGCGGGAAAATAACTCGAATTATATGTTTCTCTTTGTTTCTCATCCTTGCTGGTTTCCGTCTGATTCCAGAGTAGCGCCGGGATGCGAAACAAAGGCTTAAAATTTACAGGTAACTACTTAATATTTTCTTAACTTTTTGGGCGAAATAGCAAAAGGGGTGCACTTCGGGCACCCCTTTCAAAATCATGGCTCGGTTATCTAATGGCGCTATACTGCGTCCCGGAACTGATAGCCCACGGCCGGCACGGTGAGAATGAACCGTGGATTGGTCGGGTCAGACTCGATTTTGTGACGCAGGTGGCGGATGAAAACGTGCAAATATTCCCTTTCTTCCCTGTACTCAGACCCCCAGACTCTATTTAAAAGGTGAGCATGGGTGAGGACTTTACCGGCATTAAGTACCAATTCTTGCAAGAGTTTGTACTCCGTCGGCGTCAGCCTGACTTCTTTTCCGGAAACAGTCACCTGCCGCTGCGCAAATTTGATAGTTATTTCACCGATAGCAAATGACGATGGCGTGGTGATTTTAGCTGCGTCATTGGTGCGACGGAGTACCGCTCTCACTCGGGCCAGCAGTTCATCGGCTCCAAACGGCTTGGTGATGTAGTCATCAGCCCCGAGGTCAAGACATTTTACTTTATCCTGTTCGTCACCACGAGCGGTGAGCATAATTATCGGTGCCTGTGTCCACTCTCTCAGTCGACTACAGACCGCAAAGCCATCCATTTTGGGCATCATGATGTCCAGAAGAATCAGTACCGGATTTTCCTTCTCGGCTTTGACCAGTGCTTCCTCGCCATTATTCGCCGTAATTATTTCAAAACCTTGTTTGCGGAGGCAAGCGCCCACATACCTGAGTATACTGACCTCATCATCTACGACTAAAATGCATCTTTTCTGCATTGCCAATACCACTCCGAATTCTTCATTTCATTCTTTATAAAGCCTCTTTCACGATAGCTTTCAAGTCATCAGGAGAGAATGGTTT
>Ga0180431_10003910_pt1 | contig 18805 bp, 24 predicted proteins | sample SS_ome_11_FD_132459 | JGI IMG/M metagenome (GOLD analysis project Ga0180431, IMG submission 132459) | Hypersaline lake sediment archaeal communities from the Salton Sea, California, USA - SS_1_MS_1 metaG | ecosystem: Environmental > Aquatic > Non-marine Saline and Alkaline > Hypersaline >... | reverse complement strand
GCCTACCGCCTCTATTTCTTTAAATTCATCCTGTAATTGGCTTATGGCGGTATTATGCCAAGGACACCAGGCCAGCCACCGCGTTAATCTACACCTGGCATATTCTAGCATTTGGCCAACCTGTAACCAGCTAGGCCGCAGACATTGAGCCGTACAACCGCTTGACCAATAATGATCATCAGATATAGTTTCGTAAAAATCGCCGAGATCGCCAGGATCGGCCGTTTGGCTATCTACCCACATTTTATACTTAACGCCGCCCTCGTTATCTTGCCAATCGCCGCCAGCGTCGTAAACGCGAAGTAAAAACGGGCCGCCGCTTTTCGGCGTTGTAAAATAACCGCGCGCGTCTACTCCTGATAAATCAACGTAACAATCTACCCAATCTTCTAGATAGACCCACGTACCGCCGCTATCCGTTGATACTTGTAATTCCCATACGCCGCTTAACGCGTCAATCGCCTCGACTTCTATTTTATAGCGTAGACTATCGCCGGTTAATTCGTTGGCCATCACTTCAGGATTAACAGAACCGTCATTATTGGCGTCTACTATTCCACGTTCTTTAACTACAAACCAGGTATCAACGTCGCCATAATCTTCTAACTCGCAACCTAATACCGTTTCTTGATCGCGGCCGGTAGTGTAAACCTCGTAATACATCGTCCCGAGATTATTACCGTCGCCGGCGTCAGTGGCCCTAATTTCATAATCGGATAATTCCGACGCGCGGAAATAAACATGGTCGTAACCTGTTACTTGTTCATAACATAACGAACCATCCCAATCAGCCATTGGTTCATAACTAACGCTACCGCTGCCAGGCGCGGCGCGGCGAATATCTGAGGTTTTACCGGTACCGTCGCCATCAGTATAAGCCGGGCCGATAACTTTTATTAGATATTCCTCGCCTGGCGTAAATACGCTATGATCTATCGTGGTACCTTCAGAAGCCGCCGCGTTAACTGAACCTTTCCAGGCCAGCGTATCAGTTGAGAACCAATCACCGCAGCTATCGCCTTCAGGTACCGCGTCAGGAATAGCGCCATAAATATTTATCTTAAGCGATCCTGTATTATTGGCGTTTGTGGCCGGAAATCCTGAAGGATTAGCGCGGATACCGATAAACTCTTGATCCTCGGTAGCGGTAAAGTAATAGCCGGTATGGCTTTCATCTAGCGGCGTTGAGCAGTCGAAAAATTCCGTTTCATCTTGCCATTCTTCTACAAAAGCAGGACCGCCGCCGATCGGAGTAGTGTACTCGCCAACCTGAAAACCCCAGGAAGTAGTACCGTTAGCGCTAAATCCTGATCCTTGAGTTTCTATATAATATACCTGGCCTGGCGTAAAACCATTCGTTTGAATTGGTATTGGTAGGCCGTAAGATGAATTAGCGAGAATAACGACACTATCTAGCCAAGTTCCGCGTGTATACTTTTCAGAACAATCACTAACCGGCGCGGTATAACTTGTAGTATGAATATCTACCGCGATCGAACCGGAATTATCCGCGTAATTACTATTACCATCTAGCGCCTTAACTTTAGGCCTTGACCAGCCCCAGTTATGAGTATAATCAGGATCGTAAAATACCGAATTGGCGCGACCGTAATATTCTGATCTATCTGGATATTCGGCTATACAATATTCGGTAGACTGAATAAATTGTATGGGCGTCTTTTCGCTTATCTGGCTATCGCCGTCGTATTGATTGGCTATTAATATATCGTCGCTATCTGATCCGTTATCCTGGTAACTACCGGTAATTGTTAAAGCATAATAAGCCTCAGTAACCTCATTAGTGCCACCTTCTATATTATGGTTATATGTTGGATAACTAGGCGGGTTAAAATAACTATCCCAGGTAGCGTCAATAATCGCCGATCCAACTAAATTATCCTTACTCCAATTCGCCGCGCATGAGGTAGCCATACCGCCAGTATCTATATTCAAATAATAAAAAAGATCGCCGGAATTATCGGTAAACTGATCGTCGCTATCGTTTACCCTAATCTGTATTTTAGTCATGTCCTCGGTAGCGGTAAAAAATATACCGTCGTGGCCGCTTTCCAAAAAGCCCGTATCGCAAGGCGGTTCTACTTCAGCTTCCTCGTTTTCATAATCAGCGAGCGCGGTAAACTCGCCCCAGGCCGCGCCATCATAAAACCTAATGGCCGCGTCAGTCCGATCGTCAGCGCCATCGTTCCACGGGCCACCGCTTGTATAAAGTAAATACGTTTCGCCCACGGTTAAATCTATTACGTGGCCTACCTCATCCGTACCTAATAGTAAGCCTTGTTTGGCGCTATCCATATTTTCAGTATCCGTTTCGTTACAATCCTGGCATGGCATTTCTACCACCAGGCCATCGAATGTAATACTGTCAATAGTTAACCAGGCGTGGTCTACATGGGCCGGAGCTGTAAAATAAAATTGTATTTTTAGGTAACTGTCAGGATAAATAGTTAGATGAGGTATTACTACTTGTTTCGATCCGAAGTTACCGGCCGCTACCGCTTGCATATACTGACCGGCGACGTTAGTACTACCGCTATAAACGTTCCATTGTACATTACTGGCGATAGGATCAGGACCGCCGAACCAATCGCGCGCGCTGTATCCGTGATAATCAATCGTAACGGTAAATTGGCCCGTGCTACCGCTTGTATCTATAATTATTTCATTCCACGAATTAACACCTGAAAAATCATCCTCGCCCCAGGATCCATCTAATTCAAATTCTAAATCACCGGCCATAGTACAAGGCGTTGGCGTTGGATCGTCTAATAGCGGCGCGGCCGCGGCTGGCGTGGCCATAATCCCATTAGTTAAAACCGCCATTATGGCGATCATAACGACGGCGAGAAAACCCCAGGCGAGGATATGTAATTTATTCATGGTTGAATTATAACTTAAAGATTAAAGGCCAGCGGCGAGTAATGGCGCTGGCCTTTCCAGGTTTATTAGGCTGGGATCGATCAGCGCACGATCCGAGAGAAGGCGCGCACGATAATACCCAGGATACCGATACCGAGAGAAATTCCAAGCGGTACCAAGTACACCGGAAACAGGCCGTTAATCATGGTACTGGCCATGTCGAATACATCGGTAAAATCGAGTGAAAAACTAAGCATTGGTAGAACCTCCTTATTATTTATTTCGGTTAGATAAGCCGCTTATTATTAAGCCACCTGGCAGTAGATAAAACCAGGATAAATAAGGCGGCTAATACGCCGGTAAATACCACGCCGACTAACCAGTAACCGATAACCGGTTCAAACACGTAAATTAAAGCTTGCTGGATAAATGACCAGGTAGCAAGATCCATTTATCTAACAATCCGAGAAAACGACTTAACGATAATTCCCAGGATACCGATACCGAGAGAAATTCCAAGCGGTACCAAGTACACCGGAAATAGGCCGTTAATCATGGTATTGGCCATATCGAAAACGCCGGAAAAATTCAATGAAAAACTTAACATATTTTTAAAATCCTTCTATATTGACGTCGCGGCCATCGTGGCCCCAATTCTGATCTAAGCCAAAACGAAATATTTGGCGTGATAGCGACGCCGCTATAACGATCGCTAGCCATGGTACCAGGATCGCCACGGCTGCCGACGTTATAAGGTTTACGGTATCCTGATTTAATCCGAGCATACCCATATAATAAAACGCCAGGCCGCCAGGCGTCAAGAAATTCAACGAATGAATAATATCTAAAATACGATCCTATCAATTTCGTAATTGGTACTTGTTTATTCCCGGGTTCGGGTTTATACTCATATTGTCGTTTAAACGGCCAAGGCGTGGGCGTTACCCATAACGGTATACTCCTCGCCCACGCCGACCAGGTAACGGGAGTATACCTAAGATGAAAAACCCATTTATTACCGTAACTGAATATAAGGAATTTCGTACCGCGCAATACCAGTTATTACGCCAGGAAAAAATAGGCGATCTGGTAACGAGGACCGTTAGGCGTATTTATAAAGAACAAGGCTATTATTCGGCCCTTGTTTTTTTGATTAACGCTGGCCTGGCCCCACGCGATAACCAGGAAGCCGCCGAAAATGAATTAATGGCGAGGTTATAGCCATGGCCATTATAAATTATTCTAACACCGCCAAGGCAGCCCTTAAATCATTTAAAAGCGAGGTAATAAAAGAATGTTACCGCGCTGGATATGAAAGTTTTATGGCTGGGCCCAATACCGGTAATTGTCATTACTCTTATTTCTCAACTCGGAGTAAAACCGCGGCGTGGGAATTAGGCCGCAACCAGGCGAAATGCGATAAGGCGGCCGGTAATGTTAATCCTTGATCCTACCTGTTCCGCGCGATCTATTTGGTTCGATAAAATAAACCCTCATGTAATCCACTGTGATATACGCGTAGCCGATCTATCTTATACGCCTGGCGACGATACGGTAAGTTATTTTCTAATTGGCGCGATAGTATCCGCGCCGGTTTTTCCGAAAGTTACCGCGTCTTAAAAACTCATGGCACTTTAATATTTAAGTGGAATGAGCGAGATATACGCACCAGCGAGATATTAGCATTAGCGCCGACGCGGCCACTATTCGGCCATACCACCGGTAGCAATTCACAAACTAAATGGATATGTTTTATAAAGGATATAAATTATGGCCAGACGTAAAATAAAAAAATGGGTAGCGCCGCCTATTGACGGCGTTATGAAAAATAATAAGACTTATCTAGCATTGAATACTAAGGCAGTTACCAAGATCGAAGCCGCGATTATTTTTAAGGACCGGTTCGGCGTCGAGCCGGAAACGGTTTTTATCGGTAAGCCTAAAGGTAGTATTACTTACGCTGGGCCAATACCAAAAGGATAAAAGCCATGGAAACTATAATTAGAGTTGTAAAAGATTATGCTGCCGATCCTTTCGCCAGGATAGATAAAATACCTATCAACGATCCTAATATATCTTACAAGGCTAAAGGTATTCTAATTTATATTTTATCTAAGCCTGATGGCTGGCAGATGAATATAAAGGATCTTGATAATCACGCCAGCGACGGCGAAAAGGCTATTAGATCGGGCCTGGCTGAATTAGAAAATACTAAATACGTCAGGCGGTATAAGGTAATTGATAGCAAAACGAAACGAATAAGAAAATGGCTATATCAATTTCATGAACGCCCATATGTTGGCGAGATCGCAGAAATTCAAATTATCGAAATAGACCCAGATAGCCATAATGGCAAAGTGGTTCTAGACCCAGATAGCCGTTTTCCACATCTGGAAAAGCCACATCTGGAAAAGCCACATCTGGAAAACGGTACCCCTATTAACAAAGTAGTTAAACAACTAAATAAATTAATTACTAAAGAGAATAGTAATAATAACGGCCGCGGCGGTAACGCCGAGGATAATATTATTGTTATTCCTGAAAAAGATAAAATGCCATGGGTAGATATTAAAACAAGACTACAAAACATTGGCTGGGCCGGATCTTTGGCAGAAGTAAAAATATATTTTGTAAAAAAAGGTCCTGAATATGTAATAGCACACCTGGAAAAAGCAGAAGCGGCGGCGGCCGGCGGCCTGGATAATCCGGCTGGATTATTCCGAAGAAATATAAGATCAGGCGAGAGGCCCAAGACCGAGCGCGAAAAGAAATATGACGCGTTGGCCGCGCTAGGTTTATCAGAAGATGAAATAGAAGATCAGCTGAGATTAAACTAATGGATGATAAACAAAAAGAACAACTATACAGAATGATCAGTAGTTATGTTAGAGAAGATAACGGCCGTTGGTCCTATGTTGAAATAATGGCCGTATTCAATATACCGTATCAGGTAGCCAAGCCTATTAAAGATCGATTAGATAAAAATGGAGTAATAAACCATGACCACACAAAAAGAAAAAAACATCTTGAAAGAGCTTAAGCGACGTTTGATTGAAGCTGGCCCCAGCACCAGCCAGGACATACGCCGCGAGGCGATTGACGCGCTTAACTTAATTCCAACATTGGCCGCTTATTTGGTTACGGCCGTATTAACCGGATTATTCGCGTTTAAGATTATCGCGGCCGGCGGCCTGGCGGCCGTAATGGCAAATTTGATGGCGTCAGCCTGTATGAATAGCGTAAGCGTACCTTGTGAGTTTAATTCGTTGCTGGCCGGTATGGCGTTGGCGCTAACAGTAACTACCAGCTTATTCTATATTATCGCTAACGAAACTAAACGGCTAGATCAGATAGAATTTACAGATTTAAATAATGGAATGGATCAGCCAGAATATTCAAGTATTGAAAAAAATAAAGTGTTTAAATATCTGGTAGCTCTAGGCGGTATAGACGATATTAGGAATTTATCAGGCCTGGGAGCCTGGATAGGCGTTAGTTATTCTACCATGTATAGATATGTTAAAGAATTTGAAAAGGATGGCCATATAGTTATTACCAAAAATGGATCGGGTATACCTATGGAAATCAGGATTAAATAGATGAGCAAACTAACCAAGTTAATTATTATTTACCTGGCGACCTTGTTAGTTGTCATGACTATAACGTTTATGGTTATTGTGGTTACTAACGCCAGCCAAGAAATGACGGCGGCGCTTATAACGACGTCGCTAGTTTCAACGGCTATATCATTTACAATTATCGGCGTGATATGGATAGAACAAGATAATGAATACTGATAATTACCGCGCCTGGCAAGAATTACTAAACCAACGCGACCAGGCCATATATCTATTATTTGGCCTTGCCGCTATCCTGGTAATAGCGTATCTCATAACATACGCTGAAAAATGGGTACCGCCCAAGATAGGAAAATTAATTAGATTGGCGTATGAGATCGGCGGCCTGGCGTTATATGTTGGGATAGTAGCCGTTTGCGCTAAAGGATAAAACGAATGACAAATGAAAACACTAGGCCATATAAAGAATTACCGCAAGGAAGGAATAAATGAAATACGCGAATGAAATAACGATCATCTTAACTATGCTGGCCATGGGAATTGTAATCAGGTTATTACATCAGTGGTTTATGAACCAGAAAATAGATATTAATGATCGCGAATGGTAAATAAAGTAAGGCATATATACGACGACGAAACCGGCGAATTTATACCGGACCGACGGCCGATAACTAAAGCGCGTAACGCCTGGGCCGGTATTCGCGCCTGGCCGTGGAAAAAGAAAATATTAGCGATCGCGGCTATATTGAGAATTTACCAGATCGGCGCGGCGGCTTTCTGGTATGACGAAGGCGTAAGCGCTGTATTCGCGCGGCTACCGTGGAGTAAGATGATAGCGGCCACGGCCGGCGACGTACACCCCCCAGGTTACTATATAATCTTATGGCTAATCGCCAAGACCGGCGTACCGATAACCGAAATAACCGCCCGGGTACCGTCGTTAATTTTCTCATTACTAACGGTTTATCTAACCGGCCTACTTGTAACGCGTTTGGAATTGCCGAGCCGTGGCCAGATCGCGGTAATGATATGGGTAGCAATCTCGCCGCTACAATTACATTACGCCCAAGAGGCGCGCATGTATTCATTACTTCAGGCGTTAGTATTATTGGCGATATATCTGATATTAGAACGCCGTAATATCTGGCTGGCCGTGGTCCTAACCAGTATCTTATATATTCATAATTACGGCGTATTTTATTTACCGGCGTTGGCGCTGGCGTCGTTATTATATGATCTAGATTTTAGTAATGTCAGCCAGGATTATCGCCATTACATTGATAGCCCATTTACAATAGGCGTTATAAGAAATTGGTTTAAGCTGCGCGCCACTAGTTTTATAATTCCAGCCTTGTTATTCATTCCGTGGCTAATAGTTTTATTTGGTCAAATGTCTACAATCAGCGGCGGTTACTGGATCCAGCCGGTTACATTTCCAGCCGTAATATTCGTTTTCTATCAGTTATTATTTGCTTATTCAATGCCGCCGACATTTCAAGGCCTGGGAGTATTATTAACTTGTGGGATATTGATATATTCGGCCTGGCGATCTTATAGAAGTAAACCGAGTTATTATATATTCCTGGTAGCCATCGTATTAGCGCCCTTATTACTCGCCGTGGTTATGTCTATTATATGGCGGCCGCTATTATTATTTCGTGGCCTAATTGGTACCGCCATACCATTGATTATCCTGGTAACTAAAGCGATTGAGGAAATAAAACCTGATTATAAGAAATATTATGCCTATCTCATAATTGGCGTAACGCTGGCCGCCGGCCTGGCTGGCCACTATTTATATAACGCCGAGAATAAAGGCGATACTATAACCTGGGTTCATGGGATAAAAGATAATTTTAGCGACGGCGATATTATTATTTCCTTGAATGATAACGGTATTATAGCGGCCATGACATACGCGCCAGAATTACCGCTATATAAATTAACTAGCTGCGGAGCTGATCCGTTAGGATCGTTAAGCCAGGCGACGCGCGACGCGCTAGAAATTCAAGAGCAAGATATTGAAAACCTGATAGGCCAGGTATACGATTATAACGCCAGTAAAAATTATTCACGCGTTTGGTTTATATCTACCGTAGCGCCAATATCGCCAGCCTGTGAAATAGAAGCAGCTAACGCTATAATCAATAGCGATAGTTACCGCGTTGAATTGATAAATGAATTGGCCGACACTGAATATATGCAAGCCGGAATTTACCTAATAACGAGCGAGGAAATATACTAATGAAAATTTATATCAACGAGCGCGCGCCAAGAGATTTTATATTTCTAACGCTGGGTAGTTATTGGATCCAATCTTTTAGCCGCCAGGCGGCCTTACCGTTAGGTCGCGTAATTATCACGATCGGCGTAATGGCAGTAATAGCCATAGCGATAAATATTAAGATAACCAAGGAAGAACAATAATGCTATTTGATACGTTAGAACATTACCTGGCGTTACTGGATATAAAGCCGACCATTACCGCCGAGGAATTAAACCGATCGGAATTATCAGCGCTGATCATTGAGCGCGCGGAAACTAACTCATGGTATTACTGGAATGTATATACAAATATTGGCCAGCCAATAGGCGTATTAGAATTTAATCAACTAACCGGAAAAATGGCGCGCGAATTTGGATCGGTTATCGCCTGGATATTGAAATACAAAATGCAAGTAAAACAAAAAATAGTAATGAGAGATTTTCTAATATGGTTCCTAAAATGAACGATATAGAAGCGATAGCCGTAATTAGTCTAGCCGCTTATATCGCTTTTAGAATGGTACACGTTATTACCTATTTAATAAATCCGTCAATGAGTATACCGGCCGGAATAATGGCCGCCTTGTTAGTATTACAACCGGCGACCATGAGTATACCGAGGATTATACGCTAATGGTAAATACAAGAGATAGTTTATATAAGCGTGGTAAGCGGCGAGTTATAACCGACGCAGCCAGATCGGCCCAGGCCAGGAATAAAGAACCGGTAGCCGAGGCGTATAAAGATAGATCAGGCCAGGCGACGCGCGACGCTGAAGGTTATAACGTTGATCTAGCGCACTTCCAAGAGGTAGCCCAGGAAGGACCACTAACAAAAACAATAAGCCGTATGCCAACGAAGGCCCAGCGACGATTAAGAGCGACGGCCGCCGCCATTGATAAATCAATTATATTTATCTCACGCCTGGCGTATACCGTTTGGGAATTACGACCATGGCGCGAAAAAACGCCCCAGGAAATAGAACGCGACGAGGAAATGAAACGCCGCCAGAAGATGAGGCGAATACTAAGAAAAGAAGGCGCGGAATATGCCAGGCGCGCGAGTAACGCGTATCATCGTATGGGATTATCGTATATACCGCCATTACATCAGCGATCATTAATCAATGGCGTGAAAAAGGTTAGGTTTTCTAATATCGTCGCTGAACGTAACGCAATCTGGCTACAAATTGATACCATGAAATTACCGCCAGGCGTTGATATATTAAGCCTTGTGGAAGATAAAAGAAATTTAACGAATGTATCGGCTAGTTTACGCCACCAGGTTCAAGGCGCTTATGACGTCGAAAAAGGCGCGTGGTTATGTATTGAGCGCGGCGCAGGCGTGAGAGGTATTCCCCAGGAAGTTACCTATAACAAGGCTATGAAACTAAAACCGAAAAACGCCCACGGCCTTACCATACCGCTAGGTGAAACGGTTAACAGTAAAAGAATTTATAGAACGCTAAAAGACTTCCCACATTTATTAGTAGGCGGCGCTACCGGCCAAGGAAAAACAAGCTATCTTAATGTTATCCTGGCGGCCATCATAGAAAATAACACGCCGGCCGACATTGGTATAGTCCTGGTAGACCTTAAAGGCGGTATTGAATTTGAGATATACAGAGGTTTACCGCATTTATGGAAAATCGGCGCGAGATATGACGCCGACGGTAACGAAATAGAAGATGAAAATACAATAGCGCCAGAAGGAATAGTAGGCCGATCAGATCGCGTAATAAAGTTATTGGAACGGCTAAAAGAAGAAGGCGAGCGCCGCTTAAAGTTTTTCAAAAAAGAAAAGGTTACATCTATTGATGAATATAACGCTGGCCGTGGCCGCGCTAAAACGAAAATGCAAAGAATAATGATCGTATTTGATGAATGGGCCCGCGTATCATTAGGCCCTAATGGTAAACAAGCCAACCTATTATTATCAGATATAACCGCTACTTATCGCGCCGTCGGTTTTCATGTAATCCTGGCCACACAAACACCAACCGTACAAGTAGTATCGAGATTAATCAAAACGAATTTTAACGCGCGCCTGGCGTTTGGCGTACCAGATATAACCGGATCGATCGTTATACTAGACAATAAGATGGCTACCAATTTAAGCCCCGTTGGCCGCGCTATATTTAAGATGGGAATAGATAATATCGAAACCCAGGTACCATATCTAAAGCCTGGCGAGTTACGCCGGATCATAGCCAAGGCCAAGGCCGACGGCGGTATGGCTGGCGAAGATCATATAACTACAATGGAATTAGTAAAATATAGCCTTGATAATTTGGATGGTTCGTTATCAGTCCAATCACTATATGACCAATTCAATAGCCGCATTGGCTGGAATAGTTTAACAGAAAAGCTAAAAACTCTTGACGACGCGATTATACCGATCGCCGGCCGAGAATATATTGTAGCGCCTGGTGCCGGATCCACGCCGCGGCGGCTAGTGCCATACCGTCAGCCACCGCCAGGAAAATCGCCATAATGCCTATACCGCCAAGATAAAATGCTAAAAAACACAATAAAATAAGAGAGGTTAGATATGAAAAGGTTTTCAGCCCTAATGATCATTATAACGATCATCCTGGCGTTACTTGTGGCCTTGCCAGCCCAGGCCGCGCCGCTATTACAAGCCACCGAAACACCGACGCCGACGCCGGTTATACCTGGCGATTATGTCGAATTAGAAGATGGCACTTTATTTCTATCCAACGTGGTTACATTGGGCGACGTTGCTACCGTGGCCGCGCTATTGCTGATCGCCATGGTTATTATTCCTTACGTGGCTTTCCGCGTAGTTATTCACTACTTCAGATAAAAACACTATGAAAATATTTACAAGAACGCTAGAAATAACGCTAACTGTATTCCTGGTATTGTTATCAGGTTTTAGGTATCAGCTAGAAAATACCGAAATAAGAATAACTACAATAATAATAGTAGTTATGGCCGTCGCGGCCTATATCGTCGCGCGAGTATTCAAAAAAGAATATGATAGAACGCCGGAACCAAGCCATATTTACGTTCTATATATTCTTACGGTAGTTACTAGCGTGGTCCACGCGTTTTATATTCCGGCCGCCTTGCTAGAATTGTATCTACATTTGATCGCGTGGTTTATATTCCTGGGAGTATATAACCTGGCTGCTAACGGCTATCCGATAAAGAGGCTGGAAAATGCCGCCTTAATCACCGGCGGTATTTATGTTTTATTGAAATTAGGCCAGATCGTTACCGGCCTGGCCGCGCGCGTTTCTACCTGTTCTAAATTTCTATTATTACCTAACAAAACGGCCGCATTTACCACGCTAGTAATTTTATTATCGCTGGCCGTTATGATAAACCGGCGCGGCCGCGCTAAATATCTAATTGGCGCGAACCTGGCCGGCGCCATTATTGTATTATTGCTAACCGGATCGCGCGGCGGCCTGGTAGCGGCCTGGGTATCCGTTTCTTTTATGCTGATCATTTATAAGCGCCAGGAAATAATAAAAACGTCATGGGCCATGATAGCGTTTATTATCGTTGATATGTTTATTATAGCGGCGGTAACTATCGCGATCGGCCGGCCGGCTGAATGTATGGCCTTAAGACCTGAAGCGGCCGCCGCCGCTGGCCTACCGCTAGTTTCAAATAATCCGGCCTGGGATCAGAGCATTATAACGCGTTGGGAATTATTCAAATATGCTTTTACTTTATTTACTCGCCGGCCAATATTAGGTTACGGCCCAGGAAATTTTACAATCCTGGCCGCGCCGGCGTTTCGCGATAACTATAAAGTTACAATCCACGCCCATAATATATATCTAAACACGATCGCCGAGCGCGGTATTATAGGCCTGGCTAGCCTGGCCGCCGTATCCGTTTATATGGCGTTGGAATTGATAAAATCTAAAAACTACCTGGCCGCGGCCGCGCTAGCGGCTATTATTTCGATCGCCGTTCAAGGTATGGCCGACGTTGTAACTATCGAGCCGTTTATTATGAGGTATTTCTATATCATACTGGCGTTGGGATTATCCACGACCAGGAAGGAAAAAGCGAATGAGAAAAGTACTATATAAGATCGTATCATTAATTTACAGCGCGTTGGCAGCGGCTATGGGTAAGGATCCGATAGAATACCTGGCTGAAGTATCGGCCAGCGACGGCGTTACCCAGGAAAAATTTAACCTCATGTTAGATCGGTTAGAATTTCAATAATCCTTACCAAGCGTAACCATATGAATATAACTAAGGCCGCCAGGCGAAACGCGATCGAGCGCGGCGGCGTAATTATCCCAGTTAATAGATTGATCTAACTGCGATAATTGATCTAAGGCGGCCGCCGTAATGGTAGCGCCGGTATGATAGTTGCCTATTGTTATTCGCCATAATTCAGTATAGGTAAAATAATCGCCTGGCGTTTCAATGCCTAATACATTAGATAATAAACGTTTTACCTGGTAGCCATTGGCTAAAAGCGCGGCGGCCAGGTAATCTATATTATTAGGATCGTTCAAGATATGGTTTATAAGTAAATCGCGTTGCCAGGCCGCCAGGTTATCATATGGCTTATCTGTGCAATCGCCGAAGTAAATATAGCAGAGATCGTTATAAGTAATCCAATCCCATCTTAAAATAGTGTCAGCGCCCTCGCGTGTCATTTGATATAGGCCAGTTTCGCCGGCCGTACCTAAAGCCGTTGGGTAAAATTGGCTTTCTACCGCTATAACGCGCTTTATGACCGCGTTAGAAATGCCCCAGGCCGCCGCGGCCGCGTTTATCTGATCGTTGTATTGGTTCTGGTAGACTAAAACCGTAGGAAAAGCCGCTAAAACGCCGCAAGGCGTAGCGTAGCCGTCGTGAACGCCATTATTATTACAATTCTGGGCCGTTTCTAGCCTATTTACCAATAATTGGCCGGCCAGGTAGTAAAGGTATTGGCTAGTATATAAATCCTCGGTAGCGGCCAGCCATGGCGGTATATCGGGCCCAGGAATAGCGCCCCAGGCCAACGGTAGATCGTGGTAAATACTGTATTTCGTATAGGCAGTATCACCTATAACCGTATCTTGTTTATTGTCAGAATGAATAAAATTAGGATCGTTACTTACCCTATTGGCTATACGAAGTTGATACTTTTTACTATGATCGCCGTAAGAGCTGTAAGCGATTATTGATATATTCGCCGGCCGTTGATAGACCGGAAAACTACACGCCAGGCCGGCCGGTATTTCCTGGGTAGCCGTTACGCTATCGCACACCGCCGGCGATCCGTTTATAGTAGCCTCGATCCTAATAATAGATTGATCCTGTAATTCATCCCAGGCCGTTACCATTACCGTGTCGGTTTTATAATGGGTTCTAACTATTATCGCCGGTAATTCCTCGGTAATAGTATCCTGATATTCATACGCGCCAAGGTAGTAAAGGTAAATAGCGCCACTTTCGATTAACTCGATCGTGTTTTTATCACAAAAGGCGTGAATATCATCCATGCCTGGTATATCGTCTATTTCGCCTTTTAGGATCCTACACGTTTCAAAGCCCCAGCCGCCAGTTACCCATATATAAGCGGTTTTAGTTATTTCTGTTTCCCGGGTTCGTGGGCCGCCGGCCGCCATGGCTGGCGCGCTATGAAACGCGGTTATAAGTATCGCGGCGAGAATAAATCTTAAATATATCGGCCGCCATCCTCGCGCTATCCTTGATAATTCTAACCGTTGATCTATCATCGTTTACCCATATTACCGGTAATTCAATAACCTTATAATTCAATTTCCTTGCTACTAGCAATAATTCCACATCATAAGCGAAACCATCTATTGTTATCTTATCCGCTATATTCCGCGCTGCCTGGCGTTTAAATAACTTAAATCCACATTGAGTATCTTTTATACCTGGCGCTACCAGGCCGGATAATAAAGAAAACCCCCAGGAAGTAAACCGGCGGCCTGGCGTCAATCCCATAACAAAAGAGCCAGGTAAACGCCGTGATCCTATCGCTATATCGGCCTGACGATCTAGTAAGCCATTAAATAGTTTCGCAAACTCGGAAATAGGCGTAGATAAATCAACGTCAGTAACCAGGATATATTTACCTTTAGCGGTTTTCATTCCATGCCTAACGGCCGCGCCCTTGCCAGGCGGCGACGTTTCTAAAGTGAAATATAAATTATTATCGCGAAGATAGTGTAAAGCGGCCTGGCTGGCCACGGCGGCCGTATTATCCGCTGAGCCGTTTTCAACTACCATTATTTGAATATCAACGCCGGAATAACATTTATCGCTAAACTCATTTACTAAATCATGTATCGCCTGGGTTATTCTCAATTCCTCATTATGGGCCGGTAATACGATCGTTAGAAATGTCATTAATAATATTCCTCGGTAGGCGTTGGCGATTGGCTGGCCGTAGGCGTTGGCGTTTCTGTTAGCGTGGCCGTCGCCGTTGGCGGCGTACCTGTTACGGTAGGCGTTGGCGTTAGCGTTTGGGTAGGCGTTTGGGTAGGCGTAACGACGACCGTAATTATTACCGTTTCTTTTACCACCTGGGTAATAATAAATGGTACCTGAACGGTTATAACTATTGTTCTATCCTGATAAATGATTTTTGGCGCTGGCGTTTTTGTAGGCGTTTGGCTGGCTGTCGCCGTGGCTGGCGTCGTCGTTACCGTTGGCGGCCGCGGCGTTTTTGTAGGCGTTTGGCTGGCTGTTTGGCTGGCCGTAGCCGTTAGCGGTATGGCCTGGGCCGTTTCGGTTTTCATTACATTTACGGCGATCGCTGTTATCCTGGCCGTTTCTTCAGCCGTTTTTTGTTTACTATAAGATCGCCAGGAAAAAAACGCGCCGGCTATGATCATAATCGTAAATAAAAATAGGCCGGTTCGTTTCTTACCTTGCTGGCGTACCGGTTCTTCCATCGGGTTATAATCCGGTTCAGCCATGGTAAAACTTTCGCGGCCCATAATCGCGTCAATCAGGTTATCTATAAATTCCATAATTACTCGCGCGGCCAGGCCGCCGCCCATACTCCTATTATCCTATAAACGGTATTTTAGATTTTATCCACATCCATAAAGAACCAATAGCGCGTATACTTTCCAATACCATCATTGGCAATAATAGCGCTATTGTTACTGATAGGTTTAAATTAGAATGTAATAACACGTAAACGGATCGTATCATAATTCTAAATCCGCTAACCGCTAACTGAACATACCGGCGGCCGTTACCGTCAATCGTTCCATAAGTGCTATCTGTACCGGCCGCTGCTTGTAGGTCATCTACTCGCCGTTGTACCGTTCTTTTCATACCGGCGAGAAAACCATCCCATATCTGGCCGCCATTACCGCCGCCATCGTCTACCAGGATCGGCGCGCCAGGCGTAACCGTAGGACCGCCAGGCGTAACCGTTGGGCCTGGCGTTGGCACAATAACGCCGCTTGACCAATTCGCCTCTAAATACTCGCCTGGGCCCACGTTATCAGAACCTTTTACCCAATTTTCAGTACTAACGTTCAATGTCCAATTTTCTACCGTAAAATAATTACCGCTAGGCTTAAAGCCCCAATGTAAATGGTAACTTGTGGCTTGTTGATAGGTATAGCCACAGGAAGCGTCTACACAATACGAACCGCCGCCAGGACACCCAAGGTAACTAGTACCTGGCGTTAGATGAGTACCAGTTAATAGCGCGCCTAAATAACTACCCTGGCTATGATATACGCCGGTTCGTAGCGTTTCATTATCTATCAAATGAGCATAAATAAAATCGCCGATCTGTACCCAGGTCTGTACATCGTCGCGACATACCTTACTAACTACACCGGATTGGCTAACATAAACGCCATTAGGAAATATGCCGGAAGCGTAACCGGTAGTACCACCTACCCAGTCTATCGCTTGCCAGCCTGTACCGCCCATAACGCCATGGCTATCGCCGGCCCCGTGTACACCTTTAGAACCATAATACGCCTTAAAGCCGGCGGCCCAAGGAAAATAATAATAAGCCGATCCTGAACCGCCAACGTCGTTATGAGCGACGTCGGCCAATCCGGCCGCGTCTACCATTACCGTATAGCCGGCCGATCCGTCAATATGGGCCGTATACGTTGTATCGCCGTTATCTTCAGCGATCGCCATACCCGACCAGATAGTAGTACCTGGGTCCCAACCATCTAAATCCTCGGTATCGTCTACCACTATACCGGCCAAGGTTACCCAATAATAATCCTCGGTATCAGTTTCGTTATAATTAGTTATGGCCCACATATTAGCCATATCGGCCGGATCCAAGCCTAAGTAATTATCCGGCCGATAGGTATTAAGCGCCGTTTCTACCGCGTCAGTTAAGGCAGATGGTACACCGGATAGGCTACCAGAACCCATAATAATTTCAGGCGGCGTTATGTTTACTTCAGCCGATACGGTTACGAATGAGCTAGGCGCGGCCATATTGTTATAAGCAGTTTCTAGCCATTCATCCGATCGTTCAACGTCGCTAATTCTAATTTCGTCTAACCGGCCTTTCCAATTCCTGTCAGTATTTGATGGCTGGCTGCCAATATGTAAATCCGCCGCGGTAGTACCAAGGCTGGCCGTCGTCGTTTGTGATCCATCAGAAGCGCCGTCATGATACCATTCGTAACGATCGTTTGTATCGCTATAAGTAACCGCTAAATAATGCCAAGTTGAGGTAGACCAGGAATGATCATTAATACTGTCAATCGATCGCATATCATCGCTATCGAAATACATATTAGTATCTAAACCCCAAGCAGGTAAGGCCAGCATATCATAACCATTCGGGCCGCCCTTGCTTAATACTACTTTTATATCGCCTGTTAATTCGGCTAAAAAGGTCCACGCCTCTAGCGTTATTTCACCGGTTATATCTAAATCGGCGTGATCTGTAATCGCCCAGTAATCCTCAACGCCATCGAAAGACAAGGCGCGGCCGATCTGGCCAGGATTATCGCCCCAATCCGCGTAATCTGTACCATCGTGGCCGCCAGCGCCACTATCGTAAGCGGCCGTATCCATGTGATATACAACTACATAATTATTACTCCACGTACCTGATATATCTTCCTGGCTAGTAGTTACCGCGCTATCGCCGTAACATAAATATATATCTGTATCGGTATCAGCGTCTAATACGTCAATTTCTACCCATACAATTATTTCGCCGGTAGCCGCGTCGTAATCTTCAAACTCAAAAGATAAATCATTCGTACAATTCTGATTAGTGCCTATATCAAAATCGGCCGGTACCGTTAGCGATCCTGAAGCGCCGCCGGTAGCGTCTGTATTTTCAATATCGCCACCGTTGGCCGTCGTCGCTAGATCAGCGATCGTTTCAGATATTACAATAGGAAAATCTGAAAAATCATCCGTTACTAAATCGGCGTCTATTGTTACCTTTCGTGAATAGTCATAGTTACCGGCCGCCATGGCTGGCGCGGCCGGATAAGCCACGCCAATAACCATAACGGCGATTAGTAAGGAAAAGAAAAGGCGTTTATATTTCATATTTATTTATCCAGACGTATTAGGGTCAATCCAGGCATGCTTGATATATCTAAAAAACCAGATAATCATTCCTATATCCCATAGCCATTGTACCCAGGTTATTAAACCTAATCTATCAATGACATTAAAGCCAAAACATACCGGACCGCCGAGCCGATCGCCAAGGCTATCAGCTAACAAGCTATCACATTCGGTAGAATAGGAAACATCAGCGCCCAGGCCAGCGCCTAAATCTATATCACCGCCGCCCCATACACTATCACCACTAACTAGCGGTATATCAGCGCCGCCGCCCTCGCCAGGCGCAAAAATGTAATTTCTAGGCGCTTGTATTTCGTAAATATCTTCAGGACCGCCGCCCTCGGTACCGTCGCCCCATTCATATAACCCTAATTCGTTTCTAATTTCCAAGCCCAGGCCCATTACTTCAAATAACACGCCTACCGCCTCTATTTCTTTAAATTCATCCTGTAATTGGCTTATGGCGGTATTATGCCAAGGACACCAGGCCAGCCACCGCGTTAATCTACACCTGGCATATTCTAGCATTTGGCCAACCTG
>Ga0180431_10003909_pt1 | contig 18806 bp, 22 predicted proteins | sample SS_ome_11_FD_132459 | JGI IMG/M metagenome (GOLD analysis project Ga0180431, IMG submission 132459) | Hypersaline lake sediment archaeal communities from the Salton Sea, California, USA - SS_1_MS_1 metaG | ecosystem: Environmental > Aquatic > Non-marine Saline and Alkaline > Hypersaline >... | reverse complement strand
GCTCCTTTCAAAAAAGTTTAAGTTATTTACTAGCCTGATATTATCTAAAAATCAGGCCGGAGTAGCCATTGCTTTTTTCAACCTCCAACTATGGATGGGACATCCTCAAACAACAAGCAAGGCAATGGTTAAAATGGTGGTGTGAAAATTCTTTGAAGGGAGAAATTGTGGAGGTTAGGGGCAGTGTAAGCGCTGGCGGAGGCGAAGGTTAAAAAAAGCGCACTCAATAAAAAATTTTTTCGATTTTTCTTGACATTTTCAGGTGCCGGGTGGTTTAATATATAAAGGTAGTTGTGAGGTGTATGGGTGATGAAAAGGATTCGTACTGGAGGAGTGGCTTAATGCCATAATACCTCAAAAAAAGGCGGGTTTTAACCCGCTTTTTTTTAATACTTTTTTAAGCTGAAACCTGTTTTCTGGTTTGGTGCTTCCTTGTCAACAGCAGCGGATGAGGGCCGTTGGGCCGCGAGGTAACCGGGCAATTTAAATTTTAGCTGCAGTTACTGTTATTTTTTCGGCTTTTTTGCCTTGCTTTTTTCTTCGGGTTTATCCTCGTCTTTATCTTCGGGTTTATCTTTATCTTCGTCTTTTTTCTCTTTGAGGCCTTTTTCTTTTTGAGAGTCCTGTTTTTTTACAAACTCAGCTATTTTCTCATACTTTTTTTCAATCTTCGCAACGGCTTTGTTATGCCTGGCAATTTCCTTGTCGGTTTTTTTCTGATACTTTGCCATTTTCTTTTCACTGCCAGCTTCTTCTGCTTTGAGGTATTTTGCTTTAAGCTTTGCCATTGCCTTGCTATGTTTTTTGTTTTCCTTTTCCATCTTTTTCGTAAAAGCCTTCATCTGCCGCTGGTGTTTTTTGCCCATTGCTGGCTCGATTTCAGGTTGTTTTGCCTTTTCGGCCTTTTTGGCCTTCTCAGCTTTCTCGGCTTTTTCGGCTTTTTTAATTTTTTCTGTTTTTTCTTTGAGTTCTTTGGCCCTGGCTTTTTTCACGGCCTCTTCTTTTTCTTTCGCTGATTTTTCAAGGTTTTCTTTTTCCTGCTTTTTTTGTTTTTGAGATTTGCCCTTTGCCTCTTTTTCGACCTGAACTTTTTTCGTTTTACCTTTGCCTTTGTCCTGTGCTTTGCTTTTGCCAAAAGCGGCTTCGGCATTTAACAGGACAACCAGCACAATAATGGCAGGCAGTACTATCTTTTTCATTTTTATCCCCTTTCAAATTTGCCCCAAAAACTGATTTGGTAATATGTTGTCAGCTATTGCGAAGTAAGTCAAGTTTTTTTTCGGCAGGAGAGGGCAAAAACAGGTGTTTATCCGTCATATCAGGCCAAAGGCGGTGGTTTTGAGAATCGGGTGAAAAAATTCAATTTTTTTTTTGGCAGGTGTGTACTATCGTTGTATAATATAAGTGTTGCGATTGAGGCAATTTGCCATATCGGCCGAATGGCCAACTAAAGTAATATCGCAACAGGGAGACGGGGTGACGGTAGAAGGCTAATAGAAAGCCCGGTCTCCTTTTTTTATACCCATTAAATCACCTGCAGGCAGGGATTTTTCTGCTGGGGATTTGGCAGGGCCGGCGGGTATGATTTGAGAGTAAATAAGTCTCTTGCAGCTAAAATTTGGCAAACACCGGGAAACACAGAAAAATGTGTAATTCCATTCAAATTTTTGCCAAAGCGGGGTAGTAAAATTTACCGGCACGCCTAAAGCTTTTTCTAACAAAGCTGCATATTAGTATCAAAACCGTAGATTCCGGGAAGTTTGGGGAAATCGGGTGAACTTCGAGCGGTTTTTGAGCACGGTGGGAATTCAGTCAAGATAATAATTTGTTTAATGCAAAAGTTTTGAGTGAGCCGAAATATAATAAGTTATTTAGGGAATAAACTAATGAAAGCAGGGATGTTTTCATTTATCGTGATGCCGCTTTTTGTGGATTGGAGTGTCGAGCGGCTGCCAACGGTCTATATTGGTGAGTTGAATCGACAAGCCAGATATACAGGTGAGGGCTATGTCAACCATGACTTTACGAATCACATTCGTCCGCCGCCTTTGCTTTTTGGGTAGCTGTTAACCAAATTAATATTATCAAGTAGCTGTAGGTGTGTAATGCTTACAGCTTTTTTTGTGTAAAATCACTTCGCAGGAATCCACTCTCTCCGGCAAAGGCCGGTTTAGGCAACAAAGAGATATGCGAAACCGGCCCAAACAATAAGTCCGAAAATGCAGTCAGAAAAAAGACTTTTTGAAGCAGCCGGCGGCGGTCAGCGGCCGGGCATTGGGCGGTGTTAACCTCACCGAAACTGATAACGGATTATTTATAGGGCCACGCAGCGATTCTGTATTTGTTGATTTTTGGCTTTTAAAGCCGACCTTTTTCCGAGCCGAAAATAAAAGAGGTCAGGGTGCTGCAAAATCTACAGTTTGTAAAAAGCGAGGATTCGGTGGAGCATAAAGAAAGAGAAAAGAAGCTGCGTCTGCTTGTCCGAAAAGCAAATAAAGAGCATAAAAAGCAGGCCATGAAAATAGACATTCTTTGCAATGACCTCATTGCGGCACAGAAAGAGTTTATCAAAAGATTAGATACCATCAGTTTCACAGCGCATTTTTATAAGTCAATCCTCGGGGCAACAGAGTTGAACGAGCTTATTTTTACAGCAGGCAAGCTCATTAAAGAGGAAGTTGCGGACGCAAATGTTGCGGTTTTTCTGCGTCAGAGTAAAAACTTTGAGTTATTTATGTTCGAAAGTGAGCATCCAATCGCTCTTGAAAAGAAGCAGATGGAGAACTGCTTTAGCCGTGAGCTTGTGGAAGATGTCTGCAAATTAAATAAGGTTTGCACACTTGATTGTTTGTTTGAGATGGGTCTGCAGGGCAATCCGGTTATGCTAAATAAAATTTCAGCGTTTACCATTCCGCTGAGCCATTCGGGTACATCGCAGGGATTTATACTGATTTACCGTTCATCGCAATACAAATTAAGTACCGAAGAGGTCAATAATATAGCTTCGATATCATCGGGGCTATCGCGAGCGATAAGCTCGTGCCAGGTTGTTCGTCAACCCGCCGATTAAGGATTGCGGCGTTCTGCGGACACATTGCTGCCAATATTACGTAAAGTAATTTTCTGACCAGCCGGTTTTTTACTTCAGATTCAATAAAATGCAAGTTAGCCATTAATTTTCTTGCAAAAGAAGTGTTTTTTGTTAGATTCTTCAATTTGTAGAGTCTGCCGGGCAGGTAGCTCAGTTGGTAGAGCAACGGACTGAAAATCCGTGTGTCGGCGGTTCAAATCCGCCCCTGCCCATTCGATAAGTTTTTAGCTGGCAAGTCGTTATGGCTTCAGCTTTTTTTATGGTGGGCAAAAAATGGGGCACTCCACTATGACAGGTGTCGGCTGCTTCTAAGATACCTTGCTGTTGTTTTTGGGACAGTTTTGCGGCAAGGCAGATTTTAGCATCGATTCTGGTTGTTCGCGATGTCTTGGCCTGCGATGACCTTGCTTCAATTCGGCGGCTTAGTTCGATTGTCATATCCTCGCAGGGAATATTCTGCTCTGTGCAGAACTTATTGACATAGCCGCCGATACACATTCCTATGGAAGCTTCAGAAAGTTGAGCCGGCCACATTCCATCTCGTTGTTGGTTTCCATCCTCACCGCGTCCGGTTGTGACCGTATATCCTTTGCATGTAGCTGAAAACCTGAATCCATTTTCATACTTAACCAAAACTTCCACTGGTAATGACTCCTTATCTCTTACAGAGCATTCTATGAATTCCCTCTGCTGCTAACTTGGCATCAGCAATGGCGGTAACTGCATCCAAGTTCAGATTTACTATGTCACCGCCGGCAAATACTTTGGGGATTGAGGTCATTCCATTTTCATTTACCTTCACCTTCCTATTAGGGGTAAATTCCAATTTTTCAAAGAGCTCTTTCGGTATTAACGAGAAGTCAGGAGCCTGGCCAATGGCTTCGATTATCATATCCCCTTCCAGTAACATCTGCTTTTCTTCGTAAAAAGTGGGGCTGAATCTGCCTTGTTCGTCAAATACCGACTTAACTTTCACACATAACAGTCCCTTAATCCTCTCATTTTCAACTTTGACTTCTTTTGGTCCCCAGCCGGGATTAAATTGAATCCCTTCCGCCTTTGCTTCTTCGATTTCATCTTCTGTTGCAGGCATCTCGTCCCAGTTTTCCAGAGAAACCGTTTTAGTTACTACTTCTTCATTAGGATATTGCATAAATTGTAAACGCATGGCCTCTCTGGCTACATCCATAGCAACATTTCCGCCACCGATGACAATTATCTCTTTACCTACTTTAGCTCCCTGGCCAATTTTGTTTTCCTGCAGGAAAGGAAGAGCCAGGCGGGCTTTATCAATATTTTTGACCTTTGTGGAACGGCTTACAGTTGTTCCTATACCAAGATGAATTGCGTCATATTCTTTTAGAATATCTTCAAATAGAATATCCTTACCCACTGTGGTATTGAATCTAAACTCAACTCCCAAAGAAGCAATATGATTGACATCCTTGTCTATCGCCTCAATAGGCAATCTGTAAAGAGGTGGACCAATTCGCATCATTCCGCCGCCGCCGGGCAAAGAGTCAAATACAACTACCTTATGACCTTTCAAGGTGAGAAAATAAGCTATAGATAAACCGCTTGGCCCTGCACCTATAACAGCAACTTTCTTTGCAGTAGGTTCGACGGCTCGGAGTTCTAAAGCAGTTTTGTAATCTTTAATAGAGTCCGCAACGAATCTCTTAAGCCATCTTACAGCCAGCGCTTCTCCTCTAATACTCAAAGAGCAAGCTGTTTCACAATGTTTCATGCATATTCTTCCACACATTGAAGGAATCGGATTATCCTCGAATATTTTCTTCAGCGATTCATCGGGTTTATCTTCATAAATAGCCTTGATATAATCGGAAATTTTCAGATGTGCCGGGCATGCCTCCTCGCATAATTTACATTCGAGGCAGCGGGAGGCTTCCTTTTTGGCCTCTTCTTTGTTGTAACCTATCACCTGTTCGATAAAGGATAGTTTCCTTTCCTCAGGCGGCACCTCGGGCATAGGCACTCGCTGCGGCTCAAATAAAGAATATTCAAGGTCAGAGGTAAATCCTTCGTAGTTTTCTTTGCGATGGGTCAGACTTGCTTTGAGTATGGAATACTGTCCAGAGCCAAGAAAAAGCTCTTTATCCGAATTTTCATCTTTTGGAATGAAGGTAAAGGTATTCGTGTCAAAGTGGATATGGAAATAGTCCCTGGACAGTCTCAAGGAAGCGGGAGGGCAGATGTCCACGCATAAGCCGCAAAAACAACATCTGCCATAGTCAAGTTTAGGTCTTTCGTTTTTTATGCCCTGTTCGGGTTTGGCTTTTAATTCGTCAATCTCCACCATTTCGATGGCTTCATTTGGGCATATATCCGCACAATTGCCGCAGCCTGTGCATTTTTCCCAGTCGTTTAGATGAAAACCTCGGTACCTAAGGGCCGGCTCTTTCGGTTCAAAAGGATACCTCAAGGTACGCGGCTTTTTGAATATAAAGTTAATCGCCTTGAACGGACTTAAGATACTGCCCTTTTTTTCTGTCGCTGTTTTTTTCTTCATCTGTCTATCTCCGGGGCAACTACGTACAAACTTATCATTATATTCCCGACATCAGCAACACTGGCGTTCTTCAATAATTCCTCCAGAATAATCAAGCCGTGAGGATAAGAAGGCGTTCTGAAATGCACCCTGTAAGGTTTATCTTCGCCGTTGCTGACCAGGTAAAGACCTAACTCTCCACGTGAAGACTCGCATCTGACGTAAGCTTCACCTTTTGGTATTTTCCATTTAAACGGGTTTGGTACGCGATTATAAACGGGGCCCTCGGGCATAACATCAAGCAGCTTGAATACCATATGAACGCTTTCTATCATCTCATCTCTTATAACCCATACTCTTGAATAGGCATCGCCGTCTTTTCTTACGGGAACGTCCCAGTCCACCTTATCGTAAGCGGCATAAGGTTCGACCTTTCTGATGTCGTATGGCATCCCTGTCGCCCGCAGTGTTTGTCCGGTTGCCCCCCATTGTTTTGCTTGTTCCTGGGTTAATTGACCAATCCCTTTGGCTCTTTCATAGAAAAGACGGTTATTGAAAAACGTCGAATCGTAATCCGGAACACAGCCACCTATTGAATGCAGCGTCTTTACGATTTTGTCCTTAAATCCCGGCGGGAAATCACGCCTGACGCCACCGGGCCATATATATATGTGATATACTCTGGCGCCGGTGAGTTCTTCGAACAAATCCAAGATGAGGTCTCGATGATACATCGCCCATTGAGCCACGGTGTCAAAACCGAGCATATTTGCATAAGCCCACAGGCCAAACAGGTGTGAGCCAACCCGTGCAAGCTCAAGGTAAATACTTCTTATAAAATGAGCCCTCTCCGGCACTTCTATCTGTGCCATTTTTTCGACCGCCATTGCATATATCATTTCAATATGGTCCGGCTCAACTACATTGATTCTGCATACCAGAGGAAAGTTCTGTATCCAGGTTCTGTACTCCATCAGTTTTTCAAAACCGCGATGGAGATAGCCGGGATTGGCCTGTGCCTCTAATATACGGTCACCCTCGATCTGAAGGGTAATGCTGAAATTACCAACCATTCCCAGGTGCTGAGGGCCGAAGTAGAGCTCAAGCTCCCTGTTAGAACCGGTTTTTCTGCTGTTTGTATTTACTAAATTCAAAGTTTCCATCCTTCTTTGGCCATTTTCGTAAAATTTTCACGTTCTTCCTGACTCATCTGCTCCATATCTATTTCCACTTGGATAGAGCTGTTCAGATCAGACAACGTCTTTTTTATGATGTCAATCAAAAGGTCTTTAACAGAAACCTGCGGAAAGGGAAGCTTCAAAGTAAATCTTACTTTTCTTTGCTCACATACCACGTCTTTGATCATCCCCAGATCAACTAAACTGTAGTTAATCTCGGGATGCATTATTTTAGATAGTGCTTGTTCTATTTCTGGCTGTGAGAGTTTAGTCATAATCTTCACTCATTTATCCTTATTATCTACCAAAGGAATCTTATCAAAAACTTCTTCCACATATTTTCTGGTATCAAAATCTTTTCGGAACGGAGGAATTTTATATTCTCTTTCCAGCAAAAGCGGAGTCAGTCTCGGATGCCCTTCAAATTTTATCCCGAAAAGCTCGTGCATCTCACGCTCATAGGGTTCGGCATTCGGGAAAATACCGATTACCGTCTTGAACTGCGGTTTTTCTCTTGGAATCGGCGTCTTTAGAATTATATGCAGTCTTTGGCGGCTCGTTACTTCATCATCATTTTGAATATAAGAAGTAAGAATAAAACAGAGCTCGAAACAATTTTCTTCTATCCAGTCCACAGCAGAAATAAGCGCCAAATGGTTAAAGCCAGCGTCTTTGAGAAATGTTAAAATAGCCGGAACACTGTCGCTTTCAGCGGTTATGGTTATTTTGCTGTCTTCAGGAATAGAAACCTGTATATCTTTAAAAGTTGCCTCGAGTTTTTCTTTTATTGCTTTATTCACTGTTCATTCCCTTGGGATTCATTGCTTACCAGAAATAAAGGTGGCCACTCAAGTTTGCCCAAAGCCGATTCCTGATTCCTTCTGTAAGATTTGTAATTTTCTCTGTACCTTATATAGCCGTTTGCCATTTCTTTATCAATCAGCGTCCAAAGGTGAGTTACGGCAATAAATATCGCTTCCGGCCTTGGCATACAGCCGGCAATCCAGCCATCTATAGGAATATACTTATCCAGATGTTTTATCGTGTTGTAAGAGTCCCAGTACATCCCGCCGTTTATAGGACAAGAACCAAAACCTACAGTATATTTTGGTTCAGGCATCTGTTCATAGGTCCTTATAATAGCCCTTAGGGTCTTTACTGAGACATAGCCTGTAATCAGAAACAGATTTGCCTGCCTTGGCGTAGCTACAGGGATTACACCGAATCGCTCCGCGTCCCAACGGGAGGTTATAACCGGTGGAACTTCAATTATTCCACAGCCGGTGCAAAAATATATCGCGTGTAGCGAATACTTATTTGCCATCTTGGCAGGGGCTTTGAGCCATTTTGTAATCTGGTTTCTATCCAATTGCTAACTCCTTATCGCCAAGGTTATAATCAGACCCAGAAAAGCCAGCAGTGTAGGCCACTTCCACAAGTACTTAATTGCCTGTTCGATTCTAAACCTTGGGAAGACAGCATTTATACAAAGGCCAAGCACAAATACCACCAGCATTTTCAGAAAGAAGGTGACCGGATTAGCCGCACCCCCCAGGAACAAATTTACAAAAAGAGCGATACTAATAAACAGAACAAAGGCATGTTCAATAGTAGCCAGGGCCAGATATTTGCCACCGTATTCGACCATCGGCCCGGAGGAGATTTCCTGAGGTGCTGAACTCATATCAAAAGGCCTGATGCCAAGTATCGCAGGCAGGATAAGAAAGTAAGAAAGTCCTGATAAAAATAGTGGGAACGAAATGATTGACCAGCTCGTACTCTGTTGAGCGCTTACCACTTCCATTATAGAAATGGTTTTATAACGGGTCATTACCGTCAGCAGTACAAGAAGCAAAGGCACCTCATATCCCAGGCTCAGGATGAGTTTGCGTGAGATGCCGATACTGATATTTGGGTTAGCACCTTGTCCTCCCGATAAAGCCATACCTAAAGGTGCAAGCAGCATAATGTAAAGAATCACCAGCAGCCCGCCTGAGCTGCTTAAAGGAGCAATTCGGCCAAAAGGCAGAAATAAGACCACCACAATAGATCCGGCTAAAGAAAGGATTATCCCTAAGTCAAACATACGGCCGTGTGATACGCCTTTTTGATAAAATAACTTAATCATATCGATAACCGGCTGGATGAGAGGAGGGCCATAGCGCCAGTGGATTCTTGCCATAATCTTCCTGGCTAAACCTAAAAAGAATACTCCTACTATCAATGCCAAAACCGGAGACAAAATTATCTGGGTAATTTTTGCTACCATACTTTCCATTTCATTTGAACAAAAATCAATAATGACAGAAACAATATTATATACATCACGTAGTTACCCACATCTCCGGTATATATACGTCTTAGGATACCGGCACAACTTCGCACCGAGGAGGCAATCCAATAATAAAATTCATCTATTACGTCCCTCAAGAAAGGCTTTATCATCCTGTGCAACGGATTATAGAATTCAGCAGTGTAATGATATTTATCCGGCGGCGTATGTGCTCCCGCGGCGTAACTATCTTCCTGAGCAACCGGTACAGACTTCGCAGTTGAACGAAAGACCAGCCAGACCAAGGCAGCAGCTATTAACACAGCGGCAAAGATGTTTACTGTATTCAATACTCCGGTTTCTGAGGTGATTCCCCATAAGCCTACATTTAACGATTCAAAACCAAAAGAGATGCCAATCGCATTGATAACTTTAAGCGGGATGCCGGGGAGAATACCGAACAGAAGAATCACCAGCGATAATACTATCATGGGCAATTGCATACTGATCGGCGATTTTTGTATGTCTCTGTATTTTTCTGGGAGCTGTCCCAAGAAAATATTATGCAAGAACTTATAAAGCGAAAGGATGGTTCCCCACGTTCCTATTAACGCAGCAAAAGCCAAGAAAGGATACCCTTCGAGAATTAAGCTCTTATAAATTAGCCACTTAGAAACAAACCCATTGGTTAAGGGCACTCCGATTAACCCGCACGCACCTACCAATGCCCCAACAAAAGTTACCGGCATCTTTTTAATAAGACCACCGAGTGAATTTAAATCCCGGATTCCTCCAGTTCTGTATTCGACCGCTCCGACCACTAAAAACAGAAGTGCTATATAAGAAGTATGGTTAACAATATGAAATGTTCCACCAGCTACTCCCAGCTTGGTCCCCAAGGCAACCCCCAAAATCATATATCCTCCCTGTCCGACTCCATGCCAGGCTAATAATCTTTTGGCGTCATTTTGAAGCATAGCAATGAATGTCGGGATTACTATGTTAATAGCACCTATCCAGGCAAGAATATAATGGAAACTATATAAGCCTTGTCCTAAGCCAAGAAAAGATTTCAATCCCAATATCACGTAGAAAATGAGAAGAAAGCCGTACATTCCCATTCTAACTAATATTCCGGAAAGTACTGCGGAAAATGGAGATGGTGCTTCTGAGTGGGCATCGGGCAGCCAGGTATGAAACGGCAGGACAGCATTCTTAATCCCGAAAGCAATACCAAAGGCGGTCAGGATAAACAGGATATACCCGGATGAGGCAGAGCCAATCACAGAAGCAATCTGTGATATATTCAAAGTATCGAAAGAAACATAGAGCGATAACATACCGACAAGAAAGCATACAGAGCCGATAATAGACATTATGATATATTTCATTCCAGCAGCTAAGGCGGGTCCTTTGTTATAGCTTATAAGCAAAAATGCGCTCCAGGACATTATTTCCCAAAAGATATAGAAAGAGACCATATCACCTGCCAATACAATTCCGAGCATTGCTGCATTGACAAGGAGCATCATCAGGAAATAAAAGTCAGTTTTTTCTCTTCCCTTGATATAGCTTAAAGAGAAGATAATCGAAAGTGCTCCTATAATGGTTATAGTGATAGCAAAGAACCAGGAAAGCATATTCAATCTTAAGACAAGGTCAAGACCAAAAAATCCGGAATAAAAGGTCTTTTCCAGGGATTTGCCATAAAGACAAGCAACAAAAGTTACCAACGACAAAGAAATAACGACAGCAAGAAAATCTCTAACCTTGTAAGAGACCTTTCCCACAAGATAAGTAAACAGTGCTCCACCAAAAGCAATTATAAGTAGCAGTTCCAGACTCATCCTAAAACGCTCCTGATATAGTCGAGTCTATTTAAAAGCTCTGAAGCAGCCGAGTTTAGAACATCGGTTACCAATTTGGGATATACCCCGACAATTACAATCAGTACCACAAAGATAAACATAGGGATCAAAGCAACGACAGGAGCATCTTTCCTTCCCTGATTGGGCATATCTGCCTTAAAATATAGAACCTGCACCACACGAAAGAAATATGCCCCTTCAATTACCGTACCTAGCAGGGCAAGGCCGATAAGCACGCAGAAGTACGTCTCTTTAGTAGCCAAGGCAGCTCGAACAACCAAAAATTTGCTGGGGAAACCTATGAAGGGCGGCAGTCCTACAAGTGAAAATGCGCCGATGGTAAAGGCTAAGCAGGTAAGCGGCATCTTTCTGCCAATACCTTCCAAGGCCGAAATTTGCAAAGAACCGGTTTGGTAAATCATATATCCTGCCGCCAAAAACAGCAGGGCTTTACTGAGAGTGTGACTTACCAGTTGGAACAAACCGCCGGTTACTCCGTAAGAAGTAGCTATGGCCAAGGCGAACAGGATTAAGCCTATTTGGCCTATGCTGGAATAGGCCAGCATCCTCTTGATGTTGTTTTGGCTGAAAGCGCACATCTCGCCTACTAAAAGAGTTAAAATTCCTAAAAGTGCCAGGAACGGCAAAATGCCTGAGGCCCCGAATATGGTAAATATTACCCTTGCTACGGCATAAAGGCCCACTTCAATGGCTATGCCGGATAGAATCGCACTTATGGATGATGGAGCCGATGAATGAGCATCAGGCAGCCAGGCATTCAATGGAAATATAGCTGCCTCAACCCCCAGGCCGGTAATAAGCAAAACCATAGGGACAAACAAGGATATCGGGCTGGCTGAGGTAATCTTTTCAGCAATATCAGCCATATTAAGCGTGCCGAATTGACCGTAAAGCAAGCCTATGCCTATAAGCAAAAGGCTTGAACCAACAGCACCCTGAATCAGGTACTTCACCGCTGACTCGATTCCAGCTTTATCTCTCAGGTAAGCTACGAGGGCATAGGATGAAATGCAGAGAATTTCAAAGAAGACAAAGAGGTTGAATATATCCCCCGTAAGAACAACACCTGTAGCTCCGGTAAGCAGCAAAAGGTAAAGCATATGGTACTTTTCGGTGGGACCTTCTTTTATGTAATCCATGGCATAAATAGAAACCAAAAGTCCCACCAAAGCAATGATAGCAGAAAAGAGCACACCTACCGGCCCTGCTACCAGATTAATACAAAACGGAGGCTGCCAGCCGCCGATAGAGACAATTACTGGGTTTTTCAATACTTTGCCAAGAAGCAGCAGGGTGGCAACAAGGTTAAACCCGAGCGCTACCGGCGGAATGTATTTAACCACACCTCTCCGTAAAAGAGCAAACAAGGGAATGGCAAAAGCCGAACCCAAAGGTACTGCGATAAGAAGTACGGGGTTTACCATTTTTGCTCCATTATTTTACGAAGGTTAAGTGTACCATAATGCTGATATAACCTGATAGCCAATGAAAGTGCCAATGCCAGGATTGCTACGCCAATTACGATAGCCGTCAGAACCAATGCCTGTGGTACCGGGTCGACCATATGCTCAGGGTCTATCCCGGGTCTCGAAAAAATCGGGGCAGTTCCTTTTGTGATGTAACCGACCGAAATCAGAAAAAGGTTTACGCCTGTATCCAAAATAGCCAGACCGATAATGACTTTGATAAGATTATGTTTAACTAAAATGGTATAAAGCCCGATAAATATAAGCCCAAAGGCCCCTATATAATAAATGTAATTATTTAGAAAACTCATTGTGTCATTAACTTTCCTCGATTAAGTTGTCAATAATACTGGCTAATTCCGAACCTACCTTAAATCCGATGACAGCATAAATAATAGGGATAACGCCGGCACTAAAGAGCATATTCGATGCGCTCTTAGGCAAAAAGTTCAAAAGGAAATAGCTGCCAAAAACTAAGCCCATCAGGCCTATTACTACAAATGCCAGCCCCCCTAAAGACGCTGCAAGAATAAAGGCTCTCTGGCTAATTCTCCTTTCCCTGCAGCCCAGATAAATTAAAAGAAAGCCGGAGGCGACAATCGCTCCTCCCTGAAATCCTCCTCCATGGAAAAAAGTATAAGTGCCGAAAATGAGAATAAGGGGAAACAAAAGTCTGCATCCGGTATAGAGAACCATGCTGGCCGGCTGTGTTTTTCTGTTTCCTACTCCAGCACCGGCCGTTAGCACTGCGCCTAAGCCGATTGCAGCAATGAATAAAACTGTTACTTCACCCAACGTATCGAAAGCACGGTAATCTACCACAACCGCGGTGACTATATTGTCAGAACCGGTCTGTTTTATACCTTCCTTAATATAATGGGTGCCTACCTTTGTCTTAGGTGTACCAAAAGGAATCTTTGCCAGTGTCAGGTTGATTCCCATGGCGACTATTATTAGTAAAAGGATGGCAATTATCCTTCTCATTGTTCGTGCCTCTTTGTTCTGCTGATAGCAATAATAAATATGGCCGCAGTCAATGCAGCGCCAATAGCGGCCTCAGCCATTGCTACATCGGGGGCCTGAAGGAAATAGAAAAGTATCGCAGCAATCAAACTTACCAATGCTGCGGCAATCACTGCGCTAATTAAGTCTCTAAATATACAGGCTGCGACGGCCCCAACAAGCATTACAACCACTAAAAATGAAGCAAGTAAAATCATTCCTTTACCTTATATTCTTCAAACTCATCGGCTTTATCTACAACGCTTCTATCACACAAAGAAACACCGCTTTTGCGAGATGCCCTTCCTAAGGCGTGGTTAGAGATAGGATTGGTGATAAGGATAAACAGGGCAATAACTAAAGTTTTCGGCAACCAATCAGGCTGGGTTATCCCAACGCCAACGATAGTCAGGAAAGCCCCCAGGGTGGTACACTTTGTACCTGCCTGCAGACGGTTGTACACATCAGGAAGCCTGAATATACCCAGACCTCCTACAAAGAGGAATATTGTCCCTATTGCCGTAATGATAACGCCTGTAACCTGCACCTAAATTCCCTTTTCCAAAAATCTGGCAATAGCCACTAAACCGATAAAAGTTAAGACTGCGTAAACCAAAGCGACATCCAAATAAACATATCTTTCAAAGATAGAACCCAAAAGGACAAGCAGAGCGGTGGTAATCGTAGCTATGGTATCCACAGCTACCGCCCGGTCGCCGGCGGTGGGGCCTTTGAGCATACGTGTAAAGCACAAGAAAATCGCCAGACCTATGATTGCAAGAAAGATAATGTCACTCATATAAAATACTCAAATCCATTGGTTTATCCGTATATGTAAATAAAGTAATATATATACTGAAAAAAATTATTTCCTTTTAACTATTTCCACAATTTTTCTTACTCGTGCATCAATTACCCTGTAGCATGTTTTCGTTCCTTCCCTTCTGCCTTTAATGATACCTGCATTTTTCAATACCCTAAGATGCTGCGAAATTGTAGATTGAGGCAGTCGCAATACCTTCTGTATACGTGTAACGTTGCATTCGTCCTTAATAAGACCGGCCACCATTTTTAACCTTGCAGGATGAGCCAGCGCCTTGAACGTCTCGCTAATTTTTTCATATTTTACCGCCATGGCCGACTCTTGCTTTTAAGTTTTCGTTGATAAATTTCACTCATTATTGTATTGAGCTTCTTCATAAGAAACCGTCTGCCTTTGTTTATCCGAATATTACCCTCAAATACTTCTCGAATCTTTGGCCGATGAGCTTTGTAGCGCCATCGATATCTTCGACCTTTACATTTATCCAGTGAATCAGAAGCTCATCGCCAATAACATCCAATGTGAACGTTCCCGGCGTCAAGGTGATGGAATTGGCCAAAATTAACTTTCCAATGTCGGATTTAAGCGACGTTCTAATGACCACAATTCCCGGTTTTATGGGCATTTGGGGATGAAGAACCCGATAGGCAACGTCGAAATTGGCCTTGATTATCTCCCAGAAAAGCACAATTATATATACGAGGGAAAATAAAATTCTCTTTAGACTTAGCGGCGGCAAAGCAAACTTAGAGTAAATGCCGGCTCCAAAGAGCGAAATAATCAGGCAAACCACACCCCCAGTAACCACCTCCGACACCGGCAGGGCTAATTTCGAAGTCAAAGCCAACCACAAAACGAAGGTGACCAGTAAAAGCCAAACAAATCCTTTTACCTTTTCTCCTGCTGAACGGGTTGTTTGCGACATTTATAAGTCCTTATTTTACAAAAAGAGCACACTTACTTTGACAAATGTTAGTGAACTTCTCATATTCTGCTCATTTTGTCAATAGAATTTATACGATGCTGAATAAAAAAACAAGCAAATTTTTTGGGTATCAATTTTTGTCCCTGTTAACTACATTTCACGATTTTATCAAATCCACACAGGTTTAAAATTTATACTTCATACTGATCTGGCAGTATGTTACATCATGGTCACAGACCGAGTCATCCATCGATATCTGATGATAAATACCCGGCACAAACGTCACATTTTCGCTGAGTTTTATTTTTGTGGAAGCTCCAAGTGTAGCATACGACCAGTCATGGTCTGCAGCGCGAAATCCGTCCGTATAAGCAATCTCGGAAGTCAGATGCAGCGGACTCTCCAGCTCTGGTACATTCAAGTCATAGCCGAGACCAAATCGGTGAACCCAGCCTGCCCAGTGGCTACCAAGCCCGTGATTACTTTTAGCCGGATAGTCACAAGTTGTGACACCGTAAGGAATTAAACCCGTTGAGCCCAAAAGCTTGGGAAAAGAATATTTTAATACCCACATCTGGATGTCCTTTGACTTGCCCGTTGCATTGGTCAGCTTGTTGTACCAGTTCTTGTAAATATAGCCAACTGTATATTTTATCTTACACGGCGTAGAGTCAAAGGCACTCTCGCTGTAGGAGAACATATAATCCATTCGTTGTTTCTTGACATTTCCGCTGCCGGTTGCACTTCGGTGAATATACGCGAAGTTAAAGCCTGTTTCCCACAAATCTACATTTACGGTTTCAAAAAATCCCCCGTTTTCGCCCCACACTTCCACTCCTCTCGACATCCACTTGCTCACATAAGTAACATCCAAGGTAATACCAAGCTCTTTAGCTTTCTCTTGGGCTTGAGTCTGGCTCAGAGCCGGAGTGGCGATTAAAGCCACCACAATCAGCAAAACACCTGCGTTTTTCACTTTCTTCTCCTAAAAAAAGTATTTGTTGCATTTACAAATCCTAGTTTTTTTACCTGTATATTTGTGCACACTTTCACAAGAAAAGGCATTTTTCATTTTATTGTTGTTTCTGTCAATATTTTTTTTGAATTTATTTTAAATTTATTTAAATATCCGAATATTTGAATATATGAATTTTCTTGACAAATGCAACAATCGTTATAAACTCTTTTGTTATGGTTATGTAAAGATAGACCGAAGCGATAAATAGAGCGGCTTATGAAGTATCACAAAATTTCGGATGAAACCGTTCGACGACTGCCGATTTACCTCCGAGGCTTGCTGTCTTTGTCAGAACAAGGGTGCAAGAATATATCCAGTGGTAACCTGGCTGATTTTCTCTGGTTTAACCACTGGCAAATAAGGAAGGATTTTTCTTATTTTGGCAGTTTTGGCACGCCCGGTACCGGCTATAATATTGAAAAGCTCATAAGTCAAATTAGAAAAATTCTCAAACTCAATGTGACTCGTAAGGCAGCTTTAGTTGGCGTGGGCAACTTGGGCTCGGCTGTTTTAACATATCCGGGATTTAGAATATTCGGGTTCAAAATAGTTGCTGCGTTCGACAATAATCCTAAAAAAATCGGTCGACGAGTAGGAAATGTCAATATCGAGGATGTTTCAAATCTCAAGACATTGCAGCAAAGAGAAATTGACCTTGGAATTATTACCGTTCCCTGTGAAGCTACTCAGAAGACATTTAACAAGCTCATCAAAGCGGGGATTAAAGGTATCCTGACTTTTTCCCCGTGCCATAAAACAGGCCGTAAAAAAATCAAAGTAATAACCATTGATATTGCAATGGACCTTGCCCGTCTGCCATATTATATGCCTGCCAGGCGTGTTGACAAAATGTAAGCTAAGCAAAATTATACCTGCGGCTTCAAAAGATTTAACTCGTGCTCGTCTAATCAGTGCCGGAAAATAAGTATGGTTTGTGACAGGGTAAGCTCTCCGCTAGTTTGATACTTCCTCTTTGCTCTTTTTAGTCAACTTGTCCAATAGGGCAACATACTTAGCTTCAGGCTGCAATCCTACCAGACGGTTTATCTCTTTGCTGTTCTTGATAATCAGCACTGTAGGGATTGCTGTAACCCCATATTTTTCTGCTATGGCGGTGACTTGGTCGACATCTACTTTGCACACGGTGACTTTGTCGACGTACTTATCAGCAAGGAGCGATATGGTCGGAGCCAGAACCCGGCAGGGAGGACAGCGGTTGGAGAATAAGTCCACAAGACAAATGCCATTTGCGTCAAGCACGCGGGTTCTGAAATCAGCCTTGCTGTTGATGTAGATAATGTTGGAACTTTTCTCTGCCTTTTTTGGTGTTTGCGAAAACACCGATACCAATAAAGCTCCCATTACTGCCCCATAAATCGCGCCGCGGTATGGATTTGCCGTCAATGGACAGGTGCCGGACGAACACTTACCGAAATAACCCAAACCGGCACCGATTGCTCCGCCAATCAGAACACCCAATAAAATCCTGGCAATCATAACTTAATTCTTCCTTTGTAATCTTCGCAGGGACCTGTTAGGTAAGCTTTGCTCAATTATACTGCTAAGCTTATTTGACATTAGAATACCTGAATCTGCCCGATGATGCAAATACCTCCTGCAGGATTTCTCCTCCAGGCCAATTTGTTACAATGCTTGCGAGGGCAATCTTTTTGTGGTACAAGTAAACTATGTCTGAAAAAGAACAAAATAAAGTTCAAAGCGTTATTTTTGATTCGATAAGCGAGGGTGTTTTCACGGTTGACCTGGATTGGCGGATAACCTCTTTTAATCGGGCGGCAGAAGAAATAACCGGTATTAAGCGCCAAGAGGCTATCGGTAAATTCTGCAGAGATGTGCTGCGGGCCGATGTTTGCGAAACCGGCTGTACACTTGCAGAAACGACGCAAACCGGCAAACCCATAATGAATAAAGCTGTACACATTATCGATGCTCAAGGCAAAAGAAGGGCTATCACCATATCCACCGCTTTGTTGAAAGACTCCAAAGGTAAAGTCATTGGCGGAGTCGAAACATTTCGCGATATCACTGCGATTGAACAACTTCGTAAAGAAATCGAAGGCCGCTATTCCTGTGAAGATATAATCAGCCAAAGCCATAAAATGCAGAACCTATTTGCTATTTTGCCGAACATTGCTGAAAGTAACACAACAATTTTAATTGAAGGTGAAAGCGGAACAGGTAAAGAACTTTTCGCAAGAGCCGTTCACAACCTCAGTTTTCGCAAGGATAAACCTTTCGTTGCAGTAAATTGTGGTGCCTTGCCTGAGACACTCTTAGAGTCAGAGTTGTTTGGCTATAAAGCAGGCGCGTTTACAGACGCGAAAAAAGATAAACCTGGCCGGTTTGCTCTGGCTGAAGGTGGAACGATTTTTTTAGATGAGATTGGTGATATTTTTGCTTCCGTTCAGGTTAAACTGCTGCGTGTTTTACAGGATAAAACCTATGAGCCGATTGGCGGTATTTCACCTGTTAAGGCTGATGTTCGTATTATCACAGCTACCAATAAAAAACTCGACGAACTCGTTAAAGAGGGCAAATTCAGAGATGATCTATATTATAGAATCAATGTAATGAAACTGGAATTGCCTCCGCTGAGGGATCGGAAAGAAGAT
>Ga0180431_10003905_pt1 | contig 18813 bp, 16 predicted proteins | sample SS_ome_11_FD_132459 | JGI IMG/M metagenome (GOLD analysis project Ga0180431, IMG submission 132459) | Hypersaline lake sediment archaeal communities from the Salton Sea, California, USA - SS_1_MS_1 metaG | ecosystem: Environmental > Aquatic > Non-marine Saline and Alkaline > Hypersaline >... | reverse complement strand
GAAGCGACGGGTCGCCGTTCGTCCACTATCGCCTATCCCCGGCTGCCTCTCGCTTCGGTGCATACCGGAGGGCGGAGCAACGTGGGAGACATTCAGTACGAGGAGATAGCACTCGGCAGTCCCAAACTCAAAGAGTTTGTCGAGTTTCCCTGGCATCTCTATCGCGGCGATCCCTGCTGGACGCCTCCGCTGCGGGGCGACCTGCTTGGAAGCCGGCTTCTCGGCCTCAAAGGCCTGCTGACTCCGTCACATCCGTACCATGGCGAGGCCGAGGTGACGCACTTCCTGGCGCGTCGCGATGGCGCCACGGTTGGCCGGATATCGGCAGCAGTGAATCGACGCTTCAACGAGCACTATCAGACGCGCATCGGATTCTTCGGCTTCTTTGAGTGTGTGGAGGACTTCGATGTCGCGAAGGGACTGCTGGACCGTGCGCGAGAGTGGATAGCGGCGCGTGGCATGAATACGATGCGTGGCCCGGGCCAGTACTCGAACACCACGTATGAACGACAGGCGATACTCATCGATGGATTCGATACCTGCCCTACGGTGGAATTGACGCACAACCCGCCCTACTATGGCGACTTCATGGACCGCTATGGCCTGCAGAAGGCGATGGACTACCACGCGTACGTCATGGACATAACCACCCCGGTACACCCGGCCCTGACGATGCTTGCGGAAAGGGCGAAGCGCCGGCATGAGGTCACCACGCGCCAGGTCAACCTGAAGGACTTCCGCAGTGACGTGCGTATCGTAATCAAGCTGTTCAATGAGGCGTGGGCTGAGAACTGGGGCTTTCTGCCTCTTACCGAAGGAGAAGCCGACTCCATAGCCGATACGCTCCTGCCTGTGGTCGACCCGGGTCTGATGCGCTTCGCGTATGTGGACGGCGAGCCTGCTGCCGTCCTGGGAGCGTTCCCCGACCCGAACCGGGCGCTGCGGCCGCGCTGGAAGTGGTACGGCGACTCCGACATCGTGCGGGCCATCAGGCTCATGGTCATGAAGAAGAGGATTCCGTTCATCCGGTTGATGTTCTTCGGCATCCCGCCGAGATTTCGACGTATGGGCCTCGATGGATTGCTCTTCTCTGAGGTCAAAACCTACGCTCAGAAGCATGGCTACACGGAGTGTGAGGCCTCGATGCTCCTCGACGACAACTACCGTATCATCGGCTCCTCTGAGTTCATGGGGGGCAAGAGATACAAGACGTGGCGCATCTACGAGATGCCGCTCTAGAGAGGCGTCTTGCGGTGAACGTTTTACGTCTGCCTGCACCCACGACAGGGAGATGGGGCGCTAGCGCTTCACGTGCAGCGGCAAGAGCTTGCCACGAGCGGTCACCTGTGGCGACTCTCGCGCAACTTGGAAGGTGTGAGCAGCGCGCCAGACCTGCTCCAGTGCGCCACTCTTACCATGTCGGACCAGTTCCATGAAAATGGTGTTCACCACGGCAGACTCGTCGATTGGTCCGATCCCAGGGTCGATGACGACCGTAATGTGAGGCACGCCGTCCTGCCCTTCCTCTTCCCTCAGCTGATAGTCGAGTAGCGTTCCGCCGAAGCTCTGTGGGAGGATTTCCTCGACGATACGGAGCAGTGACGATGCAGTCACGTTCATGCCGGCGCTGGTGAACTTGTCGAAGCTGCGTATCGTCGAAATGTGCTCGTGCAGACCGAGCTGTTCGAAGTAGCAACCGCAATCCCGTCGGTGCACACGACCCCAATCGCCCGATTCGACATTCATGAGCAGCTTTGGAGCGGTGGGCAACAGCGTGGTGAACAAGAATGCGTCGACGTTTTGTCGAGCGTGCTCGACGCGGCGGTTGTGCTGGATAAGGGCTACCGAATCACTGAGCACGTGTACCTCATCGATGTCCGCCGGGTTCAGACAGCCAATGCCAACGTAACCGCCCTCGATGAAGACGAATAACGGAGATGAGCGCGCCCCTGCCTCTTCGAGAAACGCGAGCTTGTGGCGAGTGATTGGTTCTCCTCCGATCATGAACAGGACGCCATCGAGTTGCTCGGAACGCGCAAGCGCACTCTGACAGATCCTGACTGCACAGCTTGGATCGGTCAGCACCACACAGCCGCCATGGCGGCCCCTCGCATCGAGTACAGTCTTTGTGATTCTCCATACCTCCGACGGCGGTGTGAACTGTGGAGGTGGTAGCCTGACACCTGCCATTGCACTCGCCAGCGTCAGATAGCGGTTGATAAGCCTGTCTTTGGCCGAAGAGCTCCCGGTCGTTGGAGCCACCGGCGAGAACCAGCGGAGGGGCGCCTTTCCCATTCCCGCGTGCGCGAGCAGTTCAAGGGGGCCGTAGCCGGGGGCGACCGGCGACCACATGATAACGGGAAGGTGGGTCACGTCGAAGGCCTCGAACGTAAGCAGTTTGTAGGAAGAACGCGCAGCGCGGATATGTGCGAGGTCGTAGACGGTTCGAGTACCTGGACTGGCCCCGCCGCCGCTCCGCGCGACTATGTGTCCATGATTAAGCGGTGAGTCGAACTCGGCTGCATTCACTTCGAGGCTCCAGGAACCACGCACAATGAGCTGCTTGCCCTTGAACTCATTGAAGCTGAGCCAGACTCCCTTCTGTGCCAGGCACTTGAGTGTGGCTTCGAGTCCGTCAGAAGTCATCATCCGTTCGATGTCACCATATTCGCAGCCAGCCATACGCAGCAGCGCGAGGTACGGGCTCCGCGGTCGGGTGAACACTGACCGCTGGAGTATGGAGAGAAAGCGTTGTTCACGTTCCTGCAGTCGAATGGGGAATTCTGCCCTGGCCTGGTTGAGCGAGACCGGAGAGCGCAGGAACCGTGGTAGCTCTGTAGCAAAGCGCAGGTACATCCGACACGTATCGGTGGGTCTCCAACGAAGACCGGCGCTCACGCTCACAATAGTAGCATCAGGCAGCACATCGCCAGGGATGCTGGAGCGATGTGATGGTTCTTCGGTCATGTTCACCGTGCGCGGTCCTCTCGTTTCAATGAAGCGGGCGCAGGGCACGAACGTGGCATCCGAGGGATTTGCACCGGCGGTTCGCCCGCGGGGGTTCTCATTCGTATCACAGGGGAGATGTTGAGACTGCCGAACGGGGGCCGTATTGTCTATTGGTTGTCTATGCTCGATTCCTCTGCCAGAAGGGTCTACCAGCCTGCTTCAGGCTGCTTTTGGTCGCCCCATTGCACAGTACTACTGCGCCTGAACTTCGATAGGGGGAGATGACGCATGAAGTGCTGGGGCGGGGTTCAGGATGCACGCGGCAGACCACGACCGCTCTGGAACAGGGCAATCATGTGCCTTCACCGGAGCTTGTCTTCGGCATGGCCCCGCCTTCGGCGTGACTGAGGAGGACGTATTCGACTATGCAGACCAGGGCGCTGGTGCCACTCTGACGGTGTTTCTACCTGAGTTCTTGGCGGTGTACATGGCCCCATCCGCTCTGTCCAACAGGCTGGTCGTTGTGTCATTCGAACCGAATGCCGCCACTCCGATGCTGACAGTCACGTGGAACTCCGTCACGGCGTCCGCCGAGATGGTCTTGTTGGCGACGGCCGCCCTGAGCCGTTCTGCCACCACCGACGCGCCTTCCGCGTCTGTGCGGGGAAGCGTGGCGATGAATTCCTCCCCCCCGGTGCGGCCGATGAAATCGACCTCGCGTACGTTGTCCAGAAGGCACTGTGCCAGCATGCACAGGACGCGATCGCCCGTTAGATGTCCGTAGCGGTCGTTCACGGTCTTGAAGTGGTCGATGTCGAGCATGAGTACAGAGAGATCTTCCTGGTACCGTCGGGCATGCTTCATCTGGTCCTCGAGTCGCAGCAGTATTGCCCGCCGGTTGAACACCCCCGTAAGTGGGTCATGCAGCGCAAGCCGCTCGAGTTCCTGCTGGTCTGCCTGGCTCTGCTTGAGCTGCCGCCATCGGCTCAGTGACTTGTCGATCGTGGACTGCAGCCTGTCCCTGGACAGTCCTACCTTGGACAGATAGCCGATAGCGCCCTCCTGAATCGATTCGGCAGCGATCTCCTCGCTCCCGAAACCCGTGACCATGACGACGGGCGCGAGCTGCGTGCCCGCGAGCTCGGAAAGCCACTCCATGCCTGACTTCTCAGGCATCTGGACATCGAGCAGAACAAGGTCAATCGCTCCCATCTCGAGCGCCGCACGGATTTCCTCCTCGCTGCCCGCCTCCACGAGGATGAATTCACGATCATCTATGTGCTTAAGGTACGCACGGATGAGCTTGCGATCCACCGGGTCGTCATCGCAGATAAGCACCTTCAATACGGGCTTGCCCTCTAGAGGCATGGCTATCCCTCCCTCGGCGGTCTCTTGCACAGCAGGAACCAGTAGGCCTCGATGGACTCCATGACCTTCTGGAAGTCTTCCAGCCGGACCGGCTTGCGCACGTAGCCGCTTGCCTGAAGCTTGTAGCTGTCCAGTATGTCTGTTTCCGCGTCCGAAGTCGTAAGAATGACCACCGGGATGCGCTTGAGGTGCTCGTCAAGCTTGATCTGGCGCAGAAACTCCTTTCCTCCCATGCCGGGCATGTTGAGGTCGAGAAGGATGAGGTCTGGGAATTCGGACGTGTTCTTGTACTCCCCTTCACCGCGTAGAAACTCGAAGGCCGCCTCTCCGGAGGAGACTGCGTGGACTTCGTTCGCCAGCCGTTGCGACCGCAACGAGAGTCTGATCAGCTTCTGGTCGGCCGGGTCGTCATCCACGAGCAAAATGGTCACCGGATCAAGATTCGCCATTGTGTTCCTCCGAGTCAATCTGCTGACGGAATGCGGGCAGGGTGATGTGGAAAGTTGAGCCCTCACCGGTGGAGGACTCGACGGATATGTGACCCCCGTGTCGTTCGACGATCTTCTTGCAGACGGCCAATCCTATGCCGGTCCCTTCATACTCCTCTCGTGCATGCAGTCGCTTGAACATGGCGAAGACCTGTTCTGCGTACTGCGAGGGGATGCCTATGCCGTTGTCGCGGACGCTGATCTCGACCATACCGTCGTCAAGGGCGCTGGACGATATCTCCACCCGCGGAGGAACGCCCGTTCTGTGGAACTTGAGTGCGTTGCCGATGAGGTTCTGGAACAGCTGCCTCATCTGGGAGGCGTCTGCTTCAACGTGGGGCAAGGGTCCACGGATGGCAATGGTGCCGCCCGTATCCTCGAGTCGAGCCGCGACTTCGAGGTGTTCGATTTCCCTGACGGTTTGGTTGAGGTCCACCTTCTCGAATCGTTTCGCCTGGGTCGTGACGCGCGAGTAAGTGAGCAGGTCGTCAATCATCACCTGCATTCGAGTTGCTCCGTCCACCATGTAACCGAGATTCTCCTGCTCGTCGTCATCCAGTCGGCCCCGCATCGATTGTGCCAGCAGGTGACCGAACGAGCTGATCTTGCGCAAAGGCTCTCTCAAGTCATGGGAGGCTACGTACGCGAAATCCTGCAGCTCTTTGTTGGAGGCATCGAGGCTGGCGTTGGCTTCGCGCAACTCGGCCGTTCTTGCCGCAACCGTTTCCTCAAGTCGCTCTCTCGCCTGCCAGAGTCTTTCGCTCATCGTGTTGAAGCTCCTGGCCAGGTCTCCAATCTCGTCGGACCGGCTGTCATCGACGGTGTGGCCAAGGTTGCCGTTTGCGAGCTCGGTGGCCCCTGCCTTCAGGTCGAGTATGGGCCGCGATATCGTGCGGGAAAGGTATGACGCGAACAGCACCGCGAGGACTCCAAGCAGAATCAGGATGCCAATCATGGCCTGCTGCAGCACCCTGAGCGAGGCAAACGCATCGTGCGTCGCCCGTTCGGCCACCACTATCCAGTCCATCTCGTACACCGGGGCATAGGCACCGATGACCTCGATCTGCCTGTAGTTGTCATAGGTAAACACCTCGGTTGCGGCTACTGGTTGTCCAGCGTCATCGAACAAGGTTCTCCCTATCTGGAAGATGTGGGATTCCACCTCGATAGACAACGGAGGACAGTTCGGGTCGGTCCGTGATGGGGTCAGCATCGTACCTGTCGAGTCCAGGATGTATGTTTCACCGGATGGCCCCAGTCCCTCATACTCTCCGACTATCGCATTGAGTTCCATCATGGGCTGAGCTATGGCGACACGGCCCAGGAGGCTGCCGTCCACCTCATCATGAACCGGAGCGGCGAAAGTGAGAATGAGTCCCTGTCGGTCGCCCATCAACTGGGGTCCACAGGCGCACGCCTCAGTCTCTGACTCCTTGAAGCAGGCCGTCTCCGCGACGACTGCGCCGTCGTGCTCTGGGACGCTTGACAGAATCACCTTTCCCCTGTCATCGATGAGCATCACCTCGATGGCGGCACCTTCTCCCTGTGTGTAGCCGTTCATCCATATCCTGAATCGGTTCAACGCTTCCGCATTGTGTGCTCCTGCCTTGTTGGCCTTCAGCACGGCCTGGGCAGTCGGGCCCTCGGCGAACTCCCGGAGGGAGTCCTTCTCGGTCCTGAGGTAAGTGTCGACGAGACGACCACGGGCCTGGACGGTTGTCCTCAGGTGGTTTTCAATCTCGTGGCTCAGGAGCTCCTCTGCAACGCCGCGAGCGAAGAAGACGACGAGGCCGCCTACGCCCAATACGACAGCCAGCGCCACAAGCAGAATCCTCGCACGCAGTTTCATAGCCTCGATGCGAAGTGCAGCTCTGCCGAGAAGGGCTGCAACCTTGTGGCGAGTATGGCACAGCTATGTGCGCTCTTGGAAGGTCTGGTCTACCTCGAAGGTGGATGTTGGTCCTGTGGACTTTTGATAGGTGAACGATGGGGGGGCTGCAGCGCTAGCCGAAAGCACCGGACATACCGAGGAGCACGACCGTGCCAATGATGATGATGAGGCCGATTGCAGCAGCGAGCAGCACGTAGTCGCTGGTGGTCTTGCCTTTGCGCCGTCCGATGGTGGGCTCAGCGCTCGGGCGGGGGCGAGGTGGCCTGGAGACGGTCGAACGGCGACGTCGAGATCGTGGCGCGAACTCGGGAACGGGAGGCTCGCTGGGTGCCGCGATGCCCGATTGCTCGGGGCTGAAGAAGCTGCGACAGACAACGCAGCACCATAGGCTCTGTTGGTCGCTATAAACGAGGCCGGCCCCGCAGTTCGGGCATGTGGGCTGCCGTGACTGCCTCGCATGTGTCTTCTTGGGTGGAGAAGTGTGGTGGACGGTCATTTGCCACGCGCCCGTCATCTTGTCGAATTCGAATCGCCTGCCACCGCACTGTTGATTGGCACACCGCCATACGCCACGCTCGATGTCATAGAACATCATGGGCATGCCGCAGTGAGGACACTCGTCGATGAGCGGACGCTGACAGTTCCAGCAGGGCTCACTTGCGCGCGTAACGTTAGGATTGAGAGCGCCGCACCAGGTGCACTTGCGGATGAGCCCGCGATCGGCTGACGGCCTCATCCATTGGTCGGCGAGTGCCGGCATCGCCGGGTTGCGCAGATAGGCGTCGCGCTGTGACTCGGTCACGGCCTTGAAGGTCGTGCAGTTGGTCTGCGGTCCACGATGGGGGCAGAGAATGGGCTCGCGATCGTAGAAATGGGCGCACCACGAGCACTGGGTGGCCTGGAAGGCGCGGAACCTCATGCGCCTGAGTGGAGGTGAGTTCGGAGCGTCGATGGCGCGGAACTCGGGTGCCCCCGAGACGTCGAAGCGACAGCCGCAGTGCTTACACTGCCATCTGCCATCCGCCATGCTCAGGACTTCGTGGGTGCCGCATTCGGGGCACTCCACCGGGCTGCGGTCATACTCGGCTCGCTGCTCCGCGCTCGCGAGGACCTGGTAGGCGCTATTGATACGCCTGAAGTTGGTTTCAGCATCGGCGTTGCCTTGGTTGCGGTCGGGATGCCATGTGCGTGCAAGCCGGCGGAACGACGCCTTGATTTCTTCCTGCGTCGCATCGCGCTCGACTTCGAGCAACTGATAGTAGAAGTACTTCCTCATTGCGACAACGATGATGGTCCGTACGTCAGGGCACCGGCTTAACCGGCGGGGAATGACACGATACCACAGGCTGCCGGGTCGTGCACGGCAGACGTGAGAGTGGACTGGTTCCACACGGGTCTTCGCAGAACCCGTCAGGTATGTTCAGTCCATGATTGTGTGCGGCTCGATTCCAGGGCTGACGGAGCACTCCTGTAGGGTCGAGGTCCAGCGAGTCTCATGACCGGCTACTTGCCCGGGATACACGGAAGGATGAGCTGGAGAACACACATGTCCAGCCACGTGTCGAACTTGTAGCCGACCTCACGGATTACGCCCACGTCGACATAGCCGGCTCCTCTCACGAGCTTCAGGCTCGTCTCATTTGTGGAGACTACGCGCGCGATTATGACGTGGAAGGTGAGTTCCCTCGCTCTACTCTCAAGGGCCGCGAGTAGCGAGGTGCCGATGCCGCGCTTCCGGTGGGTTCTTGCCACGTAGACGGAGGACTCCGCTGTGTGCGTGTACGCCCCGCGGTCGTTCCAGACACTGAGCGACGCCCATCCCGCGACGTTGCCGTCCACGACTGCGACCAGAACGGGGAAGCGGCCTCCGTGGTGTTGAAGCCACTCTGCGCGCGACGCAAGGGAAGGAGTGACGGTGTCCAAGGTGGCTACCGTGTTCAGCACTGCGTCAGTGTAGATATCCGTAATTGCAGGGAGATCATGGGACGTGGCATCTCTGATGCGTAGCTTTGCTTGCGCCCTATGCATGCACCGATTGTACGTAGCGGTACTCACGCCGGCAACAGACCACACGACCAAGTGGGCAGTACCAAAGTATTATGTTTTGTGCCCGGGCGTATTGACTGGAGATGTTGGGGGGATTAGCCTAACGCCTCACGACGTTTGGAGAAGCGTATGCCTGGCAGCATGAGTGAACGCAGGCGAGACGATGCGTACAAGGCCTTCGCGTGGGCTGTGATCTGTGCGCTTGTCCTGCTCGTGGTGTGGACGGTGGCCCTGCAGTATGTTCCTGAAGGATGGCCGCAGCTGGCAGTTCATGGTGGCGGCTACATGCTCTCAGTCGTGGTCATGGCGGGTGGCTACGAGCAGCTCAAGCGAGTCTACAGGCCGTTTCACTCATTCCTCATCGCTGCGGCCACATGGGCAGTGCTGTTCGTCTTGTTGCGCGCCGGCCTGGGTCTCCTTGTCGGCTGACCCCTTGATGCACACACCCTCTTTCCGTATTGCCTGACCGGCACCGGCCCGGTGACGCGACTGTCCGAAACTTCGCACCTACGCACGCGCGCAGCATTGCCGTCTTCAGATGGATGCGGCCGTGAATCGCGCCGTGGCCGGGCGAACCGGCACGTGCCTTCAGCATGAGAGGATCAGGCATCACGGACCAGACGCACGTAGTTGTAGATGCGGATGGCGTCGCCCTGCGGACCGTGGCCCTGCGGGTATGCCGATGGGTCTCCGGTCTTGGGGTCGCTCCGCTGCGCTCCAGCACCGTGAACATCCAGCCACCTGCCGTGCGTGTAGCCCATGGCACGACCGAACGCAACGTAGGTTGCGTTCTTTCCCGGGTACTGCATGAAACCGGCGTGAGTCGTGCTGCTCCAGAAGTACGGATAGTCCTGCTGTCCGGCTTCGTTGGTGACCGCGGTCACGTCGAATACCGGGTCAATGGCTGCTGAATCTGTCGTATCCGGGGAACGCGAGTAGTCGACGATGCTCTGCAACTCCTTGACGTCGGGAAGACGCCAGTCGCTGTAGCCCAGGTAGGACTCCCTGTTCTTCTTGTCCACCCAGTCCAGCGCTTCGTACCAATCCAGACCTTCGGAGTTGTCCTCCCGGGACCACATGAGAGCGGTTGAACGGTCAGTGATCGTGCCGTCTCCGTTATCAACGAAGTCGTTGGTGCCGTATTCGTTGTCGCCACGGACTGCGAGGACGTAGAACGTCTTCTCTCCCTGTGGCGAGGACAGCCAGTAGCCCTTGATACGACCGTCGGCGAAGTTCACGCCGAACGCCATCTGTCCATCCTGATTGGGCGTGTCAGCGACGTAGAGAGTGCTGGAAGCGAACTGCGCGTCGATAATGCGTTCTCCCGCGCTCGTATCGCCGTAGGCGAAGCGGAAGTAGTCCGTATCGATGAACGGGGTGAATATCGACGTGTCTGTTCCCTCGTATCCGCTGGGATCGGTGCCGCTGAACCGGATCAGTGAGTACAGCTCCTTGATCGAGGGCAGACGCCAGTCTGAATGGCCTCCGAGCGAGAGGTTCTCGCAGTAGTCCAGGGCCTCCTGTCTTGTCAACTTGTCCGCAACGTCGATATCGCCATCACCGTCTGTGTCGGGACTCTTCTGCCACGTGAGGCCGGTCACGGCGTCGGTAATCGTGCCGTCGCCATTGTCGGCGTAGGATGGCCGTGCCCCCGGGTGCTGCGCATCCTGCCCCTGCACTCCTGAGCTCGAGCAGGGAGTCTCAAGACCGTCCTCGCTGTAGCAGGCGCTCTGGTCAGTGTCCACTATGGGGTAGGGGTGCGTTCCGGGGACAGGCTCCGCAGTGTTGGTCGCCCCGTCTTCCCCTGGTGCAACGACGCCTTCACTTGTCGCAGGTGCTGGAGGGTTCTGTGCGCAGCCGGCCAGGACGAGGCTAAGCAGCAGGGCCACCGCAGTGGTGCATCTTTGATTGAGTGTCAACAACCTGTGTGCGGAGCGACGGTGTTTGTGAACAGTCATGACGCGGCTATTCCGGAGTCTCAGGCGTCTTCAGGTAGCGTCTCACCAGGAACACCGCGAGTCCTATGAGGGCCAGCCCTTCAATAACGAGAAGGGCGAATGTGGACTCGGAGGGGCTCGTCATCCTCGCCGCAACAACTATGCATACAATTCCCGCCACCGCAGGCGCGCATCTGAGCGCGATATCTCGTCTGATGTTGCTGATAGCGTGTGCCACGGTAACCTCCGCTCTCGCGATGGGGCGAGTCTACGACGGAAATCGAGGCGAGGCAAATTGAACGTATACGACGAGAGTCTGTGCATGGAGATCGGCCATGCTTAAGCCGCGTCACTCGACGAACGGTTGCCCAGCATCTTTGCTGAAGGCTTGGATGACCCTCTTGCCTGACAGTGCATTTGTGAAGAGTGCGCCGCCGCCGGTGGCCCAGGTGCCTGCGAAACGGAAACCTCTGAGCCCCGGGAGAGCGTCTTGTTGCGACTTGCCGAGGACACTGCCAAGTACGCTCAGTTCTCTGTTGGGGTAGATGCCCAGTCCCATCGAGCCTCCTGTGTATCGCTCCCATGTCAGCAACGTGGACACATCGACAACTTCAACTTGGGACTGGAGCCCCGAGAAGTAGTGTCTCTCAAGCAGGTTCACGACCTGGGAGGCGAGGCGCTGCTTCTCTTCCACATACGCTTCCCTGCCCAGTGCCGCAAGGTTCTTCCAGAATGAGTAGCGGGAATACAGTTCGACCTTGATTACGCCCTTTCCTTCGGGTGCCATGGTCGGGTCAAACCCGTAGGTTTGCAGTTCCACCTCATGGCAGCTGTGGTCTGCGAGCACAACGGGTTCCGGGAGCCTCAGAATCATCGACGATGGCTCGGAGGAGAGGTCCCGATCCACGCCGAGGTAGACTTGCACGGCGAACTGCATCTCATCCGGTGGCGGGGCGCACAGAGAATGAATGCGTTCGTTGGCGAAGCGCCCATCAAGCATGCCAGTGATGGTCTTGCGCCCATCCGCGTTGGATATGACGAAGTCGGCCTTGTGTTCACTCCCATCCTCCAATCGAACACCGACGGCGCGGTTTCCTTCGGTGAGGATCTTCGTGACTCGTGATCGATAGTGGATACGCCCGCCAAGGTCTGTGTACCGGCGCGCGATGGATTGTGCGAACTCCTGTGCCCCTCCGATCGGCCATTGCAGCGCGCCGCTTAGTCCGTACGCGTGCCGTACGAGATGAACGATCAGCGGAACACCGGGATTGGCATACACGAGCAGTGGCATCGAATCCCGCAGGACCGGTTCCCTGAAGCGTTGTGCGTACTGCGCCATGGTTGGGCGAAGCCATCGCGAAGAGCGAAGTAGGCCGGGGAGCGCAGCGACCATGCCGAGACGCGAACTCATCATCATCTTGCCCATCGCATCTGACTTGGCAGTGGTCGAGATGCCGTTGACATAGTCCCTGATTGCCGTCCGGTCGTTCGGGGCTATCGCGTTCATGTGGCTTTCAAGCAGCTCGGGGTCGTAGTAGTCCCGAAACAGCGTGCCCTCGGGAGATAGCACGCTGACACATTCTCTGAGAGGGGCGAAGTCGCGCGGAACCGCTCCAAGTTGCTCCCACAGTCCATAGATTGCGGAAGCCGGCCCGCAGCCGAAAAGGTGGTGAATGCAACCATCAAATGTGTAGCCCTTGCGCTTCCAAGCCGTGCATTGCCCGCCCGGGATGGTATGCATCTCGAATATGTCGGTTTCAAAGTCGTTGAGACGGCCGAAGATGCCTGCTGAAAGGCCGCCCATGCCTGAACCGACAATTGCAATGGACTTTGACATCTTATGGTCCTCCTTTGTGTAAGTGCATTGCTGTCAGCGTAGCCCATGCTGCGTGGAGAGTGGACTGGCTCTCTGGCAAGGCAGATGTGCCGTGACGAACCAACTGCGGAGACGGCTGCCTTTCGGCCCGCCGGATCATCTGCCACCAGGAAAGCCGGACCTGAACGATGCTCCAGTGGTCTCGAAGGACTCCCGCGTGCAGCGGCACCATGCGGAGCCAAAGACCTCACCGAAGCGCCGATTGCCTGGCTCGATAGAGAGAGTAGGGGACTCGCTTGCCTGGCCAGAATACCACGCAGACAGAAGCTGAGCCTGTCCTATACAGGCACTCATACGGCCCCCGAGTCTACGCCTCGAGATATGGTGGCGCAAGTGTCGGAGGGCTTGTCAGGTCCCTCTAGCACTGCATCTCCATTCTGGGAGTGGCGCTAGTTGCAACGGGGGGTCTTTGTCATTGAGAAGACGCGGCCGCAATGGTCTCCCGCGGGGTATCGGCGTATGCCGAGGTCGGTCATGCCCAACCGTGCAGCGACGCCTGCGCTGCGCTCATTGTCGGGGCTCACGTAGGCGCGGACCTCGCATACAGACGGGTCTTCGAAACAGTGCCCGAGGAGCGTAGCCGTTGCCTCCGTTGCATAGCCATGGCCCCAGTATTTCGGCAGTAGGCTGTAGTAGCACTCCCAGATACCTCCAGCGGATACCTCAGACACGCCGCAGGAGCCTATCCATGCGCCGTTGTGCAGTGTGATAGCGTACGAGTGGATGGGGTGGTCGGCCAGATAGGAGTCGATGACGCAATTCAACAGGCTGCGCGCGCCTTCCTCGGTCTTCTGCTCGTCAGGGAACAGTAGATAGCGAGTGGCTGTGGGGTCAGTCATGAACTCCACGAAAGCGGGTTCATCACCGGACTCGAATGGTCGGATGATGCAGCGGCTCGTGTGCAAGTGACGTATGAGTTCCATGGTACCGGTGCAGGATACCATTTGCGACCGGTCTCGTACTGAATCGTAGTGGAGCGGGACCAACAGTGGTGAGCGATGTGCATGGTGCACATGGTCTATGTACAATCGGCCGCAGAGCAGCCAGCGCCGTCAAAGGCGCGAGGGGAGGTCGCGATGAAGGTAATGGCGATATGTGGGTCTCCACGTAAAGGCAACACGGAGTGGATGCTCGGGAAGGTGCTCGAATCAGCAAGGGCAGAAGGTGCGGAGACCGACCTGGTACTCCTGGGTGACAAAGATATCCGCCTCTGCAAGGGTTGTATGACCTGCGAGGTAGGCAGTTCCGGCACACCCGGGACTTGCGTCATCAAGGATGACATGGAGCCGATACTCTCGGACATGCTGGCGGCAGACGCGTTCGTGTTTGGTTCGCCGGTGTACTTCTACATGTTGTCCGGTCTTCTGAAGAACTTCATGGACCGGACTATCCCCATCTGGCCGCTGTTGAAGGGCAAGCGCGCTGCGGGCGTTGCGGTAGCTGAGGACACGCTTGGTCGGACCATAGATAACATCCGCACATACTCGGACCTGTTGCAGTTCGAGTGGGTTGGAGAGGTTACGGCGATTGCCCGCGACCCGGGCGAAGTCAAGGGCAAGGGCGGCGTCGCAGAGATGCTGACAGGACTTGGACGAAAGCTCGTACATGGACTTGAGGACTCGAAGTAGTACCCGAACACGGGTTTGAAGAAAGGAGCACAGATGGCGCTTTCGAAGGAAGACATCAAGTCAATCGCTGACGAACTGCTGGAGGCCGAGCGGACGCTCACGCCGATAGTGTCGCTGTCGGACCGTCACCCTGACGCAACCTACGAGGACGCATACGCTATCCAGATGCTGAACAACGAGGTGCGCGAGAAGCGCGGCGCTCGAGTTGTGGGAGCCAAGGTCGGCTTCACGAGCAAGGCGATGCAGGAACAGTTCAACGTGTCCGAGCCGGACTCCGGAGTGCTGTTCGACTACATGATATGGCGTGAGGACACCGCCGTCGAGATCGACAGCATCATATCGGCACGAGTGGAAGCAGAGATAGCTTTCGTACTTGGCGAAGACCTGAAGGGCCCGGGCGTCACTGCAGCAGAGGCTCTCCGCGCGACTGCAGGGGTCATGGCCTCCATCGAAGTACTGGACAGCCGTTTCAAAGACTGGAAGGTCACGATAAGGGACTCTATGGCCGACGATGCCGAGGCGTGCGGTGTCGTTCTCGGTGGTGGCCTCGTGCCGCTGAATGGCATCGATCCTCGCCTCATCGGCGTGGTGTTCGAGAAGAATGGCGAGGTTGTGTCTACAGGCGCTGGCGCTGCCGCCCTGGGCAATCCCGCCGAGGCACTGGCGTGGGTCGCAAACAGGTTCGGCAGGCTTGGCATGAAGCTGAAGAAGGACCACGTGATAATCACCGGAAGCTTGATTCGAGCCGTTCCGGCGGAGCGCGGCGACTCATTCAGGGCAACCTTCGGACGGATAGGTTCGGTTGGCGTGAGGTTCGTGTAGATACGCAGTTGGCGAAACCCACGGGCCTGTCCGCCACGCGGCGAAAGGAGATACACCCGTCTTATGCCAGTTGTTCCAGAGTCTATCGAAGGCATATCCTCGGAGCTAATCGAGGCTGAGAAGAGGTGTCGACCTCTTCAGCCCGGTGTGCAACAGTTTCCGTATCTGGGCCGCGCCACTGCGTACGCCGTACAGTTGAGCACGTTGGAGAAGAGGCTCATGGGAGGCGCATCGATTATCGGCGCCAAGGCGGCCTTCACCAATAAGGCGGTACAGGCGGAGTATGGCGTGAATGAGCCGGTGAGCGGGTTCCTCCTGGACAGCGGCCTCTGTAGAGATGGTGCTGAGGTCTCCTTCGACGAGACCATTGAGGCGCGCGTTGAAGCGGAGATAGCGTTTGTTCTGGCCAGAGACCTGGCAGGCCCGGGTGTCTCCCCTGCGCTGGCACTGCATTCGGTCGCTGGCATTATGCCCGCGCTGGAGGTGGTCGATTGCCGTTTTGTGAACTGGAAGGTGCGGGCAGTCGACGTGGCGGCCGACAGTGCATGCGGTTCTCGCGTAGTGCTGGGAGCTGGCCTGTTCCCCGTGTCCGGTATCGACCTGCGCCTTCTGGGTGTTGTCATGGAGAAGAACGGGCAGGTGGTTTCCACGGGGGCTGGGGCTGCTGCACTGGGCAATCCCATCGAAGTACTGACATGGGTGGCAAACAACGTCGGCATGCTTGGGCGTAGCTTGAGGGCGGGCGATGTGGTAATCACAGGGAGCCTGGTGCGCGCTGAGCCGGTCGCCCGTGGCGATGTGTTCAGAGCGACGTTTGACCGCCTTGGTTCGGTTACCGTCAGCTTTGAATAGGTTCGTGAGTCCCCGGTCAAGCAGTGCTGGATCGTTGCCGGCCGCGTCGCTCATCTGTGAGATTCCACAGGCTGTCATGTCCCCAGTTGACATGGTCCATGAGGTAACGGTCGGGTTCAGGTCCTGGCATTCAACGGATGTTGGATTCGACGACATCGAAGTCACCGCGTAGTAGCCGGATCGTGACAGCTCAAGCTGTCTATGTGCCGAGCACTTGAACGAGCAGCATTGCAAGGGCGGCCAGCGGCAAGTAGCGGGCAGCCGCTATCATCCATCCTGCGGAGTATCGGAATCTCCCCCTCACGATTGCGGGCGCGTTCATCGAGGTGAACAGCTCATTCCTCGGCACGATCCATGCAATGAGCGCGGCCCCCACTATTCCCGCAACAATCACCACTCCTGAGCCGGTTGCCAGGTCCATGAAATCCAGGAACGGGATGCCGTTCACGAGCAGGCCGCACCGCGAGAAGCTGAGTGCGGACGGGACCCCGAGCGCCGCGGTCAAGCCGACGGCGAGGCTAGCTGCCTTCGTCTGGCCGAGACGGGTCTCGTCCCGAATGGGCGCAAGAATCACAACCAGTCCACCGACGCAGGATGTGAAGGCCGCCACGAAGAGCAACAGGTAGAAAGCGACTGCAATGAAGGCGCCTCCGCTCAGGGTCTCGAAGACCTGGGGAAAGGCGGAGAAGGACAGCTCGCTGCCGACATTCGGCGCTATGCCGAACGTGAACACGATGGGGAACACCATGAGGCCGGCCGTTATCGAGACCGTGGCGTTCGTAAGGGCCACAGCCGTGGACGATGTGACAACGTTGACCCTGTCGGGGACGTAGCTGCCGTAGGTGATAAGCATGCCCTGTCCTATTGCGAGGGAATAGAATGCTTGTGAGGCTGCCATCCGCCATAGTTGCGGCTGCAGCAGCGAGTCAGCCTCGAACCGGAAGTAGAACGCACGTGCCTCGGCAGCCCCCGGAAGCGATTGAGCATACACTGCGAGTCCTCCGACTATCAGTACCAGCAACGGCAGGAGCACTCGTCCAGTTGTCTCCAGTCCTCGTATGCCGCGCAGCAGGACGAGCAGGCACAGCCCGGATAGTGCGAGCAGGTACCACAATGAGTTGTAGCCCGAGGTGAACTCTTCGAAAGTACCTAGAGTTCCCCGCACGGCGTCGACCGCGTATCCGAGAGTCCATCCGCTTACCACGAGGTAGTAGCTCATGATGGCAACCAGCATGGCGATGAGGAACCACCCCAGCAGATGGCCGTGCCCGGGCAGGATGTGCCGGAACAGCCCTACGGGTCCTCTATCGTAGAGATTGCCCGCGCTCGCCTCGATCACCGAGAGAGGAATGCCGACTGTAAGGATGCAGATCGCGTACGCGGCGACGAAGGCGCCGCCATCGTTCTGTCCTACCATGTAGGGAAAGCGCCAGATGTTGCCAAGACCTACGACCCCGGCGACCGACGCCAGTATGTAGCTACGCTGTGACTTCCAGAATGGGCGCGTGGGCGAGCGTGCGGCAACATGTGCCATCTCGGACGTGCCGTGGGGGCTCTTCACCTGTGGAGGCGTCACATCACTCACGAATCGTTAGACGTTACCACACCGTGAGGCCCGGGCGTAAGGTGCATTCCGCGCGGAGCAGGCCATTTGGCTTCCGTCTTATTCTCGACTTAACATCCTCTTGATACCGTCTTAAAGATGCTGTGATTTCATATGCCAGGGAAACCTCAAGTTACCCTGGAGGAGTGGCCAGAATGAGGATTGTCCACATTTCGGATTTGCATCTGTGCAGCCTGAATTTCGTTGAATCCTGGGGCGATGCCGTCGTCGACATGCTCGACGAACTGCACGCGGATGTGGTGGTTGTGACCGGCGACCTTACTACCGATGGCTATCCGCACGAGTATGACGAGGCCATCGAGTATCTTGCTCGTCTGAAGTGCGGGGAGATGCTCGTCGTTCCCGGCAACCACGACGCGCGGAACGAAGGATTCGTCTTGTTTGAAGAGCTGTTCGGCACGAGGTACCCGCGCATCGAGACCGGCGAGGTCGTAGTGCAGGGAATGGATTCGACCGAGCCTGACATCGACGATGGCCACATTGGAAGGGAGAACTATCGACTGATTCGGCAGTTGGGCAACTGCGACGGCAAGGTCAAGATCCTCGCGATCCATCACCACCTCATACCCATACCCGGCACAGGGAGAGAGCGGCACATACCTGTCGATGCCGGCGATGCCCTCAATGCCTGCGTGGAGTCCGGATTGCACTTCGTTCTCTCAGGGCATAAGCATCTTCCGTGGGTCTGGAAGCTGCAGGGGACCTGTTTCGTCACGGCAGGCACTGCCACGACCAGGCGGCTTCGCGGTAAGCGCTACCCATCGTTCAATATACTCGATATCAATGGTCGTGTTGCGTACTTGTCTGAGGCGAACGTGGCCGACCGCACCATCGAGAACCGCATGACAATCTGTGGCCTCGACGCGAGTGTCGAGGCTCTCGCCACTCACTAATCTCCGAACCCGTAGTTCATCGGGCCTCGCACCATTTGGCGTTCTCCCTATCCTCAATCCGGGCGTGCACCTCCTGACGAGACAACTATCGCAGCGCAGCTAATATATTTGCTGCACAAACCAGGACATTTTCTATAACAACAGGCCTCATGTAACTTGACATGAAATGTGAGATTGGCTATCATTCTGGCGTGGCTGTGGATGGATTGGGGTTAGCAGGATGAGGAGAGACAGAGGGCGCTGAGGGAGTTGCGGAGGGCACAGCATGGCTGGTGCAGAGGGAAAGTACGTCATGTCCGTGGCGGTGGGGATGACCGGGATTGAGGCCCACAGGATACGGCGATATGAGGCAGCGGGGCTGTTGTGCCCCTGCAGAACCGTAGGCGGCCAAAGGCTCTTCTCTGATGAAGACATAGAGGTGATTAGGCGGATTGCCGGG
>Ga0180431_10003904_pt1 | contig 18818 bp, 16 predicted proteins | sample SS_ome_11_FD_132459 | JGI IMG/M metagenome (GOLD analysis project Ga0180431, IMG submission 132459) | Hypersaline lake sediment archaeal communities from the Salton Sea, California, USA - SS_1_MS_1 metaG | ecosystem: Environmental > Aquatic > Non-marine Saline and Alkaline > Hypersaline >... | reverse complement strand
TCGTAGTCACGCACGGAGTGTAACGGAGTGCGGTTTTGCGCCACTCCACTGCGTTTCGTGGCGCACTACGAACATCACTTTCTCTCAAGATACAAAATCTAACATTGTCGAGCTACTCAGCCTGGCACGCGCTCAGACCTCCGAGGTCTTGCAAAACCCGTTCAGGCGTGAAATCCCGGCCTTTTTCGACGGTCGCAGTGGACAGAATGCCTGTCGCAGACCTCGGAGGTCTTGACCTGAGTAGTAACCGCCCCTGTTGGTTTGTGTGTTGAGAATCTGCGCCTTACTCGCCCGCGCCTGGTAGCTCGGGCAGCACGGGTGTCTCTTGTTGATTCTCGAAGGAAGGCAAGGGCATCAGCGGCGTGATCCCCTCGCCCGGCAGGATGCCCCACTGGATGTTTTCCAGGTTGCGCACAAACTCCCACTGGACAAGTTCAGGATACTCTTTCAGCGCCTCACCACGCGCCTGAATACTGTACGCCTCCGAGTCGGCCAGGAGACGCTGTCGCTCTGCATCCGCCGCCGCCCGCAATTTGACTCCCTCGGCCTCCGCCTCCGCCAATCGTATCTGGCTTTGCTTCTCGTATTCGGCGGCGTCGGCCTGGTACTGGGCGGTTTGGATGGCTTCCTGGGCGATCTGTTGCTGTTCAATGGCGTTGATGTACTCTTCGTTGAATTCTATCTTGCGGACCAAAAAGTCATCGAGGGAGACACCGTACTTTTCAAATTCCTCGGCTAGCGCGTTTCGCACACCATCTTCGTAGGCAAAGATCCCTTCACCGCTGTACAAGTCCTCGGCGGTGTGGCTTTGCGCCGACAGGCGCGTCAGGTTCCTGGAGTGGGCCTTCACAATGTTCTCCACGACCTCGCGCGCGCGGCCGACGTTCTGCACGATATCCACAGCCTTGTCTGCCGGTATGCGGAACAGTACAGTGTACTTGATAGTGATCTGCTGACCGTCTACCGTCTGTGCGTTTACGGGATAGTCTCGGTAATCGGCCCCCGATAACTCTGGACTGTCGCTGGTCTCGTATGACTGGACGACGGTGGGAATGGTCACTATTTGGTCAATGAAAGGCGCGCGCCAGTGCAGGCCCGGTTCAAAGACCTCTCCCGTCAGTCCTCCGAATCGTTTGACTAACGCCACAGTTCCAACTTCGACGGGGGTGTAGGTCAACCCGCCGACAATCAAGCCGAGGATGAGCACGGCTCCCACTACAATTATCATGATCGGCGCTTTCAGGGGAATCTTTTTGCTTCTTCTAGTACCCATGTGTGTCATTCTACATCTCCTTGGTATGGTACCACAACCTGCACCTTCGTACAGTGCGGGCTCAAATGCAGGCTCAAATGCAGGCTCAAATGCAGGCTCAAGTAACAGGGACGGAAAAGTCCAGACGCAGCCACTCCTGCTAAAGTCAGGTTTGGACTATTCAAATATCCAGCGGTCGGTGTCCCGCTCGTAAGAGAGCAGTTCGTCCTCGGTGAAAAAGAGCGGCACCTCAAAGGCCGCCGTCTCTGGCCCGTCGGAGCCGTGCACCAGGTTGCGCCCGATCTCTAGACCAAAGTCGGCGCGGATGGTGCCGGGAGCTGCCTCGGCCGGCTTGGTCGCCCCCATCGTGCGCCGTACGATCTCGATGGCGTCGTTGCCCTCCAGCGCCATCACCACGACCGGGCTGGAGGTGATATAGCGGATGAGTGGTTCGTAAAATGGTTTTCCCTTGTGGATCGCGTAATGACGTCCGGCCAGCGACTCGTCAATCCACATCAATTTCATTCCAACGATGCGCAGCCCGCGGCGCTCGAAGCGGGCGATGATTTCCCCAATGAGGCCGCGCTGCACGCCGTCAGGTTTGACGATAACGAGTGTACGTTCCAAGTTGCCTCCTTGATCTATAGAGTTTCCAATGCCTGGCGGTAGAGGGTCAATGCCTCCTGCAATTGACCGTCTTTCATATAGGCGTCACCCAACACCTGCTGGAGGTGAACGTCAGGCCATTGCTCCATGTACCCCTCCAGGTCTGGGATCACGTTTTCGAGCAGCTTGCCCGAGCGGATCACGCGGGAATAGGCTTCCAATGACTCGTCGCGCTCATTCGCTTGCCACAGATCCCGCGCAAACTCCAACCAGGCATCATAGTCGCGCCGGTTTTCCTTGAGATAAGCTCGCCAGGCGTCTAAAGGCTCGGCGGGGGCCTCGGCCACAGGAGGTTCAGGCACGGCGATGGTCTCCTCGGGGGGTTCCGGTGCCTCCACCTCGACTATGCCCGGCGCTTCCTCGACGACTGGCGGCGGTGCGATCTCTTCAGGCGGTGGCGCCTCTTCCACTGGCGGCGCTTCCTCCACCAGTGGGCCAGGTTCGAGTTGATCCTCCGGCTCGCCAAACACTGTCCAGCCAAACGCCTCCTCGCCCGGAGGAGCGGCAAGTGCTTCCTCCGCCACGGCCTCCGGGACAACTATCTCTGGCGCCTCGGCGACCGGCTTCTCTGGTGTGATTCTTTCCACTGCTGGGGCCTCTAGCGGCGGGGCCTCTTCCGGCGGTGAGATAGGGGTGATCTGATCCTCCGGTTCGCCGAAAGATGTCCAACCGAAAGCTTCCTTGACCTGGGCAGCCAGAACTTGCTCCGACACAATCTCCGGGGCGGGCGGCGGGGCCTCGGCGGCCGGCTCCTCCGGCACGACCTCCTCGGCGGGCGGCGGGGTGGGGGCGGGGCGGCCCATGATCTCGGCCATGCGCGCCTCGGACTCGGCCTTGATCTGCGCCTGTAGCTCTTCCTCTTTGCCGGCGGCCAACTGCTCCAGCCAGGCCAGCGCCTCGTCGCCGGAGGGCACCTGGTCTCCTTCCAGCCAGTCCGGGGCAGCCGCTTCCTCCGCCAGCGGCGCTTCCGGCGGCGGAGCCGCCTCGGGCTGGGCCTCTGCGACCGCTGTCTCCGGAGGGGCGAATTCCTGGAGCCAATCGGGTATCTCGGCCGGGACGGGCGGCGGGGCCTCGGCGGCCGGCTCCTCCGGCACGACCTCCTCGGCGGGCGGCGGGGCGGGGGCGGGGCGGCCCATGATCTCGGCCATGCGCGCCTCGGACTCGGCCTTGATCTGCGCCTGTAGCTCTTCCTCTTTGCCGGCGGCCAATTGCTCCAGCCAGGCCAGCGCCTCGTCGCCGGAGGGCACCTGGTCTCCTTCCAGCCAGTCCGGGGCAGCCGCTTCCTCCGCCAGCGGCGCTTCTGCCAAGTCAGGAGCGGGCATCTCGGCGACCGGGCCCTCTTCTACCGGTGAGACGATATCCTCTGGCATAGGTGTTTCCCCCTCAAATTGCCCACGCAGACCGGATAGCCAATCGGGAGCTTGTTCTGCAACCGAGGCAAGCGGCGCTTCTGTTTCACTGCCGGTTTCAACATCCAATTCGGCCAACCACTCTGGGGCTTTCTCCGCGCGCTCTTCATCTGGAGCAGCCTGTGTTTCCGCCGTGACGTCAACGCCTAGCTCGGTCAACCACTCGGGGACTTGTTCCTCATCGTCGCCTATTGGCTCGACACCTAGTCCTGCCATCCATTCCGGCGTCCCTTCTTCGGTCTCGGGGATCGCTTCTAAATGCTCATCCACAGGCTCTTCTTGAACCCCTGTCGCCAGCCATTCGGGGATCGGCTCGTCTGGGGTGCGGGCCGCTTCTTTGGGGAACTGGGGCGCCTCCGGCGATTCGACGGGGGCAGGTGGTGCGGGAGCGAGAGTTTCGTCTAGGGTGACCTCTTCCAGCCACGAAGGGATCTCGATCTGCGCTTCCAGCGCGGCCGTGACGTCAACCAGCGCGGCTTCCTTTTCGGTCAGCGGCGGGCCTCCCGAAATACCCTCCATCTCGGCCATCCATGCCGGGCGTTCCTCCCCGGCCGAGGGCCGATACTCCAGGGGAGCAATCTGTACCTGCCGTGCGGGCAGCGGTGAACTATCGCCAAAGAGTTCCTGGGCCATTACATTTTCCGGGTCCAGCGCCTCGGCCCGCCGAAGATACATTTGTCCTTCCTCGCGCCCGCTGCTGACCCAGATGTTTCCCAGGATCAAGTTGGTCTTGAGGCAATAGGGCAACTCATCTAGTACCTGCTGGCAGATCTCGGCGGCCTCGAGCCGTTGTTCGTTGCGCCACAACGCCTCGGCCAGTGCGACGCGCAGGTCCACACGCTCTGGGTGTTCGTCCAGCAAGGCACGGAGGTCATCGATCGCCCGCGAGAGCAGGTCGCCTCTGAGATAGAGTCGGGCCAGCGCGCCGGCGGTGAGCGGCGTTTTCTGTAGCTCGACGCCATCCCGCCTGCTATAAAGGCGGCGCAGTTCTTCTCCGATCATCTGGTTATCGGCAGCCAGCTCGAAGGCGCGTTCCAGGTGCCAGATGGCAGCGTTGAACTCGTCGTGCTTGTTGTGCACTTCGCTCAGAGCCACCCACGCGACCAGATCCTCAGGGTCGGCGCTGAGCACGCGGCGAAACATGTCTATGGCATACTCATCCTGCCCAGATTCCAACATCGCCTTGCCCAAGAGCCGATAGGCGGCCACGTATCTGGGATATTGTTCCAGGATGTGCTTGCCGTGGGCCACGGCCTCTGCAAAACGGCCCTGCTCAATCGTGTTCTCGATTTGCCCGCAATAGTCGCGAAGGGAATTCCCGGCCATTGTTTCCCCCTTCTTTTAGGTACCGGTTGGACACGGAACGAAATGGGTGTGTTTCGAACGAGTTGGCCAAGACCTCGGAGGTCTAGGGTCTCTACTGAAATGAAACACACTCGAATGAAATTATCCTAGTTCTCGGTACAAAACGCTCGCAGCCCCCCGTCTCGGGGGCGGTTCATGCAGGAGATAGCCACTCGTTTGTACGATTTTCGCACCCAACCCGCCCCCAGGACGGGGGCCGAGTTCTACTACTAGATTATGCAACGTCTTGCGCAAAAAGTCAATCCAGATTATGTATTCCTCTCAGGCGCGTGATCAGCGCGCTGACTGGTCTCTCGCCGCGCGGAGGTGGTCCCAAAGGATCTGCAATGGTCTCTTCTCCCAACATGGCGTAGAAGGCGTTGAGCACGCCATAAGCCAGCACGTCCAACTGATAGCCGCCCTCGAGGGTGAACAAAATCCGTCCAGCGCACAACTGCTCGGCCATGCGTACCAGTTCTTGCCCCAAGCGGGCATAGCCGGTCAGTGAAAGGTTCATCATTGCCAGCGGATCGCTCCAATGAGCGTCGTACCCCGCCGAGACCAAGATCAGGTCGGGCTGGAAACGCTCCGCCAGCGGCCAGACCAGTTCGGCGAACAGTTGCGCGTAGCCGGCGTCGCCTACGCCAGAGGGCAGCGGCGCGTTGAGCAGTGTCCCCTTGCCAGCGCCCTGGCCCGTCTCGTTCCACAGGCCGGTGCCAGGGTAATATGGGTACTGGTGACTGGAAAAATAGAATACCGCCGGGTCGTTGGCAAAAGCGTCCTGGGTGCCGTTGCCGTGATGCACGTCAAAATCGGCGATAAAGACACGCTCCGCTTTCCCTCCCGCCAGGGCGGCCCGCGCGGCCACGGCGACGTTGTTAAAGAGGCAAAAGCCCATCGCACGGGTGGCTGTGGCGTGGTGGCCGGGCGGGCGTACCAGGGCGAACCCGTTGACGATCTCGCCTGCCAACACCGCTTCCACAGCCCGCACCAGCCCGCCGGCCGCCATCAGCGCCGCCTCGAACGAGCGCGGGGAGACGTAGGTGTCTGGGTCGAGGTAGCCGCCGCCCGCTTCGGCCTGGCGCTGCACCCGCGCAATGTGCTGGGAGGTGTGCACACGCTCCAACTCCTCGGTCGTAGCCGGGCGGGGTTCCAGGGATTTTAGACGGGGGAGTAGTTCCTCGTCTTGCAATACCTCTACGATGCGTTTCAGGCGCCGGGCGTTTTCGGGATGGGAGGGCAGATCATGCTCGAGGTAGATTGGATCGTAGACGTAGGCTGTGGCCGTACCCATAACTCTTCTGCCTTTCCTGTAAAGGTGTCATCTCAATAAACCGGGGTAATTTAAGGCGGAATGGCATTCCGCCCTACTTTTCCCCCAACTTTTTGAGAAGAGGCAATTTGTCCCAATTTGTCTCTATTGTATCATCAGATATTGCTTTGAGCAACCTTTACTGCCGAATGCTTTCTGGTGTTGCCAACGCCGCCGAGATGACCCCCCCGCGCTCCGCGATATGGAAATCGAGACATGGCTCTACTGAAAAAAGTCACTTACCACAGAGACACAGAGAACACGGAGAGAAATCGAGATGGGTGTGTTTCATACAAGTTGGGCAAGACCTCGGAGGTCTAGGGTCTCTACTGAAATGAAACACACCCAGATGGCATTTGGTCTCTCATCGTATTCGATTGATCCCTCGAACCTCTCGCAAGCTCAGAGTTTGCACCGGTTCGGACGCTACTGGTAGTTGCGCACTACCAGCGGCAGGTAGACGCGCCGCGCGCGCTCGTCTGCGCCGATGTCGGGGAGGAGGCCGATGGGACGGGGCTGATCATCAAAGTCAGTGGCTACGCCGGTCGTTGTCCCAGCGTCAATGGCTGGCGAGCCGGCGAGCAGGTGGAAGGTGGCGTCCAGCAGGGGATCGTCCAGTACCGCGTTCGCGCCAGTGAAGGGGTCGGAGGCGTTCCGGAAGAGATTGTGGGTGGCCGAGACGGTGCTGCCGGCGGGTGCGGTGTTGGTGATACCCACGCTGTGGTCGGTGAAGATATTGTTTACCAGGGTGGCCGTGACGTATGGCGCGACCCGCACCGCCTCATCCCCACCGGCGTTGCCGACCAGGGTGTTGTGGACCAGCGTGATGCTGACGGGGTAAGAGTCCATGCCTGCCAACGCCAGTCCCGCTCCTGCACTGGCCTGATTGCCGACCAGGATGTTGTTTTCCAGCCTGGCATGCGTGACCTGGACGAGCACGCCCCCGCCGCTGCTGCTCTGGTTGTAGGCGATAAAGTTCCGCGCGACGAAAGGCGTGGCGCCCCCACAACATTCCAGGTCAATGCCTCCACCCGAGATGGACGCCACGTTGCTGATTATCTCGTTGCCAGTGATGGAGACGTCGGCATCGTTGATGATGCGCAGACCTCCAGCCCAGGTAGCGGTATTGCTCACGATCTTGTTACCGACTATCTGGGCAGATCCACGGTTGACAAAGATCGCCCCCCCGTCGCCAGCGGCGTAGTTGTGGATGATCTGGTTGTTGCGGATGATGGAGAAAGTGCTTTCGGCATAGATCCCTCCCCCGGAGGAGTCGCTGTGACCTCTGGTGATGACAAAGCCATCCAGGGCGGGGGCGAGGTTGGGCTCGATGTACACCACCCGCCGCTGATCCTCGCCGTCCAGGGTGGTGGGGTAAGCCAGGGGGTCGCGCACCACGGGGCCGCTCCCCGCCCCATCCCACCCGCCGTAGAGGGTGATGCTCTTGGTAACGGTGATGACCGCTCCACCTGTGCCGGTGTAGACACCTGGAGCGACGTAGATCGCGTCGCCGTCGGTGGCCTGATCCAGGGCCGTTTGCAGCGCGCAGGAAGCTAGCTGGGTACAGGCTGTGCCGCTGCCGCTCGGCTTGACGAACAACGTGGCGCTGGCGGCCCGTGCCCTCTGGAGGCCCGCCAACAGGACCAACACCAGGCCCATTCCTACGGCCAGTGTTGCGCAGAACTGCCGGGTTCTACCGTTCATCTCTCCCTCCTTCACATCTACCTGCCCGCTCAGTACTCCGGACGGAATTGAATCGGCCGGGCCGCCGGGCCTGACAACATTTCGAGGTGATCATCGGGATCTCAAGTTCGTGGCAATCCAACCCCATTCACGGCTGGGGCGGCGGGCCGGCATCGGCTGGGATTGGCGCGCCATCGGGAATGCTACGCAAAGCCTCGCAACTGACAAAGTGGACGTCGCGCCAGTCATAGCCGCGGTCGTCAAAGACCTCGATAGTCTCGATCCAGCGTTTTTCGCCCCCATCGAGGAGGTAGACAATGTTAAATTCTCTGTGCTCTCCGTGTCTCCGTAGTGAAATTCCTGGTTTTTTCAGGGGAGTCAGACATGGCCCCGAATTATGTGCTCGAGCCCCCGCACCGCCGTAAGCAGGTGGCGCTAGATGGCTTTCTGCACCGTAAAGGGTAATCCAGTACCGGCTCCTCTATGGCTGAGGACCAGCCCCCGGTGCGGCTTCCACGCATCCACGTCTGACTGTCTCGGAATCGCGGCTACATTTTCGTCATTGAGGGTGAACAGAGTTCATGGTTATCGCTCGAGCTTGGTCTGTCCCAGCCCCATCGTCGTGCGCCGACCCACGCCAGCGAATGGGGCAAAGGCGGCCAGGAGTCCGATGCGCCGCCGCCAGGCCGCATCTGGGCAGCGAATGGCGAAGCGGCACACGCCCACAAAGCCGCCCACACGCCCCCGACGCCCGCCACCGAACTCGACCAGTTCCGTGCACAGCCGGTAGCGGCTGGCGACGACGCAGTCACGGACAAAGTCCCCCAGTTCTTTGGGAATGGTCTGGGGCGCAAAGGTGTTCCACGAGGAGAGCAGCCCGCCAAAGACGAGTTCTGGCAAAGGGAAAGGCAGATCGTAGGATGTATCGTCGAAGGGGCTTTCTGGCGGGGGGCTGCGCCGGAAGGTGGTGGGGGTGAGGAAGCGCAGGGTTACGTGACCGGGGGGCGGAGATTGCTCGATCCTGGTGATGAGTGTTTCGTAAGGCAGGTTGGCTGCCTGCGGGTGCACAGCGGCGGTGGAAGCAATCTCGCACACGCGGAAGGGCACGCCGGTCAGATGTATGGTTGCGTTGTCCCAGCGCGGAACGAAGGTGGCGAGCAGACGAGAGGACAGGTTGGGCTCGACGCTGGTGATGCGCAGGCGGCAGGTCTGGCCGGTGGAGAGACGCAGGCTACCGCCACGGGGATGAGACAACGGACACCACAGCGGGGAGGCGGTGAAGGGCCTGAGTTCATCGGGAGCGTGTAGGCTCTTTGCCAGGTGTGGATCGGTCTGGCGCACTTGGTCGAGGAACCAGGCGTGGGCCGCCCGCCCGAGGAAAGCGGGCACGCTGGCGGCGACGGTTGGCTCGAGGGTTAGGACGAGAGCAGTGAGCATGCTTCCCCGTGCGGTTACTCCGCAAATTCCCGCGATGGCACAATGGAGATATCTTTGACTTTTTCCAAATCCAAGAGGTCCCGGTCGCTGCTGACGACGATGCTGGCTCCTCCGCAGACGGCAGCCTCCAAAAACTTGTCGTCGGCGGGATCACGCGCAATGCTCATACGGATATCTGGTTCTACCCAATGCGCTCGTTCTCGAATGAAGGCGAGCAACTCGTTCACCGCGTCTCACCGCCAGATCTCTTAATTCCTGAACCACCATTTCCCGCATATCTGTCTCTATGGCCGTGTGCATTTTCTCCTCCGTAATGCTTGGCAAAGTTAATCCTCTACACGGAGATTAGAGACCCTAGACCTCCGAGGTCTTGGCCAACTTTTTGAAACACACCCAGATTATATCATCATTGTGCCACAGGGCAATAAGCAGGGCAGGATCGCCTCGGCGCAGCAAAGAAACCAGGTTTTTCTGTAAGCGAAGGCGCTTCTGCTTCGCCCAAAGCGACAAAAACCTGGTTTCTCACCAGCCAGCCCCCGATTTATTGATTCTCTACCGTACAAAACGCATAGATTTCCAGGCAACACTACAACGAATGGGGAAAGGAACGAATTTTGTCCGTCGCCCGTGGTTGTAGGAACCAGTTTCTTTGCCGACCAGGCCAGGGGCTAGGGGCGGTGGTCAACGTCGGTGCGACCGGCGGCCGATTCCTGTTCCCAGTAGCGGATGAGGCCGTGCAGTGCGCGGGCCGCCTCACCCTGTAGCTCTGCCGGTTGTTTCCGTTCGGCGTCATCCAGGTAACTCAGCCGGTGCGAGAGATGGATGTAATACTCCACCTCGTTGAGCGAGCCGCGAGCCTGGTAGAGGAAGTGGAGCAAATCGCGCACCGTTCGGCGGCCATATCCCTCGGCGATGTTGGCCGCCGCCGACACAGCAGCTCTCCGCACCTGCTGTGTGAGCCCAAATCGCTCCTCCCGCGGGAAGCGAACCGTCGCCCGGTACACGGCCACCGCCAGGTCGTCGCACCGCTGCCACGCTTTGTTGCTCCGATAGTCCACTCATCACCTCCTCGCTCCTCGCCCCTAGCCCCTCGCCCCTAGTCCCTAGTCCCTATCCCGTGCCTTCACAGGCTTTGTTTCTTCTGCGACAGGCCGAGGAGTGTGATTGTTGCTCCTCGATCCGCAGGGTTTCAGTGCCTTCACAGGCTTTGTTTCTTCTGCGACCGGAGTCGCCCAGTTGCGCCTGGCTTGGTCCGCGTGGTTTCAGTGCCTTCACAGGCTTTGTTTCTTCTGCGACATACTATCAGTGTAAGCTGCTAACGATGCCGATCTCACAGTCCCAGCGGTCCACAGGGGCGTCAGTGTTTTCAGGGTAATCTCCATACTCTCAACCTCCTTTGCGCTAATCGCTCACTCACCTGGCAGAATTTGCCGAGGTTGTTCCAATACAAAAACGCCAGCTGTGGAGGCATTCTCCAGCGCGCTGGCGTTTGTGGTTGCGTTATGGAATTGATATGGGAGGCGGCTCATGTTGTTGCCTCGTTGCGTGAGTGCTAGGGTTTGGTCATCGTCTCCGTGGGCCGACAGAAAAGGAAGGGGCGTGTACTTGCAGTGAGAGGTCTGAGGCGACAGAATGCGATTGCCAGGGTTTGTCCAATACCTTGGCTACTGTCTCGGGCTTGGAGTCACGAACCTCTTTAGTTGTTGATACAGTCATTCCCGTTTTGAAGCCACACCGCCGTAAAACAGACAGTGCTAGCTAGTTTTTTCCTAGCATCGGCTCTTTTAGGCCGATGCACCCAAGCTAGAATTGAGGTGGTGCTTCAAACGCTGGAACAGGAAGGTTTGACTATGAGCGTCCAGTAGAGTGTGTGCGCGTAGCGATAAGCAATTCTACCACAGATCGTGCTATCTTTCTGTAGGGAAAGCTTGACAGTTGATGTAGGAGAAGCTTGACAAGTAAACGTGGGACGTTGGGCGGTGACAGGCGAGCTTGTGACGAGCGTCCGGTAGGGGCAGTATACTGCCCTTTTTTGTTCTGTGCAAGTTTGGTTTTGCAGAGGATTACGCAAAAGTCCCGTGAGCTGACTCCAAAATGCGGGGGGATCCAATGTAGCTATCCAGATATTCGGTGTCAAAAAGCCAATCCAATTTTTCGACCCCACTGGCGGATTAGGGCAATTGCGTTTAGACCTCCGAGGTTTACAAAATATCGCCTTTCCCAGGATTCTCTGGCGATACGAAACACGTTCTCGAGACAAATACGCGACCTAAACCTCAGAGGTCTGGATAAAGGCGATTGCCCCATGGCGGATCGAGCCGACAAGCCGCACCGCCGTAGAACAGGCGGCTCGCGTCATTGCGAGGCGCCAAAGCCGCGAGCAGAGTGCGGCGGGCGGCGAAGCAATCCCCGCCGCACGTACAGAGTAGCGCGCCTTTGCGGTGAGAAGATGTCATCAATACACCTGGCCCAGCAACAAAACGGAGGGCGCCCTACAACAAACCGGGCGCCCTCCACTGGTCGGGGCGCCGGGATTTGAACCCGGGGCCTCTACAACCCCATTGTAGCGCGCTAGCCAAACTGCGCCACGCCCCGAACAATCGAGATTATAACAGAATGTACGCAGCTTGGCAAATTGGATTATCGCCCCTCACGGCTGCTCTACCCGCAAATTGTCAAAATGAACCTCCACGTCCGGCTCGAAGAACGCCCCAGCGTAGAGGGCGACGTCGCCCCGGGCATAGTCCGCGTCGTCAACCTGAACTAGCTGCACGCCGTTGACGAGGAAGGTCAGCGCCGCGCCCTGGCAGATGACTTCCAGGAGGTTGGTCGCGGCTCCCGTCTGGATGGCGTCGGAGAGCTTCCAGTCGCCGCTCAGCATTTCCCACTTTTCGCCATCGTACTTGCTGACCATGTAGTAGCCGTCGCCGCTGATGGAAAAGCGATAAAAGTGATCGGTGTCCTCCATACGCGCCAGCACGCCATACTCGTTGTCGTCGGGGCCGGCGATTTGGGAGGCCTCGACAGTGAGGCGAAAATCGGAAAACTCACGGCCGGTAGATGCCCAGGCCAGTTGGTTGGGCGCAGCGATGTAGATGCGCATCACCCCGTCCCGCGCCTCTACTTGAGCCGTAGCGTCAGACTCGGCCTGCCAATCGCCGGGTCCGGAGAAATCGTCGCTCCAGGGCAAATCCGCTTTGGGCATAGAGACGTGAGGCCCTCGGCGGCCATAGAATAGTTTTAGCCCTCCTCCGATCAGCGCCAGAAGGGCGACCAATATAAACGCCATCGCAACGAGGGGGCGTTTTTTGCTCGTTTTCGACATCACTGCCCTCCTGTCTCGCTCCTACGATTCGCTGCTCTGGTCGGTAGCGACAAAGTTATCGAATTGGACACGAGCATTGCCGCCCGCACCGCTTCCGGCCCCGATTCCGACGTCGCCCCGGTTGTGAGCATCGTCGGTGACGGTCTCTAGCAACTCGCCGTTGACGTACAGGCTCAACTCGTTCCCCTGGCAGACCGCCCGCACGTCGTTGGCCTGCTCGCCCGTCTTGATGAGGGGAGAATAAAGCATGCCACTGCCGCCGGCGGAGAGTGTTTCCAAAGCGCCGCCATCCACGCGCCTAAAGATGGCATAGTAGCCGTCGCCGCTGATGGCAAAGTAATAAAAGTTTTCCAGGTCGGTGTGGCGGCAGAGTACACCAAAGTGACCGTCCTGGGGATCAGAGGTCAGATACGCTTCCACTTCGACGCTCACGTCATCGAACTGCTGACCGGGATAAGCCCAGGCGAACCAGTTTGACCCGTACAGCTCGATAAAATACTCGCCTTCTCCATAACCGCGCCTGAACTCGTCACGCTCGTCTGCGCCCCAGCCGCCGTCCACAGCTTCAAAGTCATCCTGAAAAGGTGGACGTCCGCCATCCTGGGTACAGCCACAGGCCAACGACAAGATAAGCACGATCAGGCAACTCTTGATAAACCAGCGTTCTCTTTTCATCTTTCCTCCCACCTGCAAGAGGCTCGGCGTCTCCAAGCAAGGGAATTATAGCACGGGTGCAGGATTTACCCAAGGGTCGTTTTTGCCCATCTTTGACGAGTATGCTATAATCAAGTGCGTGACACTCGGCTGATCCCACACCAGGTCTTTGCAGACTCGCACCTCTCAATAACCCAGTTTGTCAAGGAGTGTATACGATGGCAAAGCAAATCAGCAAAGAGACCAGTTCCAAGTCCCGAGAGCTAGAAGAACAAGGGCTGCGGGCTTATCGGGCGTGGGACATGAGTCGAGCCGTTCAATGCCTCCAAGAGGCTGTCCTCGGCGCCCAGGACGAGCCGGACCTTTTGCTTCACCTGGCGCGGGCTTTGGCTCGCAGCGGCGATTTCGATCAGGCCCTCCGGGCATTGGCCGACTTTATGCGCCTGGAGCCAGAGTCGCCCCTGGCCGAGCGCTTCGAGCAACTCTTTGCCAGCGGGATGGACGAGGTGGAACAATTACTCACCGAGAGAACGACGGCGGCCGGGCTACCCATCGAGATAATTGGCGCTGCCATGCAGATGTGGCTGGAATACCGCATCACTCTCGGACGTGATCCACTCATCGTGCGCAAACCGGAGGCCTGGGCGGCGGCGCTGGATTACACCGTGCGGAAGGTGAATCTATACCCGGTTAAACGAGAGGAGGTTGCCTCTCTCTACGGCATCAGTGGCAAGGCCTTGAGGGAGCGGCACAGTGACCTGGTAGACGCGCTCGACGTGATGCCGTGTGACTATCGCTATTTCACGGGCAAGGAGAATCCGTTGGACAAGCTGGTCGAAGCGGCGGAACTGTTGGATAAATTGGAGGCAGGCTTCCGGGAACCGTAGCGCGAGGTAAGATTGGGTGATGTAATCGGGATGGTTCAATTACGGGCTGAAATAGGTTGACACTTTTGTATCTGCTTCACACTACCGCCCGGCGATAAAGTCGCCGGGCTACGAAGCAGCGGGGGATCAATCCCCCTTTCCGCGAAAAATAGCCCTTTTCTTGCTGCATTGCAGGGTAAGCCCGATTTCATCGGGCGCTGCTCTGTAGCACGGGCACTTTATGCCCGTGCGGGCCGCACGAGAAAGTGTCAACACAATTGTGAACCATCCCAAAAACTAGGCACGAATTTACGGCGGTCTGTACTTGGAGAAACCAGGTTTTTGCCAAAAACCTGGTTTCTGATGTGCGGGGCCGGACCGAAGGGCGCTGCGGGTGTTGCGCGGGGGCGTGTTCAACAATCAAACGAGGAACCTCCGCTGCGCCATCCACGACAGGAACAACCCGAACAACCGCAACAACAATGTGGGGTTTCGGATAGTCGTGGCGTCCTACGACTTTCACGCAGGCCGGAAATGTCCGGTGGGGTAAGCAACCCCTTGGGCTGCCACCGTCTCTTCTCAAAAAGTTGGGGGAAAAGTAGGGCGGAATGCCATTCCGCCTTACATTACCCCGGTTTATTGAGATGATACCTGCCACCCTACCGGGCCGAGACAGAGAAAGACGGCGCGGCCCGATCCTGGCCGCGCTCCCGGCGTAGAGCGGCGGCCGAAGGGGCTCGTCCTGAGCCTGCCGAAGGGCCGCCCCCCGGGAGCGGCCCCTGGGTTCGTCCCTGGATCATCCCCGGTTGGGCCTACAGGATCAATTGCCCAGTCCCCGGGGACGAGGGCTAGAGCGAAAAGGATATGCCTTATGAAGACGCCATGCTCGACTCTTCCAACATCTGTCGGTCTCATCGTGATTCTGCTGATCGCCGGGTGCGCGGGAGGCACTCCGGTCGCTATTTCCACTCCCATCCCTACCTGTGTCTACACTCCTACACATCCGCCCTCTCTCACGCCATCCCCGGCAGCGAGCCCTGTGCCCCCTGCGACGCCAACCCCATCTCCGACTCCCACACCCCCACACCCCTATACTCCCACTCCCACTCTCACTCCCTTCCCCCCCACCATCGCCAGCCCGCTCGGCCCATGGGAGCCACTGCCCGTCGTCGGTCTGCCCGGCCCCTGGGTGAACGACGTCGCCTTTGCCACACCTACCACCGCCTTTATCGTCGCCGCTGACGACGTCTACCGCTCCGAAGACGGCGGCCTGACCTGGACGCTCTCCCTCAGCATCTACCGGGGGATGCGCAGCCTGGCCGTCTCCCCCGCGTACGCCGCCGACCGGACCCTCTTTGCCGTGGATGGGCGCAGCCTCGTCTTTCGCTCCACCGACGACGGCGAGACGTGGGAGGAGCTAACTCAAATCGCTCCCGTCGGCGGGGCCTCCGACGCCGACGTCTACCTCTCCATCTCGCCCGCCTACCCTGCCGACCCCACCCTGTGGGCCGTCGTCGAGGGAGGCGTCGCCTACCGCTCCACCGACGGCGGGCTGACCTGGGAGCAGTTCGACCCCGGTTTCGAGTTGGACCGGATGGCGCGGCTAGTGCCCAATCCGAACTACCCGGACGATCCGGCGTTAGAGCTGGTGGACCCGATCGCTGTCGAGGGCGTGAACCTGCCGGAGGATCTCTCGTCCCATCCGCTGGCCCTGGCCGAGTCCGGCGGAACGCTGCTCCTGGGCACGACGCGCGGGCTGCACCGTTCCACCGATGGCGGCGCGACCTGGGTCGAGGCCAACTCTGGCCTGCCCGCCTCGCCTGTGGGGACGGTGGCCTTTGCCCCCGATGGCACCATCTATTCCAGCGTCGGCGGCGACCCCCGGCTCTTCCGGCTGACGCTGTACGGCGCGCACTGGGAGCCGTTGGGCCGGCTGCCGGAGGATGCTCTCGGCATGTTCTCGGTGTACGGACTGAGCGTCGGCGGCGAGGGCGACGCCCCGCCCGTGCTGGTCGTCACCACCTACGATAGCTTCCTCCTCTCCCGTGATGGCGGCCTGACCTGGGAGAGGATGGCGGGCAAAGGACTGCCACCGGTCAGCTTTCGCCGCCTGGCCCCACTGTTCTCGACGGACTTTGCCGCCAGCGGGGTGGCCCACCTGGCCTACAGCGGCGACGTGTACCGCACCGAGGACGGCGGCGACACCTGGGTCAAGATGGAAGGTGCGGTGGGCGTGAAAAAGCTGATAGAGAGTCCCGACGGCCGATTGATTCCGCTGGCTGCGGGCAGTGTCTACGAATTGGACCCAGGGTCAGGAGCTGAGTGGGTACGCCGCCCGGTTGATTTCGGTTTTGGCAGTGAGCCAATCATTGCCCGCTTCGTCACCGGCCTGCTGGCGGTGGCAGTGATGGATGGCGACGTTTATCTCTCGGAGGACGGAGGGCGGGGCTGGGCGTGCGTCGGGCGGGGCGAGCTGGAATCGGCCTACGGCTACGTGATCTCCCCCCGCTTTGACGCCGACCGCGCCATCTACGCCCGGGGCGCGGCGGGGGTCTACGTCTCCACCGACGCGGGCCGGACGTGGGTCGAGGCGGGCGAGGGACTGCCCCCCTGCGAGTTCTACGGCGGCCCGGAGTGCGACGTAACGTTGCTGGAGGCCGTGCCCACCGAGGACGGCTACACTCTCTACGCAGTGGTGCGCCACGACTTTCACACCCGTATCTGGGCCGCGCGGGCAGTGATGGATGACGCATGACGTTTGACTCGATACCATGTCCTTCCTGACCCCTCTCGCTCTCGCCTTCGCCGCCCTGAGCATCCCCATCATCCTGCTCTACATGCTCAAGCTGCGGCGGCGGGACGTGCTCGTCTCCAGCACGCTGCTCTGGCGGCGGCTGCTACGCGATAGAGAGGCAAACGCGCCCTGGCAGAGGCTGCGGCGCAATGTGCTCTTACTGCTGCAACTGCTCATCTTGGCCCTGCTGACCCTGGCCCTGGCGCGTCCCTTCTTTTCCACCCCCGCCATAGTCAGCGGCAACGTCGTCATTCTGCTGGACGGGTCCGCCAGTATGCAGGCCAGCGACGTCGCCCCCACTCGCTTTGACGTGGCCCGCCGTGCCGCGCGCGAGATCGTCGCGGGCCTGGGCGCGGGCGACGCGGCGACCATCATCGTCGCCGGGCCGCAGCCCGAGGTGCTGGCCTCGGCCACGGGCGACCGGGCGCTCCTGCGCCGTGCCCTGGATGGGGCCGCTCCCAGCGATGGCCCCGCTGATTGGGAGGCCGCTTTCGCCCTCTCCGCGGCGGGGCTGGCCGGTGCGGCTGATACTCAAGTGGTCATCATCTCCGACGGCGCGCTGCCGGAGGCGCTGCCCCCGCTACCGGGCGAGGCGCGCTTCGTGGGAGTGGGCGGGAGTGACGACAACATCGCCATCACTGCGCTGGCGACGCGGGCGGGGGAGACCGGGCCGCAGGCATTTATCCGCGTGACCAACTATTCCGACAGCGACGCCGAGCCGTTGATCGAGTTCTCTGCCGACACCGCCGGAACAGCGGGCGCGCTCTTTGACGCTCGCCGCCTGCTCATTCCGGCCCACGATAGCGCCAGCCTGACCCTCACCGATCTGCCCTACGACCTGCATCTCTTACAGGCCCACCTGGCGGTCGAGGATGCGCTCCCTCTCGACGACGTCGCTTGGGCCGTGCACGCGCCTCCTGCCTCCGGACGGGTGCTGCTCGTCTCTGAGGGCAATCTGTTCCTGGAGCGGGCGCTGGGGACACTGCCGTCCGTCGAGTTGGTGCGGCTGCCTCCCCATCAGCCTGTGCCCGACGAGGATTACGCGCTCTACGTGTACGACCGAGTGGTCACCGGCACGCTCCCCTCTGGCAACATGTGGCTCGTCGGGCCGACGGCTTCCGTGGGCAGCGATTTTCCTAAAGCGAGGGGCGCGTTCACCACTACGGCTATCACCTACGTCGCCGCCGACGATCCCCTGCTGCGCTACGTAGACCTGAGCGACGTTCACATCCTCCAGGCGCGTAGGGTCGAGCCGCCGCCCGGGGCGCGGGTGCTGGTCGAGGCCGAGGGCGGCCCGCTGCTCTTTGTCGTCGAGAGGCCGGAGGGGCGGCTGGCGGTGCTCACCTTTGACCTGCGCGACTCTGACCTGCCACTGCAAGTCGCCTTCCCCATCCTTACGGCCAACTTGATGGATTGGTTAATGCCGCGCGGTGGTGCGGCGCTCCCGACCGTCGTTCATCCCGGTGATCCAGTGACGATCCAACCTGACCCAGAGGCGGTGGAAATACGCATCACTGCGCCGGACAGCACCCGTCACTCCCTCGCAGTCGGCGAGAAGCTTCCCGTCTTTGCCGCCACTGACCAACTGGGCGTCTATCTGGTGGAGCAATTCGACCAGTCTGATGCCCCTCTGCAATCCGCCATTCTGACCGTCAATCTGTTCGACGAGGCCGAATCGAACATCGCGCCGCGCGAGACTGTGCAGGTGGGACAGACGGAGGTGAGCGCCGCCGCGCGTGAGGAGGAAGGCCGCCGCGAGTTCTGGCCCTGGCTGACTGGTGCGGCGTTGGGTGTGCTCGTCGTCGAGTGGTGGGTGCATCAGCGAGGGCCGTTTGTGGGCTAGTTCGTTGGCCCAGTTGCCACGTGTATCACTGAGTGTAGAATTCGTAAGCGTTCAGGCATACCTATTTTGGAGAACCACGAAGGGCACGAAGGACACCAAGAAAGTGATTTGGGTGTGTTTCATTTCAGTAGAGACCCTAGACCTCGGAGGTCTCTGTCGAGCTTGTGCTCGCCCAAAACCGCCGATTCGGGCAGTTTTTGAGCCTGAAAACACATCTCATTAGACCTCCGAGG
>Ga0180431_10003902_pt1 | contig 18821 bp, 32 predicted proteins | sample SS_ome_11_FD_132459 | JGI IMG/M metagenome (GOLD analysis project Ga0180431, IMG submission 132459) | Hypersaline lake sediment archaeal communities from the Salton Sea, California, USA - SS_1_MS_1 metaG | ecosystem: Environmental > Aquatic > Non-marine Saline and Alkaline > Hypersaline >... | reverse complement strand
GTTCGCGAAGTGAATGACGCTTCTGTGACTTCTGTCAATGATTTTAAAGCCGACGTTTCAGGACTGGCGACCCAGTCTTCAGTTGATACTATTGATTCAAACGTTGACGCAATAAAAGCGCAGACAGATAAATTGACTTTCAACGGCGCGAATATTATTCTGGCTGACATTCGCGAAGTTAATGATTCGAATGTTACGTCAGTCAATGACTTCAAGGCTGACGTTTCAGCACTGGCGACCCAGTCAAGCGTTGACACGGTCGACGCGAATGTCGACGCCATTAAATTAAAGACTGACAAGCTGACCTTTAACGGCGCGAATGTTATTCTGGCGGACATTCGGGAAGTGAACGACGTCGCCGTGACAAGCGTCAACGATTTTAAAGCGGACGTTTCAGGTCTTTCGACCTTTGACCCGACGACTGACGAAGTCGACATAGGAAAGGTCAAGGGGGTCGGCGTTACTGGCGTCAACGATTTCAAGGCGGACGTTTCCGCGCTTGCGACCCAGTCTTCCGTCGATACGATTGATTCGAATGTGGACGCGATTAAACTTCAGACGGACAAGCTGACATTCAATTCGGCTGACGTTATCCTTGCGGATATTCGCGAAGTCAATGACGTCACAGTGACGTCGGTCAATGACTTTAAAGCTGACGTTTCCGCGCTGGCGACAGAAGCAAACGCAACGTCAAATAAAAACGCGATTATCACTGAAGTCGACGCGAACGAAACAAAGATTGATATTATCGACACGAACGTTGATTCAATCGTTGCGAAACTTCCGTCTGGAAGTATTTCAGACTTTGACGCTTCGACTGACGAAGTCTTGTCGAATATCCAGAAGGTCAAGGGCGTCGGGGTTACGAATGTAAACGATTTCAAGGCTGACGTTTCTGGTCTTTCAACGTTTGACGCTTCGACTGACGAAGTTGACGTCGGCAAAGTCAAGGGCGTCGGCGTGGCTGGCGTGAACGACTTCAAAGCTGACGTTTCGGCACTTGCGACGCAAGCGTCCGTCAATCTCGTATTGACCCGCGCGCAGTATGTCGATTTTATGAATCGGGAAGTTAAAACGCGGACAGTCAACGGAAATCCGTCACAGTATGAAATCGGAACTTCGACGAATAAAGAAACGGTCGACGTCAGTCACGTTTCAATCGGCGGACTTGAAAAGGCGGATAAAGAAGACGTCGTATAAAGGGAATTGACCATGAATGACGGAAGCGTGATAATTCATTCGGAAATCTGGACGGAAGATTATATTCTTTCGGATATATGGTTCGAAGGTGATTCGACGCCATATCCTGAAGCACAATTTGAATCAGTCGCGAATTATTACTTGTATCAAATGAACTTTGTCGGCGTCCCGCGCGCGCCTTTGGGGACATTATGAGTATATTAACGGAAGGCGGGGAATTCCAGAATATTGTTCGGTCTTATGCGGTTCAAATTCTTCGATATAAATATTCTGGCGTTCGAAATACGGTTTACAATTCAATCGCGAATACGGCTGAAGGGGCGAATCTTGAACGGATAGGTCGCGACCGAAATCTTCCGCGTTATCAATTGGAAGATATTGACGAATATCGGGCGCGGGTCGTCGACGCGTATAATAAAAATCTGGGTCTGGGCGACGTTGAAAATATTATTCGGGCAATGGAAGGACTGGGCGCGTCAACGCTGGGCGTTCAATATCAATTTAATTCGCACACGTCAGGCGACAAGGGCGATTCGACGACAGGACTTTTTAATCTTTTAATTGAATCGCTGGGCGGTTTTCAGTATGACGCAACGAAAAAATATGACGGGTCTATTAAATACGACACACCGTCAGACAATGACATTGTCATTGAAATCGTTCAGCCGACCGCAATCAGCAACGCGCAAGCGTTAGAAATTCGAAACGAACTTGACCCGATTATTCGGGCGTCGTCCCAGATAATTAAAATTGTTCAGTTGACACCTTAAAAAAAGGAATATAATATGGCAGACTTAACAGAAGCGTCAGTATATGAATCAGCAGTCCCTTCGATTTCGACTTCCGACGACGTTGTCGGTTCAACGGGCGCGCCATACACAGACGGAATCGCGAATCAGCCACATTCAAAACTTGCGAATCGAACAAAATATTTAAAAGCTTTGGGCGACAGTCACACGGCTTCAATTAGTAATTTAAACGCGAACGTTACCGCGCTTCAGGTCGGGAAGGCTGATATTGCAAACGAAGAAGTTACGGGTTTTTATCGGTTCAAAGGTTCGATAGAAAAAGACCCGTCGTATTATGCAGAATCAGGCGCGAAAACAGAAATTTCGAAAACGTTTGAATTCTGTTTTAATATGGAAGATACGGGGACAGGATTCCCCGCGCAGACTTCGAAGAATTTAATTCAGAAAGATTTATCCGCGAATATTTTTCTGAAATATACTGAATTATACGCGATAACGATTGACGGTCAAATCATATTTAAAAATGATTCAAATGGTTCTTACTGGGTATCTGAATTGAATCAGGTCTGGCTTCCGACTTCACATTCAGACCCCGTTCCTTATTGCCTTTTAAGACCGTCAAAACAGGTCGCCACGTTAGTCACGAAAAGTCGAAATTTTTATATTCCGAATGGAAGTCGAAGCGCGTCAAGATGGGGCGACCTTGAAATTGAAAACGGCGCGGTTACATATCTTGACGGCGGAACGGACGCCGAAATCGCGCCCGTCTTTTTCACATATCGAAAGGTTACTGGCGAAAGCGAACTTCAGGTCGGTATTCGAAACGCGCACACTTCGAAAATCACTTTCCTTGTCGGGCGGATTCGAATTTCAACGATTAAAAATCTGGTTACTTAATATGCCGAACTTTTCGAAAAAGTCCCGCGCGAATCTGGACACCTGTCACAACGATATTATCGCCGTTTGCAACGAAGCGATTCTGGTCACTGACTTTTCCGTGACATACGGTCGGCGCGAACCGAACGAACAATTCCGTCTTTTTCAAAAGGGGCGCGAATATCGGAACGATAAGTGGATTATCGTTCGGGACGATTTAATTGTGACGCACTGTGACGGATTCGAAAAGCTTTCAGCGCACAATCACGAACCGTCTGAAGCGGTCGACCTTGTCCCATATCCGATAGACTGGAAAGACATAAATCGTTTTTATTATCTTGCTGGTGTCTTTATGGCAATCGCGCACCGTTTACGCGTTCAAGGAATTATTGAATCGAATTTTGTCTGGGGTGGAAACTGGAAGTCATTCAAAGACTATCCGCACTTTCAACGAAAGGATTGAAAAATGAATCCGAAGCACAAAAAGAAAATCGTTAAAAATTTAATCCCGATTCTGGGCGTCGTCGTCAAGGAATTTCTGACGGGCGGGAAGACGAAGCTGGGAATTTATATTCTTACGGTCGCGACACTGTCTTTGAAATACTGGGCGGGAATGGATATTGACGTCGCTTCCGCCATTCCTTCAGCAGTCCCGCCAGTCCTGAAGACCGCGCTGACGGTCGGGTCTGGCGTTCTGGGAATCGGGGTCGGTCATGACCTGATTAAAAAAGGAAAAAACATTTTCAATTCAATTAAAAAAATCACGAAGTCACTTTCGTTTTAATTCTTTCCATTAAAGGAAAATCTTCTGGCTTAAAGACCGTCGTTCGGCGGTCTTTTTTTTTATGCGTTCGCAATGCGTCCGCATACATTCGACCAGTGAAGAAAAATTGTAATTCGATTGTATTTCAATAGAATAATTCAAGATTCCTTTCCAGAATGGCGTTTTTCGTCAAAAATCGCTGAAAATATTTTCAAAAAATCTTCAAAAAAATTGATTTCGATTGAAAAATAATATATTTTATTGGTATGAAAGCGAAGCGAATCGAAACCATAAATCAATCTTTAACGAAAGGGTTTACAATGATTACAAAAGAACGTCTTCAGAAAATGGCAAAAATGGTCGGGGCGACTATCACGTTTCACGCGCCGAACGGAATCAACGTATCACATCCGAACGGGGACTTTTCAATGTCGCCCGTTGACTGGGACTTCACGCGGAACGCAAGTCACGCTTTCCGTTTCCTTGTCAATCTGGAATGGACACTTTTCAGGAAAGCGATTCTGAAGCTTACGGGCGAAGAACGAATCGCGCTTCGGAACGTTGCTGAAAAATCTTTACTGGAAGACGACCCCGAAGAAATCGGTTCTTCTGATATTGCTTGCGAACAATTTCACGTTTACCAAATGACGCGGAATGGCGACGGCGATTTCGACACAAAAAAATTAATGGATTGGGCGGGCGATTATGTCGAAGCTTGAAAAGTACACAATGGAAGATTTAAAAATCGGTTTTCGAATCAAGGCACACGGCGAAGGCGGAAAAATTTATGTCCTGATTGCAATCGACGAAACCGAAAACAAGGTCGCAATCAAGCGGGAATCTGACGGTCTTGTTTTGACTTATTCAATCCCGCTTTTTCTGAAGAAGCTTTATAAATTATCAAACAAAATTTAAACGAAAGGGTTTATCATGACAATCGAAACAGTAAAAATCGAAAAAGGTGCAATGACGGCGGAAGAAATTCTGGACAAAAGCGGGAACGCGTGGATTGCGGAAGAACACGAATTAATCACAGGCGCGGGCGTTGTCTGTGACAATCACAAAGCAATCGTCAGAAGCGACAATCAGAAATATATCGGAATTGTCGGGAAGGATTACGGCGTCGTCCAGAACGTCGAACAATTTTCAATGTTCGATATTATCGCGAAGAAATACGGCGCGAGATATGGAAGCGTCAACACGTTCAACGGCGGTTCGAAAATAACCGCGTCAATGGTTCTTCCGATTCGGAAGACGGACGAAATCAGGAAAGTCGGCGACGTCCTTCAGCGTTCAATTCTTCTGATTAATTCTTTTGACGGTTCGACAGGGTTCGTCGGGGAAAATAATATGCTGGTTCTTGCTTGTTCGAATGGTATGACCGCGAACCAGAAGGGCGCGCGGTTCATGTTACGGCATACGAAGAACGTCAAAGACCGTTATGACGAAGCTTTGAAAATCTTCGCAAGGTCTGAAGCGTATTTCGACCAGTTTATCGGACAGGCGCGGACACTGGCGAAAAAGATAATGACCGCGCAAGACCTGAAGAAATATGTCCAGCATCTTTTCCCCGCCGACCCGAAGACGAAAAAGTTTTCGACACGGGCGTTGAATCAGCAGTCAATCGTCACGACCCTTTTCTTCGAAGGCATGGGGAATCTGGGTCAGTCGGCTTTTGACGCATATAACGCGCTGACCGAATATCTTGACCATAAACGTTTTGACGACGAAGACAAGGCGTCAGCGTCGAATACGTTCGGGACAGGGCGGAAGCTTCGGGACAAGGCGTTCGCATATCTGGAAGCGATTTAAACGGCTTTTAAAGGCATCCTGAAGGGGACGGGGGCGAAAGCTTCCGTCCCTTTTTCTTTTGACGCCATATAAAGCCGTTTAAGCGTCTGGACGGTCTGGGCGACTATTCGGTCGCGGAACGCTTTTGACGGCTTCAGGGGCGCAGAAAAGCGGGTCTGGCGGTCAAATAACGGGTCGGTCACGCCGACCCCGCAGACCCGCACAGAAGACCCCGATTAAAATTCGATTGAATTTTATATTTTTAATAAAATTTCTTTGCATCTTTGATGAAAAATTCTATATTAGAATCAAAGGAAAGCGGGTTCGGAATGATAAAAATTTTAATCGGGTTCTTACGGAAACACGGGTTCTTCGTCGAATTGCGACTGACAGAAGGGTTCGAATTTGTTTCATTGTCCGAATATCAAATCGCGATTTCTTACAATCATAAGGCGGGCGCGTGGGTCATATTCCGCGACGACAAAATCAGGAATGTATTATTTGAAACTTCGAAAATCGAACGCGTTGTGAACTGGCTTCATGACGTTCGAAAATCTGTCCACAATTAACGAAAGGATTATCGAATGGAAAAATTGACGAATTCCGTCAAATCACTTTATCAGGAATGTCCGCGTAAATTTTTTATCAAACACGAACGCGGGTTCGTCCCAGTCCGTGAAGCGTCTTATCTGGCTTTCGGAACTGTCATTCATTCCGCCATTGAACAATTTTACAACGGGGTCGAATTCAAAGACATTGATTTCGGAAAAGAAATTGAAAACGAATTCGAAATGGTCAAGATTCATGAATTGATTCGCGGATATATCAATCACTGGGGGCGATTCGAAGAAGTTATCGCAACGGAAAAGGAATTCAAATTTCCGCTTTTAAATCCGAAAACAAAGTCGGCGTCACGGACTTTCGAAATGGCTGGAAAAATTGACGGCGTTGTTAAACAGAATGGAATCGTTTCTGTTATTGAGCATAAAACAACGGCGGACAATATCGAAGACCCGTCCTGTGATTACTGGTTGAAGCTTTCACTTGACCCGCAAATAAGCGGATATTTTGTCGGCGCGGAAACGCTGGGATTCGAACCGACAAATATTATTTACGACGTTATCAAAAAGCCGACAATCAAACCGTTCAAAGAAACGCCAGACGATAAAAAGAAATACAAAAAGGACGGGACTTTATACGCAAACCTTCACGACGCGGACGAAACGCCGAAAGCGTATCGCGAAAGATTGCGTTCTGATATTGCTGAAAATCCGAATAAATATTTTCAGCGAAAAGATATTCCCAGAATCGCCGACGACCTGATTGAATTTCTTTCCGATTCATGGTCAGTCGCGAAGCTTATAATGGAATCCAGAAACAACGATTTTTTCCCGCGACGGATTTCACAGTGTTTTAATTATTCAAAATGTCCGTATGTCGGCGTTTGTTCGAAACTGGAATCACTGGACGACGTCGCTTTATTTAAACAGGTCGGGAAGAATCCCGAATTAAATTCAACGAAAGGTGAATCGAATGAGTTTTAAACTGAAAGACGCAATCCAAATCGGTCAGCCGAAACTTTCCCCGCGAATAACAGTTGTCGGGGTCGAAGGCGTCGGGAAAAGTACGTTCGGGAATCGTTTTCCGAAACCGCTTTTTATCTGTGCGGAAAACGGGCTGGTCGGGTCTGAATTCAAAAAGACCGAAAATGTCAATCCGTCAAACTGGACTATGGTTCTGGAAACCGTGAAGGCGTTAATTTTGGAAGACAATAAATATAAAACCATTGTCATTGATACGCTGGACTGGCTGGAAACAATGCTATTCAATTTTATCTGTCAGCGTGACGGAAAGAAGGATATTGAATCTTACGGGTTCGGAAAGGGATTCACAATCGCTTCAGACGAATTCAAAAAGCTTCTGGTCGGTCTGGAAAAGTTACGACAGGACAAGGGGTTCGTCACTGTCCTTCTGACACACTGTCACATCAAAACGTTTTCGAATCCGACGGGCGACAATTATGACCGATACGAAATGAAACTAAACAAAAAGATTTCGGCACTGGTCAAGGAATGGTCGGACGCGGTTCTGTTTGCACAGTTTGAAGTCTATACGCATAAAGAATCTTCGAAGGCGAAGGCGAAGGCGGTCGGCACTGACGACAGGATTGTATATACCAGAACTTCGCCAATGTGGGACGCGAAGAATCGTTTCAATCTTCCAGAAAAACTTCCGCTTGATTATGACGAAGTCATGAAGTCAATCGAAACGGAAGGTCAGGACGCCGACGTCGAACTGTACGAAACCATTGAAACGCTTATCGACGAATCTGAAGCAATGTCTGACGAACTGAAAGACAAGGCGCGGAAGGCACTCGAACGGGACAAGGGCGACGTTATCAAATTAAAGACACTGTTAAACAAAATCAAAGCGTCCGCATAGGACGGAAAGGAAATTATCATGAACTGGACTCTCGAATGTATTATCAATGACCATGTTTTAGCGGAAGTCGGCGAAAAGAAAACGCCGTCAGTCAAATTCAAAATGACGCCCGTGAAGAACGTTGTCACTGGCGAAGAAATTCAGCCTTTTACACTTTACTTTGACGCGTGGCTGACTGAAAAATCTATCGAAAATTCGCTGAAGACATTGTCACAGTGTTTCGGCTGGAATGGTTCTGACCTGTCTGATTTTAACGGGACGGGTCGTTTCGTCGGCTTCAAGGTCTGGGCGGTCTGTGAAGAAGAAGAATATGAAAATGAACTTCGGACGAAGGTTCGTTTTATGAATCCGTTAGGCGGGGGCGGTTCGACGAAACCAATGGACGACAAGGGACAAAAGAAGTTGACGGATGCGCTGAAGGGGCGGATTTTGAAATTCAGGAAAGACAATCCCGATTCCGAAATTCCTGAAGGCGCGAAACCGTCGAACCAGTCTTCCCAGAAAATGACAGACGATTCCGAACTTCCGTTTTAGTTGAAAGGAAAAATTGACCATGCCGAAATTAATTAACAATACTGGCGGTCTTCGATTTATGAAAACGAAAGCCGAAGTCGCCGAAGTTTTAGAACGATACCGACAGGAAACGGGGAAGAATAAAAAAGACTTCGCGCTTCTTTTAGGTATCACTGGCGAAGCTTACAATCATATTGTCAAAGGCGCGTCATATCCGAATTTTAAATCCCTTTCAATTTTAAATCAAAATGGATTTAATGTCGGGTTATTGTTAGGATTAAACGACAGGGACGTCGAAGCAATCCGCGCGGGTCAATATGACGAATGACCGTTATTTTTCACACGACCAGAACGCGCGACATGACCCGAAAATAAAGTCGATTCAACGGCTTTTTCCTTTGGGTTATAAATATTTCTTTTGTACGGTCGAATATATGTTCGGTCAGGGCGGGGAACTGGAAATCGACGATTTCTTTTATGAAAATCTGACTGAAGAAATCGGTTCGGAATCCGCCGAAGAAACGAAAGAATTTATTGACAAGGCGTCGGGTGAACTGATTCCGCTTTTTTACAAGGTGAAACGCAAGGGAAAAGATTATCTTCGTTCGAAATCCCTTGACAGTCGCATTGATAAAATTAAGGCGAAATCAGAAACGGCTTCAAAGTCGGCGCGGGCGCGCTGGGACAAACCAGAAAAACGGCAACGGAAAACGTTTGAAGAAAATTCAATCGAAATGCAAATCGCAAAAAGAATCTATCGGGAATTCGCCGAACCGTTCGGCGCGCGCGTCCCGAACTGGCAAACGTGGGCGCGCGACGTCGACCTGATTCTTCGGCGCGATAAATTCGAAATTGAATTTGTCCAGAAGACGCTTGACGCAATCGGTCGACACGAAGGGTCAAACGGCTTCAGGTGGGGCGACGTGATTCGTTGTCCGTCAAAGCTTCGAAAGCATTTACAGTCGGGGAACGTATCGCCGAAACTTAATAATTCGAAGCGGTTGTCGGGTGCGGTCAAAGCGCAATCAGGAAAATATTCGAATGTCGGAAAGGACGTATAAATGAAACATATCGCAGACGACTTGACGAAAATTGTTGAATCTATCCAGTCGGCGGGCGGAATGAATATTTCCGAAGATTATGTTATGAACGAATTACGGAAGATTCAATCAAAGGTAATTGACACAACGCCGAAGCGATTCCGCAGTCATTTAAACGACCCGATTCCTGATTCAACGCTTGACTATCTTGACAATGGTCAGTCAATTCTTATCACGGGGGCGGTCGGGTCAGGGAAGACGACGACCGCTTTCGCGATAGGTTATCAATGGACAATGCGAAGGGCGAAGAAGTTTTATATTGACGAAAACGCTGGCGCGAATCGTCACTTGTCTATCCCGTCAATCATTATTCACTTCACGACGGCGACAGAATATCTTTTCGATATTCGAAATTCATTTAATGACGGCGGGGCGGAATCCGTTCGGGGTAAACTGAAGAATACGCGTCTTCTGATTCTGGACGACTTATTCGCTTCAAAAGCGACAGACCATGTTCACGAAGAAATTATTCATTTAATAAACGAAAGGTATCAATGGGAACGACCGTCGATTCTGACGTCGAATAAATCAATCGAAGAAATCGCCGACGTTGACGACCGAATCGCTTCGCGTCTTTCCGAAGGTCTGGTCTTGAATTTTAAATCGAAACCAGACTTCAGAATTCGAAAAGATTAATGTATATTAACAATGTCACTTTCACTTTAACAAAGGGGACTTCATGTCACTTGAAAAACCGAAGCTTGTCAACTATTCATTCGCAGTCAAAGAAGGGATTGACGTTCCTTCTGGCGCGTCCATTCCCGCGAAAATTAACGGGGTCGAAACGACAATCAATATTTCGATTGTCGAAGGCGACGCCGTTAAATCCGCGCCCGCAGTGGACGACGGTCGGGTCGGCGAACTGGAATCAGCACTGAACGACGCGAATGACAGGGTCAAAGACCTTGAAAAAGCGAATGAAAAACTTCAGAAGGAATATGAAAAGCTTTTGAAGAAAAAGGGCAGAAAATAAATTCGAATGGATTTAAAAGTTTTGCATTTCACGGTATTCGGCGCGCCGATTTCGATTAATAAGCTTTATTATAATCGGGGTCGGCGCGGTCGAATCCTTTCAGAAGAAGGAAAGAAATTCAAACGCGACGTCGGTTATATTGCATTGGAAGCAATGCGGAAGCGTTGTATTGAAAAGACGTCCGAACCGATTTCAATTTATATTCAATTCTTTTTTCCGACCAGAAGGGGCGACGTTGATAATTGCGTCAAAGCATTACTGGACGGATTATCAAGGGTCGTATGGAATGACGACAGTCAAGTCGCTGACAATACTTCGGGAAATTATGGAAACGGTTATCGCTTCAGGCAAATCACAGAAAAGCACAAAGACAAGGAAAATCCGCGAACGGAAATCACAATCAGATTTTACGAATCTTAAATCGAAAGGATAATCGAATGGCTGAACTTTACGAAGACCAGATTTATCGGAATCTGAAGCGGGCGAATAAAAACGTCGGCTTCATTCTGAAGAACTATGATTTCACGCGTGACATTTCGAACGACGGCTTCGTTCGAATTTTCAAAAAAGTATTTCCAGAAACAAATTATTCAATGGAAACAATCGTCAGGGCGCGTCGCTTCGTCCAGAATACGAAAAAGATTTTTGTCAAAACAGGGGCGCGGGTCGAATGGTCTGACGCTATTAAAAAATTAAAAGAAGAAGGATTCCAAATTCAACAAGACATTTTTGAAAGGGTTTAAATTATGGCGAATCAGAACGAAATCAACAAATCATTATTCGAATTTTTCAAACAGGACATTCCGCAGAACGGCGACCAGAAAAAACTGATTGAAGAAATGAATTCAAAACTTTCGACAATCCTTGATACACTGGCGTTTCTTCATGACGTTATACCGTCAGGTCAGGCGGTCGTCGTCAAGTTTGTTCATGGAAAAGTTATTCTGGCGAATCGTCTTGACAAGTCAGACCCGCGTCGCGTTACTCAATTAATCATAACGAAACCGCAGGGCGTTCTGGAATTGTCAGCAAATACGGAAGGCTGATATTGTGCGGATAAAAAATCACGAACGCGAAAACAGTCTGAAGGTATCGGACGAACTGAAAAAGGATATTCAAAAAAAGAATGACAAGGAATATTTAAATCTTGTCAGCGAAATTAATAATGTCCTTTTAAAGTCTGACAGTCAACACGAATCAGAAGTCAATCGAAGAAATGCGAATGTTTTTCTTCAGTTGCTTCAGGGATTCGTCGCGAAGGACGGCGGAAAATCTATTCTTCGAATTTCTGATATTGAAAAAGTCCTTCATAGAAAAATCAAGTTTGACCAGACGGAAGAATTTGTCAAGCTTGAACTGATTGATTAATCGAAAGGTCAAATCGAATGGAAGAAAAAGGGACACGCGTTCCGCTTCTGGAAAATATTTTGATTGAAGTCCTGAATGTATTCGCTTCGCGGATAGTCAAAACCTGTCACGCCGAATCTCTGGACGAATTTGAAAGACAGGAAAAAATATTTCAGGCGCGGAACGACGCGATTGAACAAATCACAGAACAAAGCGAAGGAATAGTCGAATGGAAAAAATTAAATGCTGGAAAGTCGAAAACAAACGTTTCGTCGAATACCCGTCAAATCGGGAAGACGCCGTCGAACGTCGTCGAACCGATAGACGTTTACGGTACGGGCGAATTAAACCAGTTAGGCAGACCGTCCCCGCCGAAGACCCCGTCTTCATGTACCCGCAATTTATAAACGGCGGAATCCAGCCGAAGACATGGAAACCGACAACAAAGCGCGACGTTAAAAAATACGACGAAAATCTTGTTTGTCGTTGCGGTCGGGTCGCAGACTTCGACGGCGAATATTGTAAACTTTGTATCAAATCACTTTCAGGAAAAAAGAATGGCAACAAAAGCTGAACTGGAAATGGACGTGACGGGACTGACCGAATGTCTGGTCGAAGTACACAACGCGGTCATTAAAAGCGCGACAGACGTCCTTCCGCTTGATAGTCAGCAGACCGTTTGTCAAAAAATTGGTCGGACGCTGGAAAGCGTTCACGGGGAATCTATAATCGAAAGGCTGGAAACATGAAAAAAGACAATCACTGTCCTTCTGGGAAGAAGAAATGTATGCGGACAATTAACGGCGGTCAGACCTGTATTTATAATGGGCGGGAATACTGGGTCAAAGGATTTCTTCACTGTCCGTTCAAGCCGAAGAAAAAATCATATCTCAAATTAAACGGGGTCGCCGTATGATTCGAAGACTGTTAAATTTGTTCAAAGCAAAAAGGCGCGCCGACCATATTGAAAACGCCCAGTCAGTCGCGGGTCTTCTGATTGAACTGAAGCGCGGTCTTCAGTCTGAACGAATGGCGTTTAATCTTATGAATTATCGGGAAGCGAAGCGAATCAATGGCGAACTTTTGAAAATGATTTCGTCTGTCAAAATGAAGGGATTCAAAAATGATTAACTGGGTTCGAAATATTTTTTATAATTATTTTTCGGACAAGGGGACGAAGTGGTTCGAATATGCGGTTCATTATTATTGCAATTTCCCCGCCGATTCATTGGGATTTCAACGGGGCGAAATCTGTTTTCGTCTTGGAATATTATGTGACGAAGTCGCGAACTTATTCAAATCGAAAGGATAATCAAATGGAATCGTTGGTTTTTGTTTACGAAATCGAAGTCGAAGACAATAAGAAGGGGACGCGTCGGGTCTTTTTGTTGGTATGCGATATTGACAACGCAACGGACGCGATTCGAAAAGCTTATAAAAAATTTACTTTTGAAAACGAATATGTCCGTTCAGCGCGTCTTGTCGGGGAAGCGCAAATCTAAAAGCGAAGGGGAAGCAAAATGAAAACAATCGTTGAAATTGATTTCAAAAATAATTCAATTGCTTTTGTCGGCGACCCCGATTCGTTTCTGAAGAAGCGTATCAAGGAAATGAACGAAGACTTGAATCGGGTCATTCCCGTCTTTGACTGGTCGAAGGTCTTCGAATTCACAGACGAAACATTCAGCGCGAAGGTTGACGTTTCCAAAATGTCCGATTCGTTTCGGGGACAGGTAAAATTCGAAACGTTCCTTCGGGTTTTCTTTTATGAATGTCACAGACAGGGAATTCGAATCGTCAAAGATTATGAATAAATTATTCATTCTGTTTTTATTATTAATCTTATCTTGCGGGGACAAACCGACAGAAGAAAAGAAAAAAACAAAGCTTCCCCCGTTTGATTTATTCGATACTTCGAAAGGAAATTAAAATGAATATTCTTTACATTGATTTAGAAACGACAGGTCTGAACGCGCAGAAGAACGGCGTCTGGCAAATCGCAGGGGCGATTGAAATCGGCGGGGAAATAAAAGACGAATTCGATTTTAAATGTCAGACTGTGAAGGGCGACGTCATTGACGACAAAGCTTTGAAGGTCGGCGGAATCACGCGTGAACAATTAATGTCATTCGAAGACCCGTTCGATACATATCGAAAACTTGTCAAGGTCTTCGAAAGACACGTCAACAAATTCAATTTTCATGAACGCTTTTATATAGGCGGTTATAACGTACACTTTGACGTCGATTTTATTTCGAACTGGTTTAAAAAATTCTGTAATGACAAATACGGATTCGGAAGCTGGACGAACTGGCGGAAGATTGACCCGATTTCGATTCTTCACTGGCTGGCGTGGACAGGTCAGATTCGTCTGGATAATTATAAACTTCAAACAGTATGCGACGCCTTCGGGGTCAAGCTGACGGACGCACACGACGCGAAGGCGGACATTCGGGCGACGATTGAATTGATTCAAAGGATTCGGAAGAAATTTGTCAAAGCGTTTGAAGTGAAGGGGGCGTCATGTTAGACCCAGAACTGGACGACGCACAGATGAAAATAATTTTCGAAAACGTCAGACGTTATCTTCCGCATTTAGCACAGACGGCGAAGGTTTATTTCGATTCACTTGTCGAACAAGGATTCACGGACGGTCAGGCGTTGACGTTGACGACTGGTTATATTCAAACGCTGACGAAGGGAAATTAAAATGGAAAACGAAATGGTCGAATTCAAACTTCGGGTCGACGGTCAGGAAACATTCGTCGACGAAGGGATATTCGTTCATGAAGACCAAATTTCCGAAATCGTTCTTTGTAAAGAAATGACGAAGTCAGGGAAGACGGCTGAATTTTGTAGACTGTTTATTAAAAATTCCGAAAGGTCTTATGAACTTGATTATCCACACGACTTTATGATTAATGCAATGCGGGAAGCAAATTTAATTAAATCGAAAGGAAATTGAAATGACCGAATACACAATTAAAGTCCCGACGTTTTTAGTTTATATTATGTTCTTCTTTATTTTGATTGATATTATACTTACGGTAGGAAAGATTTATTATTTGTCACGACTTCGAAAAAAAATAAAAGAAGAATCTGACAAAGGGACAATCAAATCAATTATATACTGACCAGTTAATTGACGAATTAATTCTTTTTATCTATTTTATTGATATGGCAATACGCAAAAAAAAGACGAAGAAAAAAACCACACGAAAACGCACAGACCTGAAGAAATCAGGCGTGAAGGCGAAGACGTCGGGAAAGGACACGCCCGACCGTTGCGACTGGATTCACAATCAGGCTATTATTGAGCAAGCTTATTTTGAAATCAATCGCGAAACGGGGCGCGTTCCGACCGCGACGGCAATCGCAGAACGGACAGGTCTTCGGCGTGAAACGGTCGGCGCGCACTTGAAAAAGTTTGACTTTTCCCGCGTCCGCCGTCGTCTGGGCGTTGCTTTAAATATCGCACTGGGTCGGGCAATCGAAAACGCTGGAAAGCCGAACGCCTTCTTCAAAGACATTGAATTGCTTTATAAGATAGGCGGGGAACTTGTCGAAAAGGTCGAACACGGCGGTCGAATCGACTTCCGTTCTTTAAAGGAAAAACTGTCAGATGGAAGCGAAGGTGGGGACACGGACTTCGAAAGGGCGAAAAAGCTTTCGCAAATCCTCATATCCGAAAATCTTATCTAATAATCTGGACAGGCGAATCGAACTTCTGGACGAAGCTTCGACAAATCCGCATCTTCAAAATATTCTTTATAAGCAATGCAGGGACGATATAACATTTTTTTTCAATTATTTTTTATGGACGTTCAATCCGAAAGTCGAACCGAATCACTTTCCTTTTCTTTTATATCCCGTTCAGGCTGAACTTGCGAAATCATATCAGGACGAAATTAAACGGGGCGTCGGGTCGCTGACAGAAAAGTCCCGTGAAGTCGGGGCGACCTATGTCTGTCTGGGCGTTCATCTTCACCAATGGATTTTCGAAGAAGGCTTCGAATCCTTGCTTCTGTCAATGCGGGAAGACGAAGTCGACAATCCGACGCCGTCTTCATTGTTCGGGAAGATTCGGTATATGAACGACCGACTCCCCTTCTGGCTTCGTCCTTTTAAATTCAATCGCAGAATAAATCAGAAACACCTGACGTTCACGAATCCAGACAACGGGAATTCGATTGTCGGACAGGCGACAACGGAAGACGCGGGGCGGTCTGGGCGGAAGTCGGCGGTCTTGATAGACGAATACGCTTCGATTTCCCCGCGTCTGGTTCGGGGTCTGGAAGTCGCGCTGAACGAAACGACGAACTGTATTCAGCGATTATCGACGCCGAAAGGAATCAATCAGTTTAAAGCAATCAGGGACAGGGGTCTTTGTCGGGTTCATACCGTACACTGGACGCGAATCCCGCCTAAATTAGACGGTCTTTATTATATCAATAGTTCGGGTCGCAAAATTGATTTAGACCCTTCTGACACGTCTAAAATCAATCCATACGGTTATCTGAAGGGGAAGACGGGGAAGACAACAAAATTCCGCGTTCGGTCGGCGTGGTATGACCAGAAATGTAAAGATTATCTTCATGAACGCGACCGCGCACAGGAACTTGATATAAATTATCTGGGTTCTGGATATTGCCGATTCGACGGGGATATGATAGAAACGGGGTCGGCGAATACGCGGGACGGGATTCGGGGTCGGCTGGAAATGGTCGGCGGAAAACCGAAATTCGTCGAAGTCGAAGCGGGCGCGCCGTTCGAACTGGAAGTCTGGAAATTTCCGACAGTCCCGCATTATGACTATCGGTCAGTGATAGGCGTCGACGTCGCTGAAGGTCTTGAAAAGGGCGATTATTGTTCAGCCGACGTTCTTCAAAAAGACCCGTTCACAGGTAAAATTAATCTGGTTGCTTCGCTTCATGGTCATTTTACACCTGACGTCTGGGCGGAAAAGATAACCAGACTGGGATTCTGGTATGACGGCGGGGCAGAACTGGGCGTCGAACGAAACAAAGACGGTCTGGGCGTCCTGATTTCATGTCGGGAAAACCATAATTATATTAATATCTATCGGGGCGACGACGACCGCGACGGATTTCTGACAAAGCAATCGAATAAATTCACTATCACGGGCGACCTTGACGAAGCGTTGCGGTCTGGCGAACTGGTCGTCGAATCCATAAATCACTTCACAGAACTTTCCATGTTTGAAAATAACGACGGGAAGCTGGGCGCGACTGGCGAAAATCACGACGACCGCGTTATGTCCCTTGCGATTGCATGGCATATTATAAAGCAATACGGGACGCCGAAGGAAAAGCCGATAGGCAAAGCGGAACGGAAGAAAATAAAACGCTTTGATACTTCACGTTTTTAAATTATCTTTAAGAAAAACCCAGTTTTTATTCCAAAATTAACGAAAGGGCGTTATCATGTCCGCACTAATTGACTTTTATAATCTGCTTCTGGGTCGAAATCGAACGACCCGCGAAAGTCTTTCGAAATCCAAAAAAGACGATTTTATGACCCATACCGATTATGATATATTCACGACATTTCTGAACGGTCTTCTTCCAGACCCAGACATTGTTCTTCAGAAGGCGGGTCTGACGGCGTCCGCCTATTATGAATTAATGACCGACAGTCATGTCGCGGGTTCGGTTATGCAACGGAAAAGTCGGGTCAAGCGAATGGATATAATTCATCTTGCGGGGAAGGACAAAGAAGGGAAAACTGACGCAAAGGCTGAAGAAGCTTTGAACTTTTTTCAGGAAACGCTGGAAGGGATAGAACGAATCCCTGAAGTCGTCAACGAAATTCTGGACGCGCCTTTATACGGGGCGACATACCTTGAAATGTACTGGAATCAAATTCCAATGTCGACCGACAAGCCGAACGGTCAAATTGTCCTGACCGACATTATGGCGAAACCGTTCGAATGGTTCTGTTATGATTTAGATAATGTCCTGAAGGCGAAGACGTCCGATACGACATTCGCCTTTGAATTGATTGATATTCCGCCGAACAAAATTCTTCCCGTTGTTAAGGATTCGACATATCGGAATCCGTACGGCGAACGCGCTTTCAAGCGGGCGTTCTGGGCGTATCAATTCAAAAAAGGCGGTCTTCGGTTCTGGACTGAATTCCTTGAAAAATACGGAATGCCATTTCTTTTCGGAAAACTGGATTCAAAGAAGTCGACGACAGACCTGACGTCCTTCCACAATGACCTTGTCGATATGGTTCGGAATGGCGTTGTCGTTTCCAAATCAGACGGCGCGGGCGAACAAATCGACGTTATTGAAACAAAGTCCAGAGGCGGTTCGAATGACGCTTATAAAACTTATAAGAACGCAATGAATATCGAAATTTCAAAAGCGATACTGGGCGAAACACTGACCATTGAAAATTCCGAAAGCGGGTCACAAAACGCAACGGAAACGCATCTTGAAGTTTTAGAATCTATTCAAGACGAAGACAAAGCAATGGTTGAAAGGACGTTTAACAGGTTAGCGCGCCTTATTACCGACATGAATTTCGGGAAAGACGTTCCTTCCCCGAAGACCGTCCTGTCAGACCCGAAGGAAATATCCCTGAAGTTGGCTGAACGTGACGGGACGCTGACTGAAAAGCTGAACGTTCGATTCAAAAAGGAATACATTTCAAAAGCGTACAAAATCGACGAAGACGACTTTGACGTTGTCGCGCCGACGCCGACACCTTCCCCGACGCCCGCATCAACAAAGAACACGCCCGAACCGAATGAAAATCCAGATAAAGAATCGCCAGAAACAAAAGAAGGCGACGAAGAATTCGCCGAATCATTTCCGCTTCAGGACGGCGTCGAAAGATTTATTGACGGGTCGATTGAACGAATGGAATTTCTGACCGACGACCTGAAGACAAGGCTGGGAAGAATAATAAAAACGTCCGATAATTATGGCGAACTTATTGTGAAACTGGCGACCATGAAAGACGCGGTTGATTCGACAACTTTCGCGAATATGTTTAATCAGTCACTTGATATTGCTTACGTTGTCGGGGAATACGGGGTC
>Ga0180431_10003900_pt1 | contig 18830 bp, 13 predicted proteins | sample SS_ome_11_FD_132459 | JGI IMG/M metagenome (GOLD analysis project Ga0180431, IMG submission 132459) | Hypersaline lake sediment archaeal communities from the Salton Sea, California, USA - SS_1_MS_1 metaG | ecosystem: Environmental > Aquatic > Non-marine Saline and Alkaline > Hypersaline >... | reverse complement strand
TGGAGAAATAGAAAAACTCATTTCTCTTGCTTGCCACCTGATGGTGATCCATGAAGCCCTTTTTAATAAAAACGCTGAAAGTGGTTTCAGGAAGAAGTTCCCTGAAACTAATCTTGAGCTTATCACCGTCTACATCGACCTTGTCGAATTCCACAGGTGGATATAGTGATATTCTGTTCTTGAAGCTGTCTTCGTCCAGTTTTTCACTGAAGCTGATCTCGATCTGCGTATCTCGTGCGACGCGTGCCGAGTCCTGCCGAGGACGCACTTCCATTATATAAGGTGGTATCCTATCCTCCGGACCACCGGGAGGAGGCTCCATCACAGCGCATGCTGCCAGCAGGCTTAGCAGGAACACCAAGAAAATCGTCCTCAAGCCTATTTCTCCTCTCCCGGAATTAGAAGATAAAGAATAGCCCTTTGGATATGCAGGCGGTTTTCCGCTTCCTCGTAAACCACCGAATTCTTGCTGTCTATCACCGAGTCGGTCACCTCATCACCACGATGGGCGGGAAGACAGTGCATGAAAATATAATCGCTTTTCGCCTTCGCAACCAACTCGTCGTTGACCTGGTATCTATGGAATATTTTGTTTCTCTCCTCTTTTTCCTTCTCCTGTCCCATGCTCGCCCAGACATCAGTGTATATGACGTCGGCGCCCTCAACCGCTTTTCCGGGGTCTTCGATCCAGGAGTAATCGGGATCACCCATTTTCTTGACTCGATCTATAAATGATCCGGGTATCTCGTATCCCGATGGGGCGCACAGAACGAATTTGAACGGAAATCTCGCTGCTGCGTTCAACCAGCTCCGGGCTACGTTGTTGCCGTCACCAACAAAGACCACCTTTTTCCCCTCGATTGATGATTTGCTTTCGATAACCGTGAATATATCACCGAGAACCTGGCACGGATGAAGAAGGTCGGTCAAGCCGTTCACGACCGGAACATTCGAATTATCGGCAAGTTCCTCCACCAGCGATTGATCGAATGTTCTGATCATTATGCAGTCCACGAAGCGTGAGAGAACCTCTCCTACATCTTTCGTTGATTCACGGCTACCCATTCCGATTTCTCTATCGGTGAGATAGAGGCTCGATCCCCCTAGCTGTCGGATAGCTATCTCGAAGCTCACCCTCGTGCGGAGGCTCGGCTTGTGAAACAGGCATGCGAGAACCCTGCCTGGATGGGAATGTTTCAGGCTGAAGCTTCTGGCGAGGGGCTTCTGCTCAGCGCAGAGCTCTATGATTCTCTCGAGCTCCTCTTTCGAGAAATCGATGATCGACAGGTAATCCTTCTGGCTCAATTCCATTCCATCTCCTTCCTAGAGTATGTACTTCGAAAGGTCATCATCCTTAACGATAGAATCAAGCTTGCTCCTCACCGTTCGGGCGTCTATCGTTATCTTTTCCTTCTTGCCCGGTAGATCGAAGAGTATATCCTCGAGCAGGGTCGTAAGTATAGTGTGCAACCTTCTAGCGCCTATATTTTCCATCTTCTGATTCACTAGATATGCCATCTTGGCGATTTCCCTGATCGATGTACGTGTGAATTTCACATTGCAACTCTCTGTTTTTATCAGAGCCGTGTATTGCTTAATCAGAGCGCTTTTGGGTTCGAGGAGTATTCTTTCAAAATCTTCGGCGGTCAGTTCGTCCAGCTCGACTCTTATCGGGAACCTTCCCTGCAATTCCGGAATCAGATCCGATGGGCTGCATGCATGGAAGGCTCCCGCAGCCATGAAAAGGATATGATCGGTTTTGACGACGCCGTATTTCGTGTTGACGCTGGAACCCTCGACAATAGGGAGAATATCTCGTTGCACACCCTCCCTGGATACATCCGGGCCATGCTTGCTGCCGCTACTCGATATTTTGTCTATTTCGTCGATAAAAATGATCCCGGACTCCTCCGCCGATTGAAGAGCACGCGATATAACATTATCCATGTCGACGAGTTTCTCTTTCTCCTGCTGGATCAGGATCTTCTTTGCTTCAATAACGGAGGCCTTCCTGCCTTTTTTTCTTCTTGGTAGTATGTTTTCAAGACCCTCTGGGAATTTCAATCCCATTTCTTCAAGGCCTGCTCCGGAAAAGACCTCGATAAACGGCTTTGATCGATCCTCTGTTTCAACCGTCACTTCCCTCGCATCCAATTCGCCGTTTTCCAGTTTCTTTCTAAGCTTCTCCTTTGTCCTTATCCTTCTTTCGGCGGCATCATCCGATTCGGGGCCCGCTTGAAGTTTTGAAACCGGAAGCAGAAGCTCGAGGAGCCGTTCCGTCGCCAGTTCCCTTGCCCTCTCCTCAACCTCCCTGTAGGCTTTTTCCTTCTCCATGTTGATACTTATTTCCACTAGATCACGAACCATGGATTCGGCGTCCCTGCCGACATATCCAACCTCTGTGAATTTTGTCGCCTCGACCTTCAGGAACGGAGATTGGGCAAGCCTCGCCAGCCTCCTTGCTATCTCGGTCTTTCCAACTCCCGTCGGACCGATCATTATAATATTGTTTGGAAGTATCTCCTCCTTGATACTCTCTTCTACCCTCTGTCTTCTCCACCTGTTCCTCAGGGCTATCGCAACGGACTTTTTTGCCTTGTCCTGCCCTATAACGTATCTATCCAGCTCATTCACTATCTGCTTGGGTGTCAGCTCACTCATCAACATACCGCCTTAGATTGACTCGACACTGATAGAGTCGTTTGTGTAAACACAGATCTGCGATGCAATCACTAATGATTTTTTAACAATAGCTTCCGCGTTTAGCTTCGTGTTGTATATCAAGGCCCTTGAGGCCGCGAGGGCATAAGGGCCTCCCGAACCTATGGCGAGTATCCCGTCATCCGGCTCGACGACGTCACCCTTTCCGGAAACGATCAATGAATGAGAAGCGTCCATTATGACAAGAAGGGCTTCTAGTGTTCTGAGGATCTTATCGCTTCGCCATTCCTTTGCCGTTTCCACCGCCGCCTTTGTAATGTTGCCAGAGAATTCGTCCAGTTTGCCCTCGAACTTAGAGAATAGGGTCATTGCATCGGCTGTACTCCCGGCGAAGCCGGCTAGAACCTTCTTATCCTCGAAAACTCTTATCTTGCGAGCACCATGCTTCACGATTGTATCCCCGAATGTAACCTGGCCGTCACCTCCCAAGGCGATATGGCCGCTCTTCCTGACACCGAGAATCGTCGTGCCTCTAAACATATATTCCTCCGATCTGTTCAATAGCTGTTTATCCCTTCGGTCCCTAAGCGTTTTATATCTTGCGTCGGTCGTTCCCACATCAACTCCCTCGCTATACCCCATTAAGATCCTCATCAGGCCCTCGGATGAGCGCGATCGTAGACCTCTCTCAGCCTGTCCGTAGTAACATGAGTGTATATTTGCGTTGTTGTTAGATTTGCGTGCCCGAGGAACTCCTGTACAGCTCTGAGATCGGCTCCTGCATCCAGCAGATGCGTGGCGAATGTATGCCTTAGAACATGTGGGCTCAAGCGCGAAAGCTCGGCTACCTGTTCCAGGTATCTTTTCACTATTCTCTGGATCGTTCTTCTGCTGATCTTCTTCCCTCCCCGTCCTGAAATCAATGGTTCCTGGAGCTTGCCTCCGAAGTAATCAAGGAACCTTCTCCTGTCATTCAGAACATCAGCGGATATCTTGAATCTGCCCTGGAGGTAAAGCTTCAGGCTCTCAAGAGCGCGACCTCCTATCGGCAGTAGCCTCTCCTTCCTTCTCTTTCCGAGAACCCTCACAGTGTTGTCTTCAATGTTACAATGTCCTATCTCACATTCAACAAGCTCTGAAAGTCGCATACCGGTGCCATAGAGAAGCTCCAGCACCACCCTGTCCCTTCTTCCCCGCTGCTTATCCATCGGAGGCAGATTCATCATTCTCTCCATTTCCGGAACACCCGCGAATACGGGAAGGTTCCTTCCTATCTTGGGAGGAGATAGACCTATCGACGGATCGCGTTCTATATGTCCCTTTCTTATGCAGTAGGAGAAAAAGCTCTTGAGCGATGCGACCTTCCTGGAAATACTCCTCGCTGAATAACCATTCCTTACGAGGTTTCCCAGATAGGACCTTATTGCCAGATTGTCTATATCCCTGAAACCCGGGGAGCGTGACAGCTCGATTTCGATATATTCGACGAACTGCAGAACATCGCCACTGTATGCTCTTATAGTAGAATCAGATACGCTCTTCTCGAGACCCAGGTGGGCAATGTAATCCTTTAAAATTCCGATAAGCATGCCGGAAATATATCACAGAGTTTTCGATAATTCAAGAATATGGAGAAGTTGCTCCGTGATAGGATCTTAATGGGTAACAGCGTAATTCTACGAGATTCTGATCATACCCTCAGAAACTCCGCCAGCCGTCGCCGCGACCTCTCCGCTGCTAGTTTTTTACGTTCTCTCTTCCTTCCACCGGTAGGTGGTAGCAATCCGAAATTGACATTCATCGGCTGGAACGGGAGCTTTTTATTTATTAGGTGGCGCTGAAGACCTCCGATGAGTGTTTCGTCCGGGAAAAGCAATGGTTCTAGACCATCGAGATACCTCTCTACGTTCAGCGCCGTCAAGAGGCCGTGTGCGATCGATTCTTGATATCCTTCGACCCCTACAATCTGTCCCGCGAAAAATAGTCCGGGTCTTTCCCTGGACATCTGCCCTTCATCGAGCAGCAGGGGAGACTCTATGAATGTATTCCTGTGTATGGAGCCCCAGCGCATGATCTCAGCATGCTCCAGCCCGGGAATATACCTCATCAGCTCTTTCTGTGAATGCCTAGTGAGCCTTGTCTGAAAACCGACGAGCCCGAACATCGTTCCATCAATTGTCTCCTGTCTCAACTGAAGTACCGCATATGGTTCTCTGCCTGTTTTAGGATCGTTTAGGCCCTTCGGCTTCATGGGACCGAAACGCAGCGCATCCTCTCCTCTCGAGGCGATTACTTCCACGGGGAGACAAGCCTCGAAGCAGCTCGATTCCTCGAATCCTCTCTTTTCCACCTTGGGCGCTCTTCTTAGGAATTCAACGAGGCCTCTGTAGACATTCTCGGTGAATGGTATGTTCCAGTAATCATCCCCCCCCTTACCGTACCTGGATGCTTTGTATGCGATGTCCGTGTTTATTGAATCAGTGCTTATAGAAATCGAGATCGCATCGTAGAAGAATAGATGCTCTGATGAGAAATGCTCCATTATCGAATGGGACAAGCTTTCCGAAGTCAGGGGACCTGTCGCGATCACGCAGCATGCTGGAAGATCAAGATCGAGCTGCTCCCTGTTTTCGACCGATATGTATGGATTCCTTTGTATCAACTCCGTTACCCTGCCGGAGAAAACATCCCTATCAACCGCCAACGCGTGACCTGCGGGCACGTTCGATTCCTCGGCCACCTTCAGCAGCTTGCAGTTCAGAGCTCCGAGTTCCCGCTTGAATATACCAGATGCAGTATTTGGATCTTTTGATTTCAGTGAATTGCTGCAAACCAGCTCGGCGAGTAACGGGGTTTTATGGGCCGGCGACGATTTTCCGGGACGCATCTCTATAAGATCGACTGAGATGCCTCGAGATGATAGTTGAAGGGCTGTTTCCGAACCGGCGAGACCGCCCCCGACCACCGTTACCGATCTTTTCAAACGTGTTCCTCGTGTTTACAGGAGGGGCATTTCAGGAATTTCCCCTTCGCCTTCGTCGTCTTTTCGACCAAGTAACCTTTTGAGCAAGAAGGGCATATTATCGTTGTTGGTTTATCCCAACTTGCGTATTCGCAATCAGGGTAGTTGCTGCATCCGTAGAAAATCTTGCCGCGACGGGTTCTTTTCTCGGTTACCTGCCCCCCGCAGCCATCCACGGGACAAGGTACACCGATGGTAATGGCCTCCGTGTATTTGCACTGGGGATAGTTCCAACAAGCTATGAACTTTCCGAATCGACCGTTTTTGTATCTGAGGCGCCCACCGCAGCTCGGACATTTTCGGTCAAGTTCCTCTTCCTCTTCCAGAGATCTAGTATACCGGCAGTCGGGGAATTTCGAGCATGCCAGGAAAGGTCCGTTCCGGCTCCACTTCTTGATCAGTTTGCTGCCGCATTTTTCACAGGTCTGGTCCGTCTCCTCCTGGACGAGCTTTTTAAGATCCTTTCCCTTGCCTTCCACATTCTTCAGATCGACCATAAGTGGTTCGTAAAAGTACCGTACGACATCCTCCCAGTTCTGCTCAGCGCCCTCGACCTTATCGAGCTCACCCTCCATACGTGCCGTGAAATCAACCTCGAAAATATCCCTGAAAAGCTGGTAAAGGGTTTTCCATACGATCTCACCCAGCTCGGTGGGATAGAACACACCCTTCTTCTTCGTTACATAATCCCGTGCCTGAATGATGCTTAGTATATTCGCATATGTGCTCGGTCTTCCAATACCCTTGTTTTCGAGTTCCTTTATAAGTGAAGCCTCCGAGAACCTCGCGGGCGGATCTGTGAAGTGCTGAATGGCCTCCATGCTTCGTATCGATAGGGTCTCCCCTTTCGATAGGCTTGGAATCTCCGTATCAATCTCCGATTTCTTGTCGGGGAAGATGGTCAAGAAACCGGGCTTAACAAGTTTTCTTCCATTCGCTCTCAGGAGGTACCTTTCTCCTGACGAGATATCCACCTCCGTGACCTCATATATGGCCGGAGCAGCGAGTGAGGCCAAAAACCTCTTCCAGATCAATTCGTACAGTGAATGCTGTCCCTTATCGAGATGCTGCTTCAGCTTGTCCGGAGTCAATGAGCAATCAGTGGGTCTTATGGCTTCGTGGGCGTCCTGTGATAATTTGGTTTTTCTGAATCCTCTCTTACCGCCGAATGCAACGTCCTTTCCGAAATTATCCTCTATATAATTGATGCCATGCTGGTAGGCCTCGTCGCTGACTCGTGTCGAATCCGTTCTCATATAGCTTATCAATCCTACCGAACCTTCACTGCCCAGCACGATTCCCTCGTACAACTGCTGGGCTATGACCATTGTCCGCTTGGCCGAGAATCCGAGGCGATTCGATGCTTCCCTTTGGAGAGTGCTCGTGATGAATGGAGGTTGGGGATTTCTCTTTTTTTGCTTTGTTCTTATGTCGGTTACGACCGGAGATCCAGCCTTTACGGCCGACAGCGTTTCATTCGCTTCACCTTCATTATCAAGCTCGGCTTTTTTACCGTCTATCTTGAAAAGCCTCACCGGCAGCTCGCTTCCCCGAACGTTGGCAAGCGCGCCTTCTATCGTCCAGTATTCCATCGGCACGAAATTGCGTATCTCTTCCTCCCGGTCGCAGATCAACCTAAGACCGACGCTCTGGACTCTTCCGGCGCTCAATCCTCTGAAAAATATCTTCCATAGGACAGGACTAACCAGGTACCCGACAAGCCTATCGAGTATTCTTCGCGCCTGTTGGGCTTCGACTTTATTGGTGTCTATATCCATGGGATTGGATACGGCTTCTCGCAAGGCATTTTTCGTGATCTCGTTGAATATTATACGTTTCACATCAGATCCCGAGTTGCCGAGTATTGCTTTGAGATGCCATGCTATCGCTTCGCCCTCCCTGTCCATATCTGTAGCTAGAAGCACATTTGTACTCTTGCGCATTTCCTTGCGGAGTTCCTGGATGACCTTTCCCTTTCCCCTCAAATTTATGTATTTTGGTTTGAAACCGCTTTCGATGTCTATTCCCAGCTCGTTCTTCGGAAGATCACGGACATGCCCTATCGAGGCCTTGACAGAGTAGCCCTCACCCAGATATTTTTTTATCGTGCGGGCCTTGGCAGGGGATTCTACTACGACAAGCACTTGACCCATTGACATCTCCTCGCTCAATGAATCTTTTTACGGTCGTTTTCTCTTTTATCATGAATCTCGTCGGGAAGGTCGAGAACATAACGTAATGTCAAATCCTTGATTTCATCGATTGTGGCCGGAGGGGTCAGCTCGAGCCCTGCATTTTCTATAATAAGGCTCAATTGCGCTTCCGAAATCCATCCCATATGGTGAAGGTTGATCAGGTAACCCTGTGCCTGTGTAGACAGGAGAAGCTTCTCCGACTCACCCAGAATCCTCGTGTGCGCATTCTCATCCGGCATGCTGCTCCAGGTAGCTGGAGGAGGGACGGTAGCAGCTATTTTACGTGCTTTCCTTATTTCATCCTGAGAGTATCCCATATCCTCCAGTTCCTTGTTGACGACGGTCTGATCGCCAGTATCAATTGATTTAGGATTCATCAGGTGCTCGATGATTTCCTTTATACGCTCGTTCATACCTATCCCTTTCCGGAAATCCCGGTATGTTTGATCATTCGGACAGTATAATGGTCAGTCTTCCTGCTTTCCGCAACACTTTTTATATTTTTTTCCGCTTCCACATGGGCATGGATCGTTTCTTCCCACCTTTACTGCCGTCTTTCTCGGCCTTTTAGACGCCACACGTCCAGGGGAGACGGCACCGGCCGAAGTTTCCATCGGTACCGCATCATCGGTCGCCTTTTCCTGGCCGATGTATGCGTTTGATACCTGGTGAACAGCCACACCCGATCCCTCTGCTCTCCTTCTCTTGTCGTAGCTCTCCATATCGATCCTGGCATGGAAGAGACCCTGCAGGACATTTCGATCTATATCATCCAGCATGTTCATGAACAGCTGATAAGCCTCCTGTTTGTATTCCACCAAAGGATCCTTCTGAGCGTAGGAGCGCAGATATATACCCTCTCTCAGATGATCCAGTTCATACAGGTTGTCCATCCATTTCTCGTCGATGCTCCTCAACATGACCATCTTTTCGAGTTGTTGAATTATATCAGGTGGAATTGTGGATTTCCGTATCTCGTAAGCCTCTTTCGCTCTTTTCAAGTATTCGGCCTCTATTTCGGCCGGAACCCTTCCCTCTATCTGGTTGATTTGTTCCATGTCGAAGGGTACGAGGAATATGCTCTCCAGCTCTCTGACAAGCGAATCGGTCGTCCAATCCTCCGGCGGAATACCCTCCGGCATATTGGTTTCGATGGTGGTTCCGACGACATTTTCTATCAGTTCCATTACCGCTGCGTCCAAATCATGGCTGTTTAGTATTTCATCCCGTCTTCCGTATATGATCTCTCTCTGCTTGTTCATGACGTCATCATACTCGATAAGCCTCTTCCTGATTCCGAAATTGTACATCTCGACGCGTTTCTGAGCCTTCTCTATCGCACGTGTGACGAACGGATGGGTTATTACCTCTCCGTCCTCGACACCGAGCTTATCCATTACGGAGGTTATTCTCTCGGGAGCGAACAGGCGCATCAGATCATCCTCGAGGGATATGAAAAACCTAGAAGCGCCGGGATCCCCCTGCCTGCCGGACCTTCCGCGGAGCTGCCTGTCAATCCTCCTGCTTTCATGCCTTTCTGTGCCTATGATATGAAGTCCACAAGGAACATCATCAACGCAATCCTTTCTCATCCTCTCGTTGGGGCAGTTGTTGCAGTCGTTGGGCGTCTCGCACATTATGCAGCATCGCTCACACCTCACGACTCCCTTCTCAAGCTTGATGTCCGTCCCCCTGCCTGCCATATTGGTGGCAATCGTCACCGCGCCCTTCTTTCCGGCGTTCGTGACTATCTCGGCTTCTCTCTGATGCTGTTTGGCATTTAGAACATTGTGTGATATTCCCTGTCTCTTCAACATCCTGCTGAGTGTCTCAGAAACCTCTACAGAAACCGTACCCACCAAAACCGGCAGCTTCTTTTCGTTCAGACGTTTTATCTCCTCGATGATCGCGTTGTATTTCTCTCTCTTTGTCCTATAAATGAAATCATCATAATCCACTCTTCGGACGGGCTTGTTCGTCGAGATCACCTCCACATTCAAGCCGTATATCTTATGGAACTCCTCCTCCTCCGTCTCGGCGGTTCCCGTCATGCCCGCGAGCTTATCGTACATCCTGAAATAGTTCTGAAGCGTAATTGTGGCTAGGGTTTGCGTTTCCCCCTCTATTTTTACATTCTCCTTTGCCTCGAGTGCCTGGTGCAGTCCTTCGCTGAACCTCCTGCCGGGCATCAGGCGGCCGGTGAACTCATCGACGATTATGACCCGGTCGTCCTGAACAACGTAATCGACATCCTTCTCGAAAAGTGTGTAAGCTTTCAGCAATTGAGAAAAACTGTGGATAGTCTCACTTTTCTCTGCGTACCGCCTGTAAGCTTTGTCTTTACGGCTAATCTTCTCCTCTATGGATATAGAGTCATCCGAATCTATCTTATCTATCTCAAGGCTCAGATCCGGAAGAATGAAGAGCTTCTGGTCCTCGGGAGATAGGGTCTGCCGTCCCTTCTCCGTGAGATCTATCGTATTGGCCTTTTCGTCTATCACGAAATACAGTTCCTCGTCCAGCTCGTAAAGCTTCTTCTCCATCATGAAACCGGCTTCCACCTTGCGCATCTGTTTTTCCATACCGGTCTTTTTCCTCATCTTCATGAACTTTTTGTTTTTCGGATCACCCCGCAGGGCTAGAAGAAGATTCAATCCTATATCATCTCCATCACCACCAACGTTTTCTTCCGCTTTGATCACATCGTTCATCAGATCGTTTATCATCCGTTTCTGCTTCGTAACGAGCTTTTCAACCTTGTTCCTGAGAAACGTGAAATTGCCGCTTTTGGAAGATCCGGATACGGGGCCGGATATAATGAGTGGAGTTCTCGCCTCGTCAATCAGCACGCTGTCCACTTCATCCACTATGGCGTATACGTGTCCGCGTTGAACAAGATGTTCCTTGTCGAGCTTCATATTGTCCCTGAGATAATCGAACCCGAACTCGTTGTTCGTCCCATAGGTTATATCCTGATTGTATGCCTTCTGCTTATCCTCGAGAGTCATATCGTTCTGCAGGTACCCTATCGACATCCCGAGAAATTCATATATCGGCCCCATCCATTCCGCATCTCTTCTAGCGAGATAATCGTTCACGGTTATTAGATGTACTCCCTTTTTCATGATCGCGTTTAAGTAAAGCGGCATGGTTGCAACGAGTGTTTTTCCTTCGCCCGTAGCCATCTCAGCGATTGCCCCCTCGTGAAGCACTATCGCTCCTGCTATCTGCACATCGAACGGCACCATCTCCCAAGTGATTGGCTGACCGACTACATCCCAGGACTGGCCTACAAGCCTCCTGCAGGCTTCATAGACCAGTCCGAATGCTTCGGGCATTATTTCATCGATGGATTCACCGTCATTGAACCGCGAAGCGAATTCCTCCGTTTTTCTCGGAAAGTCGTCGTCCTCGAGGTTCCTGTACTCCTCCGCACGTTCCTTTATGGACTCTATCATGGGGAGCATCCGCTTCATGAGCCTGGATTTTCTGTCTCCGAAAAGCTTATATAACATGTTCTTCATGAAAATCTCTCTTTGTTACCAGCAAGATAATATCATACAGTCATGTTATCAAGATAGATGAACAGCATCGGCCTTGTACGATAGAAATACCCTACACGCCCGGTCCGTCAACAGGATTATTGATCAGCTCCCTTCGCCGACAAGCTCGAGTGCGTAGAAGAATCCTAAGTTTGATCCGAAAAAGATGTTACCGCCGCAGAATGAGGGTGAGGAATAAATCGGTGAATCCGCCTTGTATTCGCTGATGATTTCTCCACTATCAATGTCCAGCACCACAAGCTTTGAGCTGTAAGTCGAGACGAAAACGTGATCCTCACTTATAAGAGGTCTTGATCTTATTGGGCCGCCTAGATTAGTTCTCCAGATCAATTCGCCTCTCATGTTCAGCGAGTATAAACTCCCGTCTTCAGATCCGATCAGAATATTATTGCCGTTCGAGGCGGGACTGCCGTTTACGTTTCCACTAGATTCATGTCTCCAGACGAGACCCCCGTTTTCCGTGGAATATGCATTTATGCTCTTTCCCTTGGTCCCGATTACTACAATACCTCTATCGGAAATGCATATGGGAGAGGAAGAGAGCCCGGTGTTTGTCTCTATTCGCCATTTTATCTTACCACTGTCATCCAGCTTCACCAGGGATCCGTCTTCTGTTGCCGCATATACGTATTTTTCGCTCGAACAAATGGAGGCCCATATTGATGTTCCTATCTTCTGGGACCATGCCTTCTCTCCGCTATCACGTTCGAGAGCTATCAAATCGCCTTTCATGGTCCCGACCAAGACAAGGTCCGAGAGCGCCGCAGGGCTGCTGACTATTTTGTCTCCCGAACTGTATCGCCAGATCTCTTTCCCCGTGTCTATTTCGAGGCAGAATATGTCTCCTGAATAGTTTGCTCCGATCAACATGCTGCCGGCACATACCGGCGAGGCTCCTATCCCATTACCGGATTCGTACATCCAGGCCAAATGTCCATCCGTTCGAAATGCATACATATTCCCGTCACGGCATCCGAATATGATTATATCACCGTGACCCATAGGGGACGATGTTACAGGGGCTTCAAACTTCTTTTTCCATATTTCGTTAAGGGACAATTCGGCGGCTTTGCTCATGGATGCCGGTTCAATGTGCTGGTGATCTTTTTCGGAAACCTCTGCTGGCTCCGAATCCTCAGCCGATAGCAGTATGTCACGATCCGACGATTCGTCATTGCCTCCGTCCTTATCGTTTAGAGGTCCGAACACCAGAAAGATAGCCACAAGGGCCGTTGCAATCCCGGCTGCAGCGGGTAGAGAGAAACGTCCCGCTCTGGATATCCTCGCCCGCCTAGGCTCCGGTTTTACCGTGCGGGGAAGGAGATCCCAGTGTATGGCCGGAAATGATCTGTGCGTATCTAGGCCTATTCCTCTCGATATAGGCATCTCGAAGGAAGGAAAGAATATACTGTTACGGAATTTTTCGTCGTGCCTCTCCGCAAAGTCCTTCGATGGTGCGAAGACGATCGTGTGCTTTCCTCCCGGAACCACGAAATATCTCAGGATGAATCTATCCTCGATTTCATGCATGAACAGGTCTCCCTGTGATCCATCCCTGCCGATTGATATCTCCTCTTCGAACGGAGTCCCGTCGATTGATTCTTTGACAGCTGCCGTGCTATCCCAATAAACACCTTCGAGTTCCTTGTTGTGTAAGATGAAGACCTTTTCTGCTCTCCTCAACATTATGACTATGATAGAATCTAGGAATACGTCTTCCCGGGATCCTTTCTTACCCGCGGTATCCTTAGCCAGATCCATGAAACTGGAGAAATATTTGCGGGGGCTTCCGAGCCTCGAAATGGATATGGCGCTTCTGAAAAGCTTTCTTATGGAATCTGCCTGCTTATCGCTCCCTGGTGAGAAGAAAAGGAAGAATTCATCCTCGTTCCCCTTTCTTGGGAGCTCGTGGTAGATCAAGTCGTTTTTACCAGCGTCGTCACCGAAGCATACAAATGCTGTCTTAGCCATGTCCAACACCTCAATTCGATAGATTAATCTCGAATCGATTAAAAATCAACAATAAATAGGGGAAATCGTTATATGCGATGAGAAAGCCTGATCAGACGGCCTTGGCGAATATGCTCTTTATAGAGGAGATCATCTTGTCTATCGGACCTACCTCTTTTATGACCTTGGATTCCATCAAAGCCATGTATTTCTTGGCAATATGGTTCTCTGAATCCCATTTTAGTGCATCCGTGAAGTGCTTGATAGCGAGATTCTTCAATCCAGCCTTGAAGTAGACGAATCCCAGATTGGCATGGTAGTCGGCATTATAAAATTCCATCTGCAGCGCTTTCTTGCACGCGTCCCTGGCCTCATGGAGCTGTGCGTTGGTCATTGCGAGGCTCAATCCGTAGAGGCTGTGATATGCCGGATTCGACGGATCGTATTTTATGGCGGATTTGAGAAGCAATACGGCCTTTTCGAAGCGGCCGTCCTTGGCTGCTTTCTTGGCCTGAATGTAGGCGAGTGATGCGGATCTCTTGTCTTCTTCCTTGAGGACATTGGCGCTTCTGTTCTTGTGCTTTCCCTTTTTCAGCGATTCGTCGTATTCCTGTCTTTTCGACGAGTTGCTCAGGACGTTGAATGCTTCATTTATCGATTTGAACCTGTCGCGGTTCTCCGGCGTGTTACCGGCTATATCAGGATGGTATATCTTTGCAAGCCTGAAGTAGCTCTTCTTGATATCTTCGGTCGAGGATGAAGGCCACACCTCAAGAATTTCATAATAGTCAGCTATCACTGTCTCGTACCCCGCTTACGGCACAGGCTGGAGTTCCCTGTAAAGATTGTTTGCCAGTTCGTTTTCCGGATCAAGTTTTAAAAATCTCTCGAGGTGGTGCATCGATTCGTCATTCGCACCTTTCTCATACAGACCTAGAGCTATATTGAGCCTTGCTTTCAGATACCCTGGGTGTATCTTGAGCGCGGTCTCGAATTCCATTATTGCGTCATCGGTCATGCCCATATTTGCATATGCGACACCGAGCAGGTTGTGCAGATCCGGATAGTTGGGATTCATCGAAATGGATTTCTTGAGCTCAGCAACCGCAAAATCATAATTACCGTTCTGTATCGCCTCCATCGCTATCTGCTTGCTGACCTCTGAAGAGGAAGGCTTTTCTTCAAGAAGCCTGTGATAGATCGATTTAATCTCGGATTCATTCTCCACATCGTCGATGATCTGCATCAGTTCCTTAACTTGCTCGATATAAAACGCCGGTGAACAGGAAAGGGATTTATTCAGTTCCTCTATAGCCAGGCGGTTCTCTCCGGCAGAGTGATAGCTCTTCGATAGCATTATCCGGGCTCTGAAGTAGTTCGGATTGATCTTCAACGCCGCTTCGAGGCACTTTCTGGAATCCGTATTTCTTCCAATCCTCTCGTAAAGCGCGGATAATCCAAAATGGACGTCAGCGTAGTTCGGTTCCAATTCTATCGCCTTCTCGAGCTGGTTGGCGGCTTCCAACGTCTTCCCCTTCGAAGCCAATTTTTTTGAATAGCCAATATACGATTCCACCATGTACATGCGCACCATGGCTTGGTTCTGTGTAGCAATTTCTCCCTCGATCTTTGTCATGTACGATTCGAATGTTCTACATGCCTTCCCGAATTCACCCTTGTTCAGAAAGCTTATTCCCTTTTTCAGGTTGCTTTTCGGCAAAAGGCGAATGAATTTTCCTAAAACCATTTTATCCTCGAGTCGTTATTCACTTTAGCCATAATACAATTGGATCGAACTGGGTTTTGTATAGGATTAGATGCAAATGATAGGCCAAAAGAAGAGCTCGTTCCGCCGATTGCCTAACGGCTGCTAAGCGGCGCTATAAGCTGGCTTATTCTACGAACTTCCAGAAATTCGCCGGAGGAATACGTTGGTTTCGCAACAACCGTGAGACGGATTTTGCAATTTGCGAGTTCCATATCTTCAAGGCATGGAACCTTGACTGTCCTAGCGAATTCGCCGCCAGGAATGATGATATCCTCGAACAGTGTATAGCTCTTCTTTTCACCTTCCCTTTCGAGATACATGGAAATGTATGAATGCTCGGTTAGCAAGAAGGATATATCGATTATCAGAATGTTGTTATCGTGATCGAAAACGAGATTTTCGGCACACAGTCGCAGAATATCAGTCCCTATCCAGAAATACTGGGCGCCTGATCTCTCGGAGACGAAGATCTGGCCGAACCGCCTGTATATAGAGATTCCTCTTGGTTCATCCAATTCAATGCCATTGTATCCTATCCCGCCTATGGCGGTGATGTATTCCAAGTGGCGGCTGAATTTGTGTATAACACATTCCTTGGTATCGGTTACGTAGATATTTCCAAAATAATCAATAGCCACATGTCCGAACCTCCCCTTTCTCCCCAGCGAAGAATACTTCGCTACTTCCACCGGTTCCCCGTCGGTCGATATCTTCCAGAGCCTATTCCCTAGACTGTCGACAACGGCTACGAAGAAATCGTTATAGTAGACCCAATCATCTCCCTTTGAAACTGCTTCGACAGCAGTAGGTCCCCACAGTTTCATGCCTCTGAATTCAGGTCTCATCATGCTCACGGGTTTCCCATTGTCTTCTATAACTGCGATTCTGTCGTTTCCCGTGTCGGCGATGAAAAGCAATCCTCCGCTCAATGATATGCTTGAAGGGCTGGATAGCGGATCACCATCGGTCAAGGCTATATCCCCTATTCGATTAAGGCGGTCCTTCTGATAAAGAAAATGTAAAATACGATCGTTCCCCGTATCCGCAACGAAAACATCGCCTTCCCTAGACCCTGTAACGTCCAGCGGCCGATCGAACCCGGCCAGACCTTCACCGCTTCCATCCATAATGCAAATGGAGGTCATTCCGCTATTGAAAATGAGGTTATGGTTTCCACTGTTCAGACCGAATACGGTTAGCTCGTCATCGTCCTTGTCAGATCCGGTATCGTCATTGCAATCCAGCTTTATGCAGAATAGCCCCTGCGGATCATCGAATTTTTCGCTGTAGCCGGAGAGGATATCCAGATAAAATTGACCCACCTTGTGAATCCCAAGACAGTGCCTCCAGGGAGGTGTCACAAAGGTCGTGTTATCTGCACCATAAGAGCCGGCCGTGAACAGCAATATCATTAAAAAGTGAATTATTGTTAAGGCTGTTCTCATCGATGGTCCTCTATAGCTTCGGCCAGGTAGCGGTATGCAGACATCGAGTTCATCACCTTCCGAACGTAGCCTCTTGTTTCCCTGATGCCGATCATTTCGATGGCCACCATTGGATTAAAGGCGGGGTCAAAGGAGTCATTCCAACCTCTCATCCTGGATAAACCGGCGTTGTAGGCGGCAAGAGCGGCCACCGTGGAGCCCTGGCATCTATTCAGTAGATGTCGAATATACCAAGTCCCGGTTTCAACATTTACTTCCGGATCGTAAAGCAATTCCTTTTTCATATTTTTCACACCAAGATTCCTGCCTATCCATAAACCGGTCGATGGCATCAACTGCATCAGGCCAACTGCTCCTGCGCTGGAGACAGCATTTCTCCTGAAGCTGCTCTCTTCTCTAATCATGGCCAGAATCATCTCTATGGGAAGATCCCTTATATCCGACTGTTCCCTTACAACACCAGTGTACGCGATAGGGTATAGCAGCCTTCGCGGTATAGCTGAATAACCCACGAATGAATCCATATCTCCCAACACTCTCAGAGCTAGACCGACCATCCCGCACGATCTGGCCTCGATGTACAAGGTGAAAAGACTCGCATCATCACCGCGATAGATGTCGCGAAGCACGTCCCCGCACCCATCGGCTTCAGTCATGAATCCGACTTCGGTCAGGTATTCGAATGCACGATAAGCGGGATTTTCCCTGATTCTATAATGCGATCCTCCGATCCGCTCCAGTTTCTCGATGATCGATATCTCGCGCAGCTCCTCCTCTTCGATCGTTGAACCTTTAGTCTTGCCTCCTATGTTATTCACATTCAGCATTGCGGATCCCAGACCCTCGCATGAAATCCTTGTATAGAATGAAAAGGGGAAACGTGTTTCGAGCTCGGCGGCCCATTCCGCCCTTTCCTTTTCCGTCGGGCTCGTTCTGAAGAGCCAATAGATCACGGCCGATTCAATGCCTTTGTATGCTCTAGGTCTGAGTTCTGTTAAAATCGAATACGATGCAACGCTGTCGCCCTTATAGTATCTCAGAACGGATTCGCTAAGGGCGGCCTCCTGCGAGTAACGATCATCACCATTACGTGCACTTAACTTTCCCCAGGTCTCCAGTGCGCCATCCAAGTCCGCCATCGACACCTCTATACGTGCAGCCCGGTCAAGGGCCATCGAGCTTCTTGGATCGTCCGGGTAATACGCTCCGAACAATTTATAGCTGCTGGCGGATCTCTCGTGGAGGTTTAGAGAATACTGCTGTGACGCCATCTTAAGTAATGCATCTCTTCTTGCAGCCGTAGGAGCGTCGGATTCAAATATATCCCCGTACATCTTCAATGCTAAAAGATTTTTATTCTCCATAGCTGCCAGATCCGCCTCCAGCATCTTAACCGCGTGGTCTTCTGGTAACTTCTTCTCTCTTATAATCCCTATTACCGCTTTCGCTGCATCTACATTGCCGGCGCTCAATACGTTGTCCGCCAGATTCATCAACCTTGTTTTGTTAAATCCATCCGTGCCTGTAGGAAATCTCGATATCAAGTATTTGAAAAGATCTGGAGTGACGTCATAGAATGGTTTTTTCGAGCCTGCAACCAGGAAATCGTATGCCATATCGCTCATTCCCAATCTCAAGTATCTGTCCGCCAGCAGAAAAAGGGATCGCCCGGTAAGAATTTTATGTACTGAAGGATCTTCTAATATTCTCATGCTGTCCGCGGCATATTCCACCCACAGTGATACGTAAAGATTCAGCCCTTCGATGTAGATCGGATCCCCGTACAACATCGTTTCAAGTGCACCTAACTCATAGAGGCGCGCAAGCTCCGTAAGCGCTTCCTCGTGATTGCCAGTTTTAAGTAATGAAGAGGAACGGTAATAGAGTCGATGCATCTCGAGATAGGGATTGGTTAATCTCACGTCCTCGACTTCGAGGACGTTTTCGTACAAGCCCGCCTTGTAATATAAATATCCCTTCCTGAATGGATCGCTGAATTCGGAAACATGCCGAACCGCATTATCGAAATCACGAGCCATGGTTAGAGCAGCTGCTGTATCTATGATTGATGAGACCGTCTCCCCGTATAGTATTCTTTCGTATTCGCCCCTCCATATGTGAAGATCCGGAGAATCCGGTATCCCGTAGTCCGGAACGCCGCCCGATATCACAGGTAGCAGCATCATAGTTGCAATTTTAAGCGTATTCATAGGTTAAATCTCGGTA